>ENA-OWPM01002057-OWPM01002057.1-human-gut-metagenome-genome-assembly--contig:-NODE-2057-length-13376-cov-3.391637_pt1 | contig 13376 bp, 9 predicted proteins | sample MGYA00248267_ERZ651852 | MGnify/ENA primary metagenome ERZ651852 (study PRJEB26924, sample SAMEA4378228) | human gut metagenome | biome: human gut; feature: human-associated habitat; material: faeces...
AAAAGTTTTCTACTCTTTTGGCTGGTGTTGCGCTTTTAAGTGCGATGTCAGCAAATGCGCAGACAACACCGGCACAAAACGTTTTGCCTACGGCAAACGGTGCTTATTCAATCGGGAAATTAGTTGAGGGTGCTAACTCTGGCCTTTTCCAATTGAAAGATGAGGCATCCGGTAAGGTCTTGTCTATGGACGAAGATGGTGTTTTATCATTGGTTGCGTCTTCCTCTACTTCCACTGGCTTAGCAAACACGCTTTGGTGTGTTACTGTTTCTTCCGAGAATCAAGGTCAAGCTCCTAAGTTCGACTTCATGAACAAGGGTACAGGTCGTATGTTGGATATCACGATGGCTGAAATTTTGAAATCTCAAAGCCAAGTGGATTTGACTCCGACTACAGGTGGAGAAATCGCAGGTTGGGCTTTCTCTAGAACTATTACGAAATTGGAAGATAAGAGACCTTTGTTCTCTTACTTTACAACTGACTCTGTTGTTGGTTTCACTACTACCAATGGTGTGAAAGTTCAGAAATGGGCAGCTAAGGATGTTCAAAATAATACTTTTGCAGCATTTACATTGCAAGCTCCTGGACAGGTTTATTTGAGCGCTAACGAGTTGAACACTATCTTTGGTAACCAAAAAGCTGATGCTGGTGTTAAGTTAGGTTTCGATAAGGATATCTTAGGTACTACTTTGAAGAATCCGTTCAACGCTGAGAAGTTCGTTGCAGCTGAATCAGGTGAAGATAAATATTTGTATGTATCTGATGTTAAGAAAGAAGCTTATTTGAAAGTTGATACAGCTTATACAAATGAGACTGGTTACAAGTTCTTAGCTTATAACTGGACGAAAAAGGGTGAGACTGGTACAGCTCTAGATGCAGTAGAGAATAGTGCTATTAAAGATCAACACAAGTTCGCTTTCCTTTATTCTCCTGCTTATGATAGCTTGTATATCTATGTAAAACAAATTACATGGAAAGAAGATAACGTTAAGTATTGGGAAGATGCTGCTGCAAATACTGGTGCTAACTGGCGTGTTTCTTTGCAGGATTTGATCAAGAACGAGACTCGTATCTTGACTGTTGACAGCAAAGACCAAAATACTCATATCTCTTTGGGTTACAAGGATTGTACAGCTGTAGAGTCTACTAAGACTTCTTTGAAGGATGGTGTATATTACATCACAAATAAGGCTGGTAAGTATTTGGCTTCTCCGATCTACAGAAATGGTGAGATCGAGTGGACAACTGTTAATGCTAATGAGCAGAATGTAGCTCATATGCCGGCTTATCAATGGGTAATCTTAAAGAAGAACGTAACAGATAAGAATAATATCTCTACTTTAGAGGTTTATAACCGTGAGTTCTCTGATGGTGTTCTTGCTGATTATACTTTGAATTTGAATAAGAAGGCTGGTGCTACTTATTGGTACTTGACAGCTGATGTAAATTCTGCAAATGGTGTTACTATCAATTCTACAGATTCATTGTTCTTTGAACTTGTTCCTGCTGCTTCTGTAGCAGATTCATTGTTAGGTTACAAGAACTTGGATAAAGAAGAGTTGATGATCAACAAGTATACATTCAACTACTGGCATCCGTATGCTACAGACAAATACATCGCTAAGTCTTCAAAAGACTCTACGTTGACTGTATTAGAAGGTAAGACTGCTTTCAATTTGGATACTTTGGTAAATGACGCAGCTGCTGTTAAGGCTCAATATGGTTTCCCTGTTACTGCTGCGGTTGCTAAACGTATCAATGGATTAAAGAACCTTTACAGAACTGTTTATGTAGCAAGTAATGACAATGCTAAAAAGAATATTTGGTCTGTAAATAAGGAAGAGAAATTCAACGTAAGTCAATATTCTACTGACAATAACACGAAATTGACATCTGGTTACTACTTCAAGGAAAATAACCAAATCGATGGTAAGTGCTATCATGCTGTTATTGCTGTAACGAAAGAAGCTGGTAAATATGTGATGAAACTTACTTCAACAAAGGCTGGTGTATCTGACTATGATGGTGCTGCTACATTGAAAGCTCAAATGTTGAACGAGACTAGAACTTCTGCATTCTACATCGCTCCGGATGAGACTCCGTTGTATCGTCAATTCAACAATGCACTTCTTGGTGAGAACGTTGATAATTCAGCAGATAGCTTGATGTTTAAGGAAACTATCCGTGGTGAATATTTGATGGATGAGCATAATGGAAACTTGTTGAACAAGGATGTTGATTACGCAGGTATCTGGAACCGGGATAAAGCAAAAGGTAAGTTGGTGTTCAATATTGATACGGCTTGGGTAAATCGTGGTAAAGGTTATATCAAACCACAATACTTGATCTCTGTTGATCGTCAAGATCAAGATTTGAACATCGTGACTCATCCTTGTACTGAGGCTGGTCCTCACATCAAGCCGGACGGAACTCCGACAACGGATCCATACGAATGTGTTCATGCTACTCACAAGACCTTAGGCTTCACGTATGGTAAGTATTTGGTAAGTTTCGGTGACTCCGCTATGATTAATGACATGGAAGCTCCATACATGGATATCAAGGGTGGTTACACTCGCGTAGGATTCGTGAGAGCTATTAAGGTTGGCGATTCTTTAGTCGTATTAACGAATGGTTTCGAGAAAGTTGAACCGGCTAAGATTGATACCGCTGAGATCTTCGCTAACTATAAGGCAACGAAGTGCGAGCGCTTCATTGTTGACTTAACTGGTGATAATCACAAGAACGTAACTTGGTCATTCCGTTATGTAAATCCGGATAAGGCTGCATTAGCTTATTTAGATGGTGAAGAGGGTGCGAACAACTCATTCTTGATTGAGTCTAATGTATATGGTGCAACTGATAATCAATATCAGACTGTAGCTGGTGATGTTGCTAGTGCGATTGCTCCGACTAAGAAAGCTGCTTGGTTGAAGATGCACAATGGTTGCTTAGTATTGACAGATGCTAGCTCTAGATTTGATGCCGCTAAGACTGGTGGTGATGGTGCATTAGTATTCAATGCTTATCCTAAGACTGATGCTGATGATATGGTAACATCTAACGATAACATCAACAATGTTGAAGGTGTATCTGTAGTAGCTGGTAACGGTACTGTAACTGTTCAAGGCGCTGCTGGTAAGTCAGTAGTTATCACTAACATCTTAGGTAAGGTTGTTGCTGAGACAGTTCTTACTTCAGACAACGCAACTATCGCTGTACCTGCTGGTATCGTAGCTGTAGCTGTTGATGGTGAAGAGGCTGTTAAGACAATCGTTAAATAAGTAGAAAACTGACCGGATTTCCGTAAGGAAAGACACAGTTCATAAGATAGAGCCCCGTCGATGTATTTCGGCGGGGCTTTTGTGGTTTTGCCTATTTGCCTGACTGTAAGCGAAACCGCAGTTATCCGAACTTTTTGATGGATAAATGGGGATATGCGTGATAAAGCCCTCTTGTAAAGACGCAGAAATAGAGGGAAAGCGGTGGCTTCAACGGGCGTTTTTGACAGGAAAAGTCCCCTTTTTGCACACGATAGGCGGTTAAAGCATATGCGATAGGTCGCGTTGGGCAACGCCAGTAGTGCCGTTGGGCATCGTAAGTAGTCAAGAATAGGGTTGTCAATACTCTAGAATGGGCATCGTAACCCTGTTACTTCCCGGTCGTAACCCTATGGAATCGCCCGAAGAACTCAATGGATATGAATTACGATGAATAAATCTCGCTAGAATGAAAGGTCGTTTTTCGATAAAGGATTGTTATGCAGATGATTGTCGAATTTTTTTCTCGTATTTGCGCACGAACTGTCCGTATGCCCGGAAAAATCGATTCTCCGGGAGTTGATATTACAAATTGTCAGAATGATAATTGCGAAAATCCTCAAAGGGGAAGGCTAAGAATAAATAAATAAACATTGCTGATGTATTTTGATGAGCCCTTTTGTTTTTCGATATGAAAATATATTCTAACTTTGCATTAGTCACTAGGCTTGCCTGTGATTAGAGAATTTTCTCGAAAGTCGGGTTATTCTTCGTAATTATCCGGTAGAGTATAAGAAGATCTCCTCTTTTTTATTTTCCAGTGTGATGATGGAGTGCATTCCACCTTTGAGACTTATCGCTTGATTTAATGTAAAAGACCTCTGCTTACGGAACTAGAGTATAACTATAGGTGGTCTGGAAGTATTTGGAAAATCAACGTATAGAGGAACTAGCCTGTAGGACGGACGATAATTACCATACCGCTATTATTAAGTTCAAGAAGCCTCTCACTTTTAAAGAAAGCGCTGTTCTCCATATAAAAACAAGCAATGATGACGCAAAAGGAGATGCTCTCTCGTCCGGACGCAGGGTATTATTATCGTATTGATTGGGAGAAATAAGATGTGAGAGGAGCCTCTGTTTGTTTAAAACTTCGTTATCATTTCCAAAAAAACACCTATATACCAGCCTTATAACCCTCTATTTGATTTATTCTGCTTATATTTGCGAGTTATCAACAGTTAGGGCGATTTATCAACAAAACAAGCATTGTTTTGATTGAACCCTGTTTGGTTCAGTTTTTAATGTTTAGTTTTGCCCTCGAATTAATTAGGTATAGTATGGGAAAGATTATCGCTTTAGCAAATCAGAAAGGTGGAGTCGGGAAGACAACCACCACGATTAATCTGGCTGCGTCATTGGCCGCTCTTGAGAAAAAGGTGCTGGTCGTAGACGCTGATCCGCAGGCGAATGCCTCATCCGGTCTGGGTGTGGACATACGTAATGTAGAACTTTCTATCTATGAATGTCTGGTGAACGGTGAGGACGCGAGTGGCGCTATCACACAGACTGAAGTGGAAGGACTGGATATCATCCCCTCTCATATCGATTTGGTGGGAGCGGAGATCGAGATGCTAAACTTGGAGAATCGTGAACGGATATTGAAGCAGATATTGACACCGCTGAAAGAGAAGTACGATTTTATCCTGATCGACTGCTCTCCTTCTTTGGGATTGATAACCGTGAATGCCTTGACAGCCGCCGATTCGGTGATCATCCCGGTACAATGCGAGTATTTCGCCTTGGAAGGTATCAGTAAGCTGTTGAACACGATCAAGATTATCAAATCAAAGCTGAACCCGGCACTGGAGATAGAGGGATTCCTCTTGACTATGTATGATTCCCGCCTGCGTTTGGCGAACCAGATTTATGAGGAAGTGAAACGTCCGTTCCGCGATTTGGTATTTACTACCGTGATCCAACGAAACGTGAAGTTGAGCGAGGCTTCCAGTTACGGTAAACCTGTCTTATTGTATGACGCGGATTCGAAAGGATCTATCAACCATATGCAGTTGGCACAGGAGATTGTTGAAAAAAATAAAGGATTATGGCAGCATTAAAAAGATCGGCGTTAGGCCGTGGATTAGACGCGTTAATTACGATGGATGACCTGAAGACAGGTGGTTCATCGTCTATTAGTGAGATCGAGTTAAGCAAGATCCAGCCTAATCCGGAACAACCTCGATCTGTCTTTGAGGAAGAGACCTTGGAGGAGTTGGCTACCTCTATCCGCTCGTTAGGCGTGATACAGCCGATTACGTTGAAGGAAATCGGCCCCGAGCAATATATGATCATCTCTGGCGAACGCCGTTATCGTGCGTCGCTTAAAGCAGGTTTGGAGCGTATTCCCGCTTATATTAAGACGGCGGCCGACGAGAACGTGGTGGAGATGGCTTTGATAGAGAATATCCAACGAGAGGACTTGAACTCTATCGAAATCGCGTTAGCTTATCAAAAATTAATCGATAATTACGGCTTGACCCAAGAGGGGTTGAGCGAAAGGGTTGGAAAGAAGCGTGCTACGATCGCCAATTACCTTCGTTTATTGAAACTTCCGGCCGAGATCCAAGTAGGATTGAAGGATAAGAAGATCGATATGGGACATGCCCGGGCATTGATCCCGGTGGATGATCCGGAGGTTCAATTAGCTTTATATGAGCAGATATTGGCTCAAGGACTCTCCGTTCGTAACGTGGAGGAGATGGTGCGTAATATAGCCGAGGGAATACAACCGGAATTGCCGGAAAAGAAAAAATCGGATCGTAAGCCGATACTTCCGGAAGAGTTTAAATTGCTGAAAGATCATTTGTCCCGTTACTTCAATACGAAAGTCCAGTTGACTTGCAATGAGAAGGGAAAAGGTAAAATTACGATTCCTTTCGCCACGGAAGAAGAGTTGGAGCAATTGATCGGGTTACTGGATAAATTGAAATGAGAAATCGAATCATACTCCTTTTGATCGGATTCATGTGCTATGCCGGGATGGGTAACGCACAGGAGGATAAGACGGAGAAAGCCGTTCCTGCTATAGTTTCCGATTCCGTGGAGGTAGCTGCTCCGGATTCTACCGTGCAAGCCGTCTTGATGGCGGCCGATTCGGTGGGCGTACCGGAAGTGTAGATGAAGCTGGCTTTTAAGCCGAATCCGACAAAAGCGGTCTTGTTCGCCTTGGTTCCGGGTCTGGGACAGATCTATAACCGGAAATATTGGAAATTACCGATCGTTTACGGTGGCTTGATGGGATGTATGTATGCCGTGACTTGGAATAATAAGAATTATAAGGATTATTCGACGGCTTATAAGGATATCATGTATGATGCCGCTAAGAATCTGGAAAATCCGGATGCTTGGAGTAAAAGTTGGCAAGACTTGACTTCCATGGCTCCTGAGGATGCGATTAATAATTCCAATTTCAAGGATCAATTGAAAAGACAGAAGGATTATTTTCGTCGATATAGAGACTTGAGTATAATTATTACGGTCGGGGTGTATGCGTTGAGTATCGTGGATGCTTACGTGGATGCCCAGTTATTCGATTTTGATATATCACCGGATTTATCCTTGCATTTGGAGCCGGTTGTTAGTCCGAAGACGAGTGTCACGCCTCGTACTTACGGATTGAATTGCAGTCTAAAATTCTGATATACATGAAAAGATACCTGCTAGCACTCATTTGTTTAAATTGTTTGGTCTCATTGGTCTATGCGCAGGAAGAGACCCGAATTGAGGAAAAAGATACCTTAAGCTCGCTGGAGTCTGAGGTCGGATTGATTCCGGAAAGCTTGGATGCGAACGTGGATAGTTTGCTCCGTACTTGGCATGTGCAATATTTCTCAAAAAGAGAGGACTTTTGCCATGATGACGACGAGAATGTCTATTTCCCGGATTCGGTCTATATCGACCGCCTGTCTAGGCTTCCCAGCGTGATCGCTTTGCCCTATAATAATATAGTGCGTGATTGTATTGACTTATATGCGGAGCGTAAACGAAATTTAGTGCGTTATATGCTGGGGATGGCGGACTTTTATTTTCCGATAATCGAGCAGGTGTTGGATGAGCATGGCCTGCCTATTGAATTGAAATATCTCGCCGTCGTGGAAAGTGCCTTGAATCCGGTAGCCCTCTCTCGTGTGGGCGCTTGTGGTTTATGGCAATTCATGCTTCCTACGGGTAAGAGCTATGGCTTGGAGATTAATAGCTTGGTGGACGAGCGCCGGGACCCCTTGAAAGCGACCGAGGCCGCTTGTAAGTATTTCAAGGATATGTACGCTATCTATGGGGATTGGAATTTAGTGTTGGCATCTTATAACTGCGGGCCGGGCAACGTGAATAAAGCGATCCGTCGTTCGGGGGGCAAGACGGACTTCTGGGATATCTTCCCTTATTTACCGAAAGAGACTCGTTCATACGTCCCCTTATTTATCGCCGCCAATTACGTCATGAATTATTATTGCGAGCATAACATCTGTCCGATGCAAACCAGCTTGCCGTTAGCCACGGATACGGTCATGGTGAATAATGCCCTACATTTGCAGCAAGTATCGGATCTATTGCAAGTAGATATTGAGACGTTGCGTGCGTTAAATCCACAATATAAAAGAGACATCGTTCCGGGTAATACCCGCCCTTCGGTCTTGAAACTACCTGCGGCGGAAACCTATGCTTTTATCGATAAAGAAGATACGGTCTATACGCATCGGATCGAGGAACTGTTGGCGAATTGCATTTCTGCGAATAACTCTAATGGCTCTTTACCAAGTGGTGCGACCCGGGAAAAAATCACCCACGTGGTATTGAGTGGTGAGAATCTTTATACGATCGCTAATCGCTATGGAGTGACAGCGAAAGATATCCGTAAATGGAACGGGCTAGGCTCCAACCGGGTAGCGAAAGGAAAACGGTTAAGATTATATGTAGATAATGGGGGTGTCGCTTTTGCCTCGGCTGCCAAGACTCCGGTGAAATCAACTGCGACAACAACGAAAAAGTCGGCTTCCGTCGCTACAAAACAGATCGCTTCCGCCAATAAAGATTTTGTCTCTTATAAGGTTAAATCGGGAGATTCACTTTATTCGATTTCCAAGAAATACCCTGGGGTTACCGCTTCTTCCTTACAAAAGGTGAATGGGCTGTCAAGTCCGGATATCCGTCCGGGCCAAGTACTGAAGATACCGGTAGGATGATCATTCGGGGATAAATTCGTCTTTAACTCTTTTTTTTCGCTTTCTTCGTGCACTGGAGAAGGATGTGAATGATTTTTTATTCCTTTGTATACGAAAAAAGATACAATCGTATGGGTTCATTGGATGAAAAGATATCAGTGGTCAAGGCTAAACCTTGGTTGGTCAGTTTGGTTTGCGCAGTGTTTATCGCCTATCCGAATTTGGCATGGATCTTTTGTGACATGAGCTATCTGGCTCCGAACGATCATCAAGGGTTTTTGCTCTTCTTTGGGTTCCGTTTTCTTTACTTTTGGGGACTTATTTGGTTTTTGCTGAAAAGTAACTTGAAGCATGAGGATTGTACCTCCTTCTTCGAGCGGTTGTTCTGGAATGCCTTGTACGTTTCTGGAGGCTTTGTTGTCTATAAATTGATCTCCTTCCTGACTATTAGTTATGATCGTTTTTTGAGTATCATTATCTTCCAGTTTATCGTGTTGGCGTTGTTATGTACCTTGATCGGCTATATACAAATGCTATATCACAATCAACGGGAAAAGGATCAATTGATCGAGAATCTGCGTGTCGAGAATTTGCAGAGCCGCTGCGATGCATTGGTGAACCAGATCAATCCGCATTTCTTTTTCAATTCATTGAATGGAATCTCCTCCTTGATACGGAAGAAAAACGATGAGAATACCTTGTTGTATGTTACGAAATTGTCCGATATATTCCGTTATATCCTTCAGAGTGATAAAAAGAATTTGGTACCACTGTCGGAGGAGCTTGCGTTTATAGAGGCTTTTCAGCATGTAATGGTAGTCCGTTTCGCCAATAAGCTGACTTTTACGATCGAAGTTCCCGAAGATAAGCGGAACTTGCGAATTCCCGTATTATCTTTGCTTCCGTTGGTAGAGAACGTGACGGTACATAATATTATAGACAGCGAGCACCGAATGGATATCTTGATCCGGCTGAACGAGCGAATGGAACTGGTTGTTTCTAATCCAATCTATCCGAAATTGACCTTACCGGATACGAATGGAACCGGGCTTAAGAATCTGGAGAATCGTTTCTTTCTATTAATGAATAAACAAATACGGGTAGAATCTGATGAGGATGAGTTTCAGGTATACCTACCCCTAAAATGATGCTATATGAGAATACTGATCGTAGAGGACGAGACCGCCGCCTATGAGAACTTAGCGGATATGTTGGTTACAATAGATCCCACGATTGAGATCATGGGAAATACGGAGAGTGTCCGGCAAACGGTACGTTGGCTGCAAGCCAATCCGAGGCCGGATTTGATTTTTATGGATATTCATTTATCGGACGGTTCCGCTTTCGCTATTTTTGACCAGATAGAGGTGGAGGTACCGATCATCTTTACTACGGCGTACGATCAATATGCGATCGACGCTTTCAAAGTAAACAGCATAGACTATATCTTGAAGCCGATTAAGCCGGAAGAATTGAAACGGGCCTTAGATAAGTTTAGCCGATGGAATCATCAAGATATCATCCATTATTTATCCCAATTAACACAGTTGTCTACTACTCCTAAATACAAGGATAAACTACTGATTCCTGTTAAGGATAAATTGTTGCCTATTAGCTTGAAAGATGTGTCTTGTTTCTATACGGCTGATAAGAATACATATGTTTATTTAAAGACTGGTAATTCGTATCCATATGCTAAAACATTGGAACAGATAATTTCTTCTTTAAGTCCTGCTGATTTTATCCGTGCGAATAAACAATTCATCATTTCTCGTGATAGCGTGAAGGACATAACAATTTGGTTTGATAGCCGTTTGCTCGTTACTTTGGATATAGAAGTGCCTGAGCGTATATATATTAGTAAAAATAAAGCATCCGAGTTTAAGTCTTGGATAGTAAGTCTGGAATGATAATTAAATAGAAATGCCGGTTCTCTTAAAGCCGGCATTTTTTTGCCCTTTTCGTGTTCAATCCCCATTTTTTCCTTTTCGTCAACAATCGGAAACTGCCTATCCGATAATTCTTCATCTTTGCAATACAAACAAGGAGATACATCAATAAGATGTAAGTTGAAATTTTGATGTTAATCCGAGTTTTATCATACACATTAGATAGGTTAATAGGTTTGTAAAAAAGGATTAGTCCGAAACAAAAGAATGTTTAGGCTATCTTCTCTAAAATGAGTGTTTGTTTTGTGAATGGTTTTGTAATAGGTAAATTGTAGGTATTATGAGAAAGTTAATTATGGCGGTAGCGGTTTTGGGAATGAGTGCTACAATGAATTTTGCGAAAGCGCAATGTGTGAATGAATATGGGAATAAAGAACCGTTTGCGGTAGAGTTTAGCCGATTGAGTTCTTATCTAGGATTGGCTCCTTACCAAATGGAGGAGGTACTTAACATTAATGATTATTTTGTACAAGAACAAAGAAAGAGTTTGAGCAAAGACCTGAAGCGTCAGGATGAACGATTGCAAAAAGCCGTGTATGGCAATTTGAAGCTGATGAAAGAGGCGTTGACTGCCGATCAGTATCGCAAGTATGTCATATTGTTAAATGTAACTAACAACAATAACCGATTAACCGGAGCTGTGACATTTACGGATATCTATTTGGCTGAGAATAAATGAGTGTAACCTTGGCTCGATGTGATGTTGATTAGAAAGGCGATCCTTGTGTCGAACAGGGATCGTCTTCTTTGCTTCTGTCCTTTTCCTTTTGGAAGTGCGCTATCAGATTTTAGCGAAAGCTTGATCCAGATCATCTATAATATCATCTATATATTCGGTTCCGATGCTCAAGCGTACGGTGGATGGTGTTATGTGCTGTTGGGCAAGTTCTTCCGGACTCATCTGGGAATGAGTGGTCGTGTATGGATGAATGACAAGGCTCTTTACATCGGCGACATTCGCTAGTAGGGAAAAGATCTCCAGTGAGTCGATGAATTTCCAAGCGGCTTCCTGCCTGCCTTTGATCTCGAAGGTGAAGATACTGCCGGCACCATTTGGGAAATATTTATTGTAAAGTTCGTGGTCCGGATGGGTAGGAAGTGATGGATGATTCACCTTTTCTACTTTCGGATGTTTTGATAAATAATCCACGACTTTCAATGCGTTTGCTACATGGCGTTCCACGCGTAGGGATAAGGTCTCTAATCCTTGCAACAAGATAAAAGCATTGAAAGGAGAGATCGTTGCCCCGGTATCGCGAAGAATGACCGCACGGATACGGGTGACAAAGGCGGCGGAACCTGCTACGTCCGCAAATATGGCTCCATGATAACTTGGGTCTGGTTTGGCTAATGTAGGAAACTTATCGGCATTCGCCTTCCAGTCGAAAGTACCTCCATCTACAATTACGCCTCCTAGACTACTGCCATGTCCCCCTATGAACTTTGTGGCGGAATGGATGACGATGTCAGCTCCATGTTCGATCGGACGAATCAAGTAGGGGGTTCCGAACGTATTGTCTACGATTAATGGAATATGCTGTCGGTGGGCGACTTCCGCTACCGCATCCAGATTCGTTACGTCAGAGTTAGGATTCCCGAATGTCTCTACATAAATGGCTTTCGTGTTTTCCCGGATAGCTGCTTCTAATGCGTTTAGGTCATTTACATTGATAATCGTATTAGTAATGCCTTGGGAGGCCAGTGTATGGGTGATCAGGTTGAAGGAACCGCCATACAAATTATCGGCTGCGATAATATGATCTCCTGCCCTCACTATGTTCTGTAACGCATAGGTGACAGCCGCTGCTCCTGAAGCCACGGCCAAACCTGCCACGCCTCCTTCTAAGGCAGCTACACGTGCCTCGAAAACGCCTTGCGTGGAGTTTGTCAAACGTCCGTAAATATTCCCCGTGTCACGTAGGCCGAAACGGTCTGCCGCATGTTGTGCGTTATGGAATACATAGGAAGTTGTTTGATAAATGGGTACCGCACGTGCGTCGGTTGCGGAATCCGGTTGTTCTTGTCCTACATGAAGTTGTAATGTCTCGAAATGTAACTTCTTTGTTGCCATAGTCATCTTGTTTATTTAGTTCTTATTCTGTTGGCAAATGTATGATGTGTGTGCTTTTTGGACAAGATTCGTTGAGAATATAGAAAATAATACTATTTTTAGGGCTATAAATAGAATACATCTTCGGCGAAGGACGTTGGGGAATCAATCCGATAGAATTTTTTTCTTATGAATGTTTCAGATAAGTTAGACAAGGTGGATCTGCAAATCCTCCGAACGTTACAAGATAATGCCCGGTTGACTACGAAAGAGTTGGCGGCAAGGGTCAGTCTCTCGTCAACCCCGGTGTTCGAGCGTTTAAAACGTCTTGAGAATAGTGGATATATAAAGAAGTATATAGCGGTACTAGATGCGGAGAAGCTGAATCAAGGCTTTGTTGTCTTTTGTAGCGTGAAATTGGTTCGGCTGAATAAGGATATAGCTTTTGAGTTTACCCGGATTATCCAAGAAATCCCCGAGGTAACGGAGTGCTATAATATTTCAGGCGATTATGATTACTTATTGAAGATACACGCTCCCAATATGAAATATTATCAAGAGTTTATTTTAAATGTGTTAGGAACGATCGATAGTTTGGGCTCGTTGAGAAGTACTTTTGTCATGGACGAGGTTAAACACGACTATGGGATCCATATTTAAGCAGTAGATATTCTATTTTTGTCTTTTGTTAGGGTTTCCTTCCAAATATTTGTATATATTTGTGGCTATACAGTATAAAAATGGGAGGTGTAAAACCATGGACGATACAAAGGACACAAAAGATATAAAAGAAACGGGCGAGGCTGCGTCCGTTCTCTCTGCGGACGAACAGATGATACAAGATGGGTTCAATGCGTTGTTGAACGATTATTTGAAGTCAAACCACCGCCGTAAG
>ENA-OWPM01002064-OWPM01002064.1-human-gut-metagenome-genome-assembly--contig:-NODE-2064-length-13312-cov-3.303839_pt1 | contig 13312 bp, 8 predicted proteins | sample MGYA00248267_ERZ651852 | MGnify/ENA primary metagenome ERZ651852 (study PRJEB26924, sample SAMEA4378228) | human gut metagenome | biome: human gut; feature: human-associated habitat; material: faeces...
CGAGGAGAATTATTATTTACTTCGTATGGAAGAGGGCATTCCTGTTTTTGATGGAATAGCTAAGGAATATACAGGAGAATATAAATGGTTCTCGGTGAGTCCAAACTATGCGACTGAACCTGTTTTTGGCCAATCGTTGACGGCCTTGGATCAAATCTTTGGCAATGACTGGATGTATGGGTATGATGGGAAGGTCTTTTCTGATGAGTTAATAAACGGGCAAGAATATACCTTGCACTTAACGGATGAGTATTATTATGAACCTTATTATGGATCATATCCGCTAAAAGTAGTCCCGGATTCGATAGGGATAGAAGATCTAAATGAGGAAGATTTTCTTCCGATTCCTCCCAAGCACCTACGGGTACACCTATATGCTATCTCAGCGGAATACTATCGATATCTGAAAGTTTTGCAAGATAAAGACACGGATTCAGTTTCGAACCTTTTGATCGATGGCGGTCTGGCCGAACCGATCCGTGTATTTAGCAATATAGACGGTGGTGTCGGTATCCTAGGCAGTTGCCATGTAGGAATGTTTGAGACGGAAATAGCGTCTTCCTCACATTCCAATCTTGAAGCGGCCCGATTTGAAGACGGGATAGACTAGGAACTGTGGTTCCATCTTCCGTCGTACCGGGTTGTATTCATAGTTGATACCGGCTCCCATCCAGAAATTATCAGTAACCTTGAACTCCATTGAGCCGCCCACTTGGGTATGGTAGAGAAAAGGGTTGCTGAGCATATGGGGGTTGTTGTACTCGTCGGCGTAATAAGCGTATTGTCCCCAGCCTTTCAGTTTCAACCAGTCAGTAGGTTGATATTCCACTTGTACGTTTGCGCCCGCTGTTATTCCGGGACTAGGGTTGAAGGGACTAAAGAAACGACCACCGAATCCTCCGCCATAAAGACTCCAATTGCCGCTGTGCCAAGAAATACCCCCGTTCATGATCGTCATGCCTCCGACTCCCGGCCATGTATATTGAACACCGTTAGCGATAAGATCGAAGCTCTCGTTTAGCCGTTTCATATAAGTCTCATTGAAATCCAACGCCATTGGCGATACCTCCCGAAGCATCGGGGTATATACGTTAAAGAACGGCTGATAGGCGGCGGAAGATATCTGCATATCCATCGGACGCTCTTGTAGGGACGTATGGGGAATATCGGGCGTGAACTCCCGCAATTTAATATCGATATCCCGTGTCCCCGCAGGGGTAAATGTCTTATAAGAGGCTTTCGGGATGTTCAACTCATACGTCTTGTTTTTAGGCAGGACGATGATTTTACCTTCTTTATTTAAAATAAACGAAAAGTCAGACTGTGCCTGGATTCCAACGACACATATCCATGCCATGAATATAAATAATCCTCGTCTCATACACTCTCCTCCTATTTTTGATGTGAAGGTAACTTTTTTTTGAATAAGATGCAACTTTTAGGATACCTATTTCATCCATATAATAGAGAGCATAAGTACTTATGGATGAACAACTGTTAATCGATGGATGTATGCGAGGCGAATCATGGGCTCGTAAGGAATTGTACGAGCAATATGTTCCTGCTATGATGAGTGTTTGCATGCGTTACGTGGGTGACAGGGAGACGGCCCGTGATCTTCTGCAGGACGGGTTCGTGAAGATATTTACGAAGATCCGGTCGTATTCCGGCTCCGGGGCTTTCGGGGGATGGATACGGCGGATCTTTGTCACTACGGCTCTTGAATATCTCCGGTCTTCAGAGAACACGAGGCTAAGTGTAGGTCTGGACGGCTATGACGACAGTTTGGAAGATATCAACTATTCCGTATTGGACCGTTTATCGGCGGACGACTTGTTGGCTTGCGTGGCCCAATTGCCGCCGGGATATCGTACGGTCTTCAACTTATATGCGATAGAGGGATATACGCATAGCGAGATCGCCGAGATGCTGCATGTACAGGAGGCGACTTCCCGCTCCCAGTTTATCCGGGCGAGGAACGCTTTGCAAAAGAGTGTACAATCTTTAATAAGGCATGAAAATGCGGGACGATAAGGATCATAACGAACGGCTGGATGATTTCAGCGGCTATATGCGGCAGCGCTTGGAAGAGCACCGGTTGCCGGTAGATGCCGGCTGCTGGGATGAGGTGGAGGCCCGGATGAACCGGAGAGCGAGATCACGGGGTTGGTTGTGGACGGGAGGCTTGGCCGCCGCCGCAGTGCTGGCTTTGGTTATTTGGCTGCTACCTTCCCCGGAGAAGATGCCATTGGAGGAATTGAGCCCCTTTCAGAAAGAGATATCGGAGAAAGCGGAGGAAATGAATATTCTTCCGGAGCATCCCGTTTTACCTGTAGAGCCTGTAAAGAAACGTATAGCGAAAGTGCTGAAATGGGAAAAAAAGGCTAAGCTTTCCGCTATTGTCGGGGAAAAGGAAGCGATCCGGGAGGATGAGAAGTGTGAGACTATCGAGATTATTGAGAAGGATGCGATTGCGGCTATCGTAGAAGAACCGTCTGCGAAGGAGGATGCGTCTGAGGATTCGACGGACATAGTCGTTAAGCGAGGTGACTCTACGGTTCCTCTACCGGAAGGCGAACGAAGTCCCCGACGAAAAGCCTCTTTGAAAAAGAAAGCCAAGAAGAGTAAACGGAATAAGTGGTTATTGGCCGCCGCCGTTGGCTCTAGTGGTTATGTAGATAGCTTTTTAAATACGGATATGAGTTATGGCGATGTTTCTTCTCCGGGAGATATGAATGTTCCTTCCCAAGATCCTGATCCGAATAAGCCGGATAAAGACGATAATGAGAAGGAGAATGGCAATACGCCTCCCCAAACGGCCTCATTCCGTAATGCCCCGGTATTACGGAGTTCTAAGGTGGATGAGAACTTCTTGGATAATCGTTCGTTCGAATCTTATCCGGACGTTAGCTACTCCCTTCCGATATCTTTTGGTTTTACGGTACGGAAGGATTTGAGCCGGCGTATAGCCGTGGAAAGTGGATTGATGTATACGTATTTATCCACTACATTCAAGAGGGGAGGGGATTGCCCGTCGGAGGTGAAATCGTCTTTGCATTATCTGGGTATTCCTTTGAATCTGGTGGTTTATGTATGGAGGAATCAGCGATGGAATGTCTATCTCTCCGGAGGCTTTATGATGGAGAAGGGTTTGCAGGCCGTGCATAGCGGTTATATCGCCGGAAACGGAACGACTATCTCTAAGAGCAAAAAGGAGGGCATCCACGGTATGCAATGGTCCGTGAATGCCTCGGTCGGTGCCGCTTATCGTTTCTATGGGGATTGGAGTCTCTATTTCGAGCCTCGCTTCTCCCATTATTTCGACTGTGATCAACCGGCTAGTATTCGTACAGACAAGCCGTTGGGATTTGGGTTGAGCGCAGGTATACGATATGCTTTTTAATGATTAAATCTATTATAATTATGCGGAAACTTTTTTATTGGGCGTTTGCCTTTAGCCTTTGCGTCTTAATGGGATGCAAGGATGATGGAGTGAGAATGGAGGTCGTGCGGTATGCTATCAACGAACCGGTATTCATGTCGATCTCCGAGTTTCGGAATTCAGTGAAGGTGACGGATGAGGTGGTGCCAATCACCAAGCGGGGTAAGATCTGTTTCTATAAGGATTACCTGTATATTTCTTCCCCGGATAAGGGCATCCATATCGTGGATAACAGGAATCCGGCATCTCCCCGGATAGCGGGCTTTGTAGAGTTGATCGGTAACGAGGATCTCTCGATCAAGGATGATAAATTGTATGCGGATTCGTATGTGGATCTGGTCTGGTTCGATATCTCCGATCCGGAGAGACCTGAATTGGAAGGTCGTGTGGAGAACGCTTTCCGTTATGCGCTTCCGACCATAGAGAATGGCTATGGGTTCGATTATAATATGTGTTATTCGGAAGAAGCGAGAGCGAAAGGTGTCGTGGTTGGTTGGGAGCCGAAGGAACGGGAGGAAACCATTTACCATTATCCGAGTTATGGCGGTGATCTGATGGCGAACGATGCGGCGCCGGGTACTTCCACGCAGGGCGTGAACGGATCTATGGCTCGTTTTTCTATTTATGGTAAGTACTTATATGGTAGAACAGAATATCATGTGTGTTTTCGACCTGTCTGGAGACAAGCCTGTCTTGACGACAAACGACATTTGGTTGCAACGTGGTGTCGAGACTCTTTTCAACTATAAAGATAAGATGTTCATGGGAACTCCGACCGGCATGTTGATCTATTCGCTGGAAGATCCGCTAGCGCCTAAGTATCGTTCTTCCGTAAGTCATGTCTTTGGTTGTGATCCGGTTGTCGTGGAGGATGACTTAGCGTATGTGACCGTGCATTCCGGAAATACTTGCGGGCAAAATACCAATGAACTGATGCTCATAGACGTGAGTGATGTAGACCAACCGAACTTGCTGGTTACTTATGGCATGAAATGCCCGAAAGGACTAGGTATCGATAACGGTACTTTATTCCTCTGTGACGAAGGGTTAAAGGTCTTCAACGCGAAAGATCCTATGACCTTGCTGGCTAATCAGCTTGTTCATTATGCAGGTATGGAGGGTTACGATGTAATCCCTTTTAAGAATACCTTGATGATGATCGCCGATGATGGCCTTTACCAATACGATTATTCCAATTTACAGGCGATATCTCAGTTAAGTAAATTGCCAATGGGCGAATAGAGTTTAATATTCCTCTTCGCTATTCGCTTCGCAAGGTGTTTACCGGATTGCGGGATGCCGCCTTATAACTATGCCTGCTTACGGTCAGTAGCGTAACCATCAATACGATACCGCCGGATAGCAGGCTTGTTTCTATGGAGTACGTTCACGAAAATTCGCTACTTTTTATGTGTTATTTATGCGAGAATGTAAATAAAATGAGCTTCCTACTTTGATGTTATAATATTTATTCTGATCTTGCGGATGTTATTGTGTTTGATAAATTAAAATCTAAAACTATTATTATGAATCATTTTAACAATGTGCACGGACTAAAAGGATGCATTCGTTGTTTGACTTTAAAAAACGTGCTTTTAGCTCATTTTTTATTGGCTTTTTCAGTGGCAGGTAGTGTTTCCGCCGAGGTTTTGCCTACATCTTATTTAAATGGCATTGAACAACAATCCCGGAAAGTTGCAGGACGTGTTTTGCAAAGAGTTGATAACGAGCCGGTCATTGGTGCTAATATTGTTGTGACAGGTACAACAATCGGTACAATTACAGATGTGGAGGGACGTTTCTCATTGGACAACTTGCCGGCAAATGCCCGTACGCTTACCGTATCTTTTGTTGGCATGACTTCGCAAACGCTTCCGATCAAATCAGAGATGATGATACTTCTGGAGGATGATTCGGAAACATTGGATGAGGTGATGGTCGTGGCCTATGGTACGGCTAAGAAAAGTACATTTATTGGATCTGCCAGTTTGCTGAAGTCAGAGAAGATAGAGGCTCGTCCTGTTACATCGGCAACTTCAGCTTTGCTAGGATCTACGCCGGGTGTGCAAGTAGCCTCAGCCAGTGGTCAGCCCGGTTCAGATTCGGATATCTATATTCGCGGATTGGGTTCTATTTCTGCGACGAATACCCCTTTGATTATACTTAACGGCATGCCCTACGATCAGAGTATCAGTAGTATCAATCCCAGTGATATAGAGAGTATGTCTGTCTTGAAAGATGCTTCATCTGCGGCTCTGTACGGCGCACGAGGTGGTAATGGTGTTATCCTGATAACCACCAAGACGGGTAGTAAGAATCGTATGTCGGTGAATGTGAAAATCAACCAAGGATTCACGAATCGGCAAAGTCAGGATTATGAACGATTGGGCGTGAATGATTATTTGAAAGTATATTGGGAGAGCGCACGCAACCAGTTGATAAGTGGTGGTGCGTCACCAGAGCAAGCGGGAATGGCAGCCGCTCAAAACTTGATTTCAGGAACGCTGGGCTTCAATCCGTTTAACGTGCCGGACGATCAGGTCGTGGATGCGAACGGTGTGCTTAACCCGAACGCTACGTTCATGTGGGCGGATGATACCGATTGGGAAGACGCTATCCAGCGCACGGGCAGCCGTACGGATATAGGCGTGAGCGTGAGCGGAGGGAATAATAAGTCGGATTATTATCTTTCCGCCGGTTATCTGACGGAAGGTGGTTATATCATCGGATCGAAGTTTGACCGATATACCTTGAACACGAATGTTAACTCGCAGATCACCTCGTTCTTGAAGATTGGCGGTACGCTCTCCGGGAATATCAGCAAGGCGGAAGGGCAGCAGTCGCAAGCTTCGGGAAATAACAACAACCCTTTCCGATTCACTCGCTATATCGGACCGATTTATCCGATCCATGTACACGATCCGCGTACCAAAGAATATGTGCTGGATGCCAATGGCAATAAAGTGTACGACTTCGGTCAGGCCTATACGATCGAGGAGGGTGTGGAAGCGCCTTCGCGTGCGTATATCTCTGGTAATAACCCGGCTATTGAGTTGCAAAATATCAGCAACGGATACAAGCGGAATCAATTGAACGCGAAATTGTATGCGGAGATCCGTTTCTTGAATGATTTCAAGTTTACGGTGAACGGAGCCGTGGGAACAAGCTCTCGTTTAGGGCATTCGGCCAGTATCTATTATCCGGAGAAGACTGAGGTGGGGTCAAGCACGAAGACCGTTTCGTTTGAGACAACTTGGACGTTCAACCAATTGCTCTCCTATACAAAGAATTTCGGCAATCACCATGTCGATGTCTTATTAGGACATGAGAGTTATGATTATGAGTACAATTACCTGAAAGGCTCCATGCAAAACCAGACCATCCATAATGGCAACTTTGAGTTCAGCAATTATTCGGTGCCGGACGAGCAAGACTCTTATACGAATACCTACAAGACGGAGGGATTCCTTGCCCGTGCGAACTATGACTATAACAGCCGTTATTTCCTTTCTGCATCCGTGCGCCGCGACGGATCCTCCCGCTTTTACAAGGATTCCCGTTGGGGTACATTCTTCTCGGTAGGAGCTGGTTGGCGTATTGACGAGGAGCGTTTCATGGAAGATCTTGATTTCATCGATTTGCTGAAGTTGCGTGTCGCTTACGGTGAGGTGGGTAATGATGCCATCGGTAGCTACTATGCTTGGCAAGCGGCTTACGAGCAGGCCATGAACGGATTGGAGGCCGGTTATATCCAGCAACGTGTCGTTCGTAATAAGGATTTGCAATGGGAGGTGTCTCGCAATGGCGACGTGGCTTTGGAGTTTGAGTTGTTTAAAAGTCGTTTGTCGGGTAGTATAGAGTATTTCGATCGTCGTTCCAGTAACTTATTGTTCTCGATCCCGCAAGCTCCGGATACGGGTGCTACTAGTGCATATAAAAACGCAGGTACGATGTACAACCGGGGTGTGGAGGTTGATTTGAACGGAAAGGTCATCCAAACAAAGGATTGGACGTGGTCTGTGGGAATTAACGCTACATGGTTGAAAAATCGGATTACCTCTTTGCCGGTAGAACCTTATAACAGCGGAGTACATCGGGTGGAAGAGGGCCATTCGCGCTATGAGTTTTATCTTCGCCAGTGGGCGGGAGTAGACCCTGCTACCGGAAACTCTATCTATGTGCCGGATCCGGAACTGACGGTGGAGTCTGTCGACCTTGTAGAGGTGGATGGAAAAACATATACGACTAACGTGAATGAGGCCATTTATGATTGGGCCGGAGAATCTACACCGAAGGTATCGGGAGGTCTTAATACGAACGTATCTTGGAAGAATCTTTCTTTAAGCCTGTTGTTTAACTTCCAGCTAGGTGGCAAGATGTATGATGTGGGATATTCCGATTTGATGACACAGCCTTCAGGATCCGCATCCTTGACTTCCAACAAGCATGTGGATATCTTGAATCGTTGGCAGAAACCGGGCGATGTTACGAATGTGCCTCGCATCGAGGATTTCGCAGATACGAATATGAATGCGGGAACTTCTACTCGTTGGTTGATCAGCTCGAATATGTTGGAGTTGGCTTCCGCTACTTTGAGCTATGATCTGCCGAAGCAATGGCTGGAGAAGGTTTCCATGCAAGGACTCCGGGTATATGCGTCAGGAGAGAATCTATTTTTGCTGACGAAACGAAAAGGTATTTTCCCTCGTTCAAACATATTCTCAGGATATAGTGGTAATGCAGATGTTTATTTGCCTGCGAGAGTATTTACTTTTGGTTTGAATCTTACTTTTTAAATCATGTTTCCTATGAAAAAAATATATATACTAGTGTTGATATCCTTTGCGGTATTATTCAATGGCTGTAAGGAGGATTTTTTGGAGACAACTTCCACACAAACGGTGGATGAACAAGCGGTGTTCAATGATACCCAATCGGCTATGTTGGCTGTAAATGGCTTGCATAAATTGATGTGGACGGGCGATCTGTCTAGTTCGGCTTTTTATGGCGGTTACGATATGTTGATGATTTGGTATGAGGTGATGGGGGATGATTTGGTATATACGTACAGCAATGCGCAGTTCCAAAAGCAGGCTCAATGGTCGAGCCATCGGAATGCGACGATCGGTAGCGCGACCCATTTTTATCGCTTGTTGCAATATTTTATCTCTAACAGTAGTATGATTATCGATAATATCGATGCTGCGGAAGGTTTGGAGAGCGAGAGGAATTATATCAAGGGACAAGCCCATTTTTACCGGGCTTTCGCCTATTTCACGATGGTACAGATGTATGGCGGCCGTTATAAGGCAGAGGGCGATAACACGCAATTGGGTGTGGTAATTCGTAACGATAACTCAACGGAGCCGAGAGCGAGAGCTTCTGTAGAGGAGGTGTATACGCAGATCAATGAGGATATCGACTTGGCGATCCAATTATTGGGTGCTACGGAGGAGAAACGGACAAATAAGTCGCATATTGATTTGCACGTGGCTCGCGGTTTGAAGGCTCGTATCTTATTGACGCAAGGTAAATGGTTGGAAGCGGCTGAAATGGCTAAATTGGTCGTTGACCTATCAGGAGCCAAATTGCAAGATGATACCTATACGACATTGAATGATCGTTTCAGCGATCAATCAAATACAGAATGGTTGTGGGGATCGAATCCTTTGTTGCAGCAAGCTCCGAACTTGACTCACTTCCATGGATATATGTCGAATGAGATCATTTCGTATAATGGCAATACCCCTCGTGCGATTTATAATAAGTTATACGACAAGATCAGTGATACCGATGTGCGTAAAGGAATTTGGTTTCCGAGGGCGACCGATCCCAATACCCTTCCGCGACCGATCCGGGCGGAGTGTAACAGTAAAGCGTATGCTAATTATATGGCCAATAAGTTTATCGTATCGGATCCTACGACGAAAGGTGGCAGGGATGTTCCTTTCATGCGCTTGCCGGAGATGATGTTGATCATGGCGGAGGGATATGCACGTGCTGGGGAGCCAGGCAAAGCGGCTCAGGCTCTTTATCCGCTGGCAAGTCATCGGGATCCGGAGTATACGTTGTCTACGAAAACGGGCGAAAACTTGATCGAAGAGGTGATGACTCAACGTCGCATAGAGCTTTGGGGGGAAGGTTTCCGTTGGTTCGACTTGAAACGTTTGAATATGGATTTGGACCGTGGACCGGCTCCTCGTCCTGAGGTTTTCCCGAATGGTTTGATTGAATATTGGAACAAAGACGCAATGCCTAAAGTGGTGGATCCAGAAGCTTCTAATTACAATATGTATGGAGATGGAACGGTGACGGGTAACGGGAACAGATATCGCCCGGCCGGACATAGGGATTGGCAATGGGCTATTCCTGATAAAGAGACTCAGCTGAATCCGCTTTGCGAACCGAATCCATAAAGTAAATAAATAGTTATGAGAAGATTTTTTTTAATGTGCCTGTTGCCAATCTTCTTGGCGACAGGTGTTTTTGCTCAACCACAAGCGGATGAGTATCCGTATGATTTGACGTATTTCTTGCCGGAAGGTTCTCATGTTTATGACCCTCAGGTTCCTACCCCGGAAAAAATCTTGGGATTCCAGCTTGGAGAACAACATGCCGGATGGGATCAAGTAGTGGAATATATGAGAACATTGGCGCGATGCAGCGACCGTGTCACGATTAGGGAGACGGGGCGTACCTATCAGCACCGTCCTTTTATAGAGGTCGTGTTTACTTCGGCCAAGAACCAAAAAAATATAGATCGACTGAAGGAGGAGCACTTAAAGTTGAGCGACGTGGCGAAATCGAGAAGCGTGGTGATAGACGACATGCCTGTGATCGTAAGCTTGATTTATAGCATTCATGGAAATGAGGCATCGGGTGTGAACGCTTCGTTGGCTGTTGCCTATCATTTGGCGGCGGCACAAGGGCCTGAGATCGAGGAATTACTAGACCAAGAGATTGTCGTGATGACTCCCGGAGCCAATCCGGATGGAATCAATCGGTTTGCGTCGTGGGTGAATTCCTCTAGAAGTTTCACGAATGTTAGCGATATAAAATCACGTGAGTTTACCGAGCCTTGGCCTTCCAGTCGTACGAACCATTATTGGATCGATTGCAATCGCGACCTGCTTATGGCACAACATCCCGAGGGAATCAATGGCTTAAATGGATATTTTGAATGGTTGCCCAATGTGGTCGTGGATCAACATGAGCAAGGGGCGTTACGTCCTTATTATTTCAGTCCGGGACATCCTAAGCGTACTCATCCGTTTACTCCCCAGCTTAATCAAGACTTGACGGCCGAGATTTCTTCTTATACGGCAAAGGCACTCGATCGGATTGGGACGACTTATTATTCGAAGGAGGGTTATGATGACTTCTATTACGGAAAAGGGGCTGCTTATGGAGATGCGCATGGATCCGTTTGCCTGCTATATGAGCAAGGTTCCACGCGCGGACATTTGCGTAATACCCCGAGCGGGGAATGGACCTTTGGCTGGACAATCCGGAATCAGGCCCTAGCCTCTTGCGCTACGCTGGAAGCGGCCAAGGCGATGCGTACCCGTTTGCTGACTTATCAGAAGGAATATTATGAGCGTACGGCTTCCGAGGCGCAGAAGGAGGCGGTACAGGGCTATGTGTTCGATACACGCGGATCTAAGTCTGTCGCTTTTCATTTCTTGGAGAATATGGCCCGTCATCATATCGAGGTCTATCAGTTGGCGAAGGACTATCAAGCCGCAGGTGACAAGGAGTTCCGAAAAGGTTCAGCTTATGTCATTCCGGTGGCGCAAAAATACAGTACGATGGTTAAGGTGCTTATGGAGGATTGTTTAGAATATACGGATAGTACTTTCTATGATATCTCTACATGGACGTTCCCGTATGCGTTTAACTTGGAGTGTGCTCCGGTGAAGAGTGTCGCCGGATTGATGGGGGATCGGATTGAGCGAAATGATTTTCCGCAAGGACGGCTCATCGGCGGGGAAAGCCGGGTGGGGTATGTGTTTGAGAACCGGGAGTTTTATGCGCCTAAGGTAGTCTATGAGTTGCAGCGTAAGGGGATTCGGGTCAGTGCGACCAACCGTCCGTTCCAATTTAAGAACGAAGAGGGAGAATGGACGATGGGCTATGGTACCTACCAGGTATTGACGCATAATCAGCCGCTTCCTTCGGATGTGCTCTATGCGACATTGGGTGAGTTGGCAAAAAATACGGGAGTGGATATCTATTCGGCCAACACGGGATTGATGGCTGATGTGGATTTTGGCAGCCCGGCTTTTAAACCATTGGAACAGCCGAAAGTGGCTATGTTGGTAGGACGTGGCGTAAGTATCCCGGAATCGGGTGAGATTTGGTTCTTGTTGGATAAGCGTTTTCAGATGCGTCCGGTATTGATAGAGAACCCGTCTTTGACAGGCAAGGACTTGAAGGCTTACAATGTTATCATTTTGGCTAATGGTGTTCCAAATCTAACTAAGGGTACCGAGACTGCCTTGAAGGAGTGGGTTGCTGCCGGAGGAGTGTTGATCGCTACCGGAAAGGCTAGCGCATGGGCTAGCAAACAAGGGCTTATCTCTTTAAAGACAAAGGAAACATTGCTTGAAAAGGCGGACAGCTTATCGGTTTATCGTTCTTTTGCGGATAAGGCGGAAGCAAAAGCCGGAAAGTTGATCAAAGGGGTAATTCTGAATTGTCATTTGGATAAGACGCATCCGCTAGCTTGGGGACTTGATCAAGATGAGATTGCTGTTATAAAAACGAATGATATCATTTTCCAGAAAGATAGGGATCCGTATGTTTCGCCTTTATATTATACCAAGAAGCCCTTGTTGTCGGGATTCTTGTCGGCGGATAATGCGAACTTATTGAGAGAGGAGCCTGCTGTCATAGTGAAACCTTATAAAAGCGGTAAGGTGATTGTTTTTGCAGATGATATGAATTTCCGTTCTTACTTCTTTGGAACTAGTAAGTTGTTCATGAATGCGTTGTTTTATAACAAATGTATGTAGTTGTCGGATGAGTACGCAACGAAATATATTGTGTCTCATGGCTCTTGTTTTATCAGGAGCCATGGAATTTGCCAATGCTTGCACGTCGGCTATCATTTCTGGCAAGGTAACACCTGACGGACGTCCGATTATGTGGAAAAATCGCGATGCGGAAAACTTGAAGAATTGTGTGCGGTCCCATTTATCTCGCTCGTTCCATAATCCTTTGATGGGTATCGACTTGAAAGATGGAAAACATAATAAGCCAGAGACTTCCGGTTGGTTTGCGGAGCAGGATTTTATCGCTCGTAGAAGTACCTCTTGCGCTGTGGCTATTCAAGGTGTACGGCCGGACGAGGATGCTTCGTTCACTACGATGTGGACGGTTATCGGTTACCCACCGGTTACTCCTGCGGTTCCGGTTTGGTTGAAAGGCGCCGATAAGAAGTTGCCCAAGGCGTTAACTGTCGATCAAAATAAACATGCTCCGTTATGTGACGCGTCGAACATGCTTCGGGATAAGATTTACAGTTATCATCGGGGGACGAATACGGAAAGTTATTTCCATTGGGAATTACTTTTCAATCTAAGCGGCAATGGGTATATGCAGCAAACCGAGCAATTGGAGGAGGAGTTATTCGAACGTTTTTATTCCTCCATCGAAACGTGGCGATCAAGGTCGGTAATTCCCGAGGAATTAGTTTTCAATTTGTATGATGATTGTGATGCATTCCTTGATGAGAAGACACTGAGGTGAGTATCCAAAATATTCCTTTTCGCTATTCGCTTTGTAAGGCATTTACGGGATTACGGGATGCCGCTTTATAACTATGCCTGCTTACGGTCAGTAGCGTAACCATCAATACGATACCGCCGG
>ENA-OWPM01002074-OWPM01002074.1-human-gut-metagenome-genome-assembly--contig:-NODE-2074-length-13198-cov-2.388648_pt1 | contig 13198 bp, 6 predicted proteins | sample MGYA00248267_ERZ651852 | MGnify/ENA primary metagenome ERZ651852 (study PRJEB26924, sample SAMEA4378228) | human gut metagenome | biome: human gut; feature: human-associated habitat; material: faeces...
CTGTATTCCACGATTTCAAGACTGAGGGCTGAAAGGTCTGCGGTTGCTGTCGGCTGTTGCGCTTCGGTTTCCCTCTGCGGTGCTTTCATGCAAAGGTTGGCTTCATCCCCTGCGGTGTGCGCATACCGTTCTATGAACTTTTCAAGGTCACAGATAGGCTCTTTCTCAACCGTCCAACCGCTGTACTTGTGTTTGCCCAAATACATGCCGTCCCCCATGCTGTAATTTTCACGGTGTTCGTATTCCTTGTCGTTTTCTGCCAAATAAGCCGTTCCCTCAAAATTGGCGGCATGCTTGCGCATTTCCGAAAAGAGGTTGCGTGTATGCTTGGAAAAGCCTAAAATGACGGTTCTTGCTATACTGTAGTCGTAATAGTCCGTATAGCTGTCGCACTCGCTTACCCGTAGTGTGCCGATAATGACCGCCTTTGCATCCGTCGGGACAAGGGGGTGCAAACGCTCCGCACCGATTTTGGCGATACGTTCGTATTCCTCTCTTGCTTCCTTCGCTTTCTTTTTTTCTTCGACTTTCTTCTCTTTTGCCTTGGTGAGTAAAGCGGCTGTTTCCAAAGGGTCCAAGAACTTGGGGTTCGCATCATCGTAATAGATTCCTATTCCGAATTTTTCCGATAATGGCCGGATAAGGTCGGAAATGTGAAACTCGTACGTCCGCAAATTGATAAGATGATAGGTTATTCCCCACTTGTCACGGGTTACTTCATACACGACATAGCTGTCATGGCTGTAGCCTTCCAATACTACCACTTGGTTGACTGAAACGGTCTGAATGTCCCTGTCGTAACTTCTGTTAGCTCCCAATAAATGTACTTTGTTCATAATGAGTTGTTTTAATGATTAATATTTCGTTTCAGAGTATCACGCAAAGCGCAAGGATGAAAATGGCGAGCACGCAAAGGATGCGCCACACGGCACGGATGAGGAAAACCACCACCGCCAAAACCACCAACGTGGGCAGAATACCGCCTAACCCCGTCACCACACCACCGACGAAGGCACACACGAAACGCACCGCCACATAGACCACGAAACCGACCAGCGACCACTTCACCAAATTTTTAATGCCGGTTGGAGCGGAGCCGAAGCCTCGTTTCAAATCTTGCTGTATTTCTGTTCTCTTTTTCATAACATTGACTTTTTTTTTATGCCTTGTCGGTGGCTTCACCTTGCTCGTTTCAGGGGGCAGATACGGACGGGGAGAAAATATGCAAGGCTTTTGGTGAAAATTTTTCAACCGCCCGGCTGGACGGATTGAAAAATTTTCGCCAAAACCCGCAGGGCGCGAAGCGGCCTTGCAGATTTTTAGGGGCCCTGTCCGTAGCTTCGCACCCTGAACCCGGCAAGGTGGAGCTACTGACGGGATAAATAAAAATGGGAAAATCGTTATATGGGAAAAAGAGAATTGAAATACGGCAGGATTCAAGGGCTGTTTAAACAAGCATAACTATCGAATTTATCATAGCTCAATATAATTTTTGGAAAATACATTTATTGTTAGAGTAAAATATATTAGTAATTCTATGTTATAAGTTTAACAGATATAGCTTTGGTAATAAATTGTTAAATAAAACCATTGCAATATGCTATAGTATTATTTTTGGGATCAATAATTGTGCACATATACAGTTTGAATATTGAAATAATTTATATAAAAGAGGTAGATTCTTTTGTGTTTTAGTTACTTTTGCGTAAAAAAAATCAAATATGACATTTTTGATTAAGATGTTAAGCTATGAAAAGTATAGTTGTATTTTGGTGTTTTTGTATTATTGGTATATGTTATGTCTATGCTATAGACGGTAATAGAGTAGATTCTTTATTGCTGAAATTAGATCAGGCAATAAAGGAACGCCCTATATATATGGAACAAAAAGAGTTGAGATTGGCAAAACTGAAAAATCAGTTGCTTCAGTCCATATCAGAGGAAGAGCATTTTGCCATTCTTAGTGCGTTATTGGATGAATATCGTTCATTCAATACGGATTCTGCATTTTATGTTGCCGAGGAGAGGGAACAGATAGCTATGCGTCTTGGAAACCGAGAATATATAGATAATGCCCGTATGAATAAAGCTGATGTTTTGGGAATGACAGGCATGTATAAGGAAGCAATGGATTTGATGCGGAATATTCATGCAGAACGGTTGTCGAAAAATCTCCGTCCCTATTATTATCATATCTATCGCACAATCTATGGACTTATGGCTGACTATGCAGTTACAAAGTATGAAAGGAAACTTTATACGGAACTTACGGACAAATATCGTGATTCATTGCTACTAGTCAATAAGGATAACCTTTTGATACATACCTTGATTCAGTCCGACCAGTATAATGTACGCAACGAATATGATAAAGCCATTTGCTTACTGACAGATTATTTAGCCCAGCAGAAGGAATATGAACATGATGTTGCAATTTGTGCCTATACTTTATCAGAGTCCTATCGTCTGAAAGAGAATAAAGAAAAAGAAAAAGAATTTTTGATTATTTCTGCCATAGCAGATATGACAACCGCTGTCCGGGAATACATTTCTTTGCGTAAGTTAGCCATATTGCTTTATCAAGAGGGAGATATCGAGCGTGCCTATTCTTATGTAAAGATATGTATGGAAGATGCCGCAGCTTGTAATGCTCGGTTGCGCAAATTGGAGATTTTGGAGATATTTCCCATCATTAACGATGCTTACCAACAAAAGGCAGAGAAACAGCAGGAACAAATGAAATGGACATTGGCATCTATCAGCATACTTTCATTTTTTTTATTGCTTGCCATATTTTATGTATATAAACAGATGAAGAGGTTGGCTATCGCTCGCAAAGAAGTGATTGACACCAATAAGCGGCTAAAAGAACTGAATGAAGAACTTCACCTTTCGATGCACAAGCTTAAGGAGGCTAACCACAGTATTGCTGAGAATTCTTATCTGAAGGAGGAGTATATTGGTCGATATATGGATCAATGTTCGGTATATTTGGAGAAGATGGACAATTACCGCCGGTCATTAGGTAAGATTGCTGCTACTGGGAATGTGGAAGAACTCTACAAGAACATCAAGTCTTCCAAATTTATAGAGGTGGAATTGAAGGAATTCTATACGAACTTTGACAATACTTTCCTGCAAATGTTCCCTACTTTTGTGGAGGATTTCAATGCCTTGCTTACCAATGATGAGCGAATATCTTTGAAAACTGGTGAACGGATGAATACAGAGTTACGCATCTTTGCACTGATACGCTTGGGCATTAGTGACAGCGTGAAGATTGCTCAGTTTCTACGCTATTCTGTAACCACCATTTATAATTACCGTACGAAAGTTCGAAATAAAGCCGCTGGTGACCGTAACCTACTAGAACAAGAGGTAATGAAAATTGGAAAATCAAAAGATTAATAGAAGTTTACGATTCAGAATATTCTTGTTTTACACTTATATTTTTACTACTTTTTTAGTTTTACTATATTCTTTTATATTTCTAATATACAGTGATTTACGTGTTTTTTCATTGATGTAAATCACTACTTTTTCACTCTTTGATTCATAATTAGTATTTCTTATCTGATATTTTTGCGTTGTCTCTTTTCCCAAGAAAGAGATAGTTTATAATTTATACTTTTTTATCAACTTTAAAATCTTATATTATGTATGCAAAAGAACAATTTAATTAGGAAACAAAGGGTAATAATTCGAATAGCCAACAAGTATCCAGACCCGCGATATGTCGTTCTGCTTAATAGGCTGTTATATTGTAATCAATGACGTTAATCTTTTAATTTTAAAAACTATGAAAGTAAAAACTACTATTCTGGCGCCACTATTTTTGTGGATAGGATTCTTTCCAGTTTATGCTGATGAGTCTATGGCAGAAAGTATTATTGTCCAACAGCAAGTAAAAGGTATCCGAATTAGTGGAACCATACTTGATAAAGAGAAATCTCCACTTCCAGGTGTTAATGTGACAGTCAAAAATGAGCCAGGAGGGGCTATAACTGATGTGGATGGTCACTTCTATATTGAGGTACCGAATAAACAGAGTGTATTAAATATAACTTACATAGGTTTCAAGTCTAAAGAAATCGTGGTTGGAAATGAAATCAACTTCAATATTATATTAGAAGAAGATGTAGAAGCTTTGGATGAGGTTGTGGTAGTAGGTTATGGTAATCAAAAGAAACTTTCAGTTATTGGTTCGGTACAGACTATAGAACCTACCAAGTTGCAAGTCGGGTCCTCCCGTTCACTCAGTAACAATTTAGCCGGACAGTTAGCGGGTGTGATTGCAGTACAGCCATCTGGCGAACCCGGATATGATAACTCAAATTTCTGGATTCGAGGCATTGCTTCTTTCAGTGGAAATACTTCTCCATTAGTATTGGTAGATGGTGTAGAACGTAGCTTAAATGATCTTGATCCTGCTGAAATTGAATCTTTTTCTGTTTTGAAAGATGCTTCAGCCAGTGCTATGTATGGCGTACGTGGAGCGAATGGAGTCATTATTATCAATACAAAACGCGGAACGATAGCCGCTCCTTCTGTTAATGTACGTGTAGAGCAGTCCATTCAGGCTCCCACCAAACTTCCTGAGTTTATTGGAGCTGCTGAATATATGAGTTTACTCAATTCTCTGGAAAGTGATCCCAATAAACGTATGTTTACAAAGGAACAGATACTTAAAACTTATTATGGCTACGACAAAGATTTATATCCGGATGTAGACTGGATAGACGCTATTACCAAAGATTATGCAACTTCTACTCGTGCTAATCTTACAGTAAGTGGTGGAACAGAAATACTCCGTTATTCTCTTACAGCCTCTCTTTATCATGAAAATGGAATTATGTCTTCCGATAAGAGTTTGCCTTATGATACCCAAAGTAAGTTGAACCGTTACAACATACGGGCAAATGTAGATCTAGACTTGACAAAAACGACCCTAGTTCGTTTTAATGTAGGTGGTTACTTACAAAATCTACATAAAAGTCGCAGTGGTACGGATGAAGTTTTCAGTGCTGCTTTTGAAACTCCTCCTTTTGTACACCCTGCTGTTTATTCAGATGGAACTATTCCTATTGCCAGCAGCAACCGCCCTAATCCTTGGGCTATCAGTACACAGAACGGTTACTACCGTAGCGGACGGAGTAAACTGGAATCTTTGTTTGCAGTTGAGCAGAATCTTAAAATGATAACTCCGGGACTAAAAGCTAAGCTCACTTTTGCATTTGATACATATAATGAGAACTTTGTGACACGTGGTAAGGAGCCGGACTATTATAGCGTAGCAAAATCACGCAATGATGAAGGTGAACTAGTACATAGCATCTTGAAATACGGAAGTGAGTTTCTTGACCATTCCAGTAATGCAAATTACGGTAACCAGAGCGTTTATTTGGAAGCGGCACTCAGTTATAATCAGACGTTTAATAACAGACACATGGTAGATGCACTTCTTTTGTATAATCAACGCAGCTATGATTGGGGCGATATACAGCCGAACCGGACACAAGGTATTGCAGGACGTTTTTCATATACATTTGACCGCCGCTATATTTCTGAATTCAACTTTGGATATAATGGTTCGGAAAACTTTGCGAAAGGCAAGCGTTTTGGCTTTTTCCCTTCCATCGCCTTGGGGTGGCTCGTTAGTGAGGAGCAATTCATGGAACCTATACGCAATGTGATAAGTAAACTGAAACTCCGTGCCTCTGTGGGAACGGTAGGAAATGACAATATCGGTGGACGCCGTTTCGCTTATATCACAACCATCAATTCAAAAGCTAATGGTTACAATTGGGGATATACAGGAGATACTTATCGTGACGGTGTGCAGGAAGGAGAAGTCGGCGTAGGAAACCTGACTTGGGAGAAAGCGCTTAAAACGAATATAGGTATAGAAATAGGCCTTTGGAATGAGCTCGATTTCCAACTCGATCTATTTAAAGAACGCAGGACCAGTATTTTTATGCAACGTGCTACCATTCCTTCCCAAACAGGATTTATCAACAATCCATACGCCAATTATGGCAAGGTGGACAATAAAGGTCTCGATCTATCACTGAATTACAACAAGCGAATTAATAAGGATTGGAACATTAGCGTAAGAGGAACTTTTACTTATGCTAAGAATACAATCATTGAACGAGACGAACCAGAATCAGTCAAAGGAACTTATCGTTCTATTACCGGGCATTCAATCAATACGCTGTGGGGGCTGCAAGCCTTAGGACTTTATACCGATGATGATTTCGTAGATGGAAAATTGAAAGAAGGAATTCCTGTTCCACAACTGGGCGGTGAAGTGCGTCCGGGCGATATCAAATACCGTGACATGAATAACGATGGCTATATAACTAGTGCTGACGAAGGCTATATTGGTGGTACTACTGACCCGAGAATCGTTTATGGATTTGGCGGAAATATCAATTTCCGTAATTGGGATATGAGTTTCTTCTTCCAAGGAAGTGGCGACATTTACCGTATTATCGGTGGGTCGGATTATTTCATTCCCGGTAGCGGAGCCGGTGTATTAGGTAATGTCTATACCAACTATACAGACTGCTGGACTGAAGAAAATCCTTCTCAGGACGTTTTTTGGCCACGTCTTTCTCAGAGTACTAATACGAACAATAACCGTGCCTCGACTTTCTGGAAGAAAAATATGAGTTTCCTCCGTTTGAAAACACTTGAAATAGGCTACAGTCTACCTAAGAATGTCGTTAATAAAATTAGTGCGAAGAGTATCCGATTATTTGCCAGTGGGAATAACTTGTTCTACATTTCCAAGTTCAAATTATGGGACCCGGAACTGGCCACCTCTGATGGTTTAAAATATCCGTCCATGCGTTCTTTGATGTTGGGGGTAGAAGTAAATTTTTAATGTAGAATGAACTAAAGAAAAAGAACAATGAAATTTATAAAAAATATTCTTATAGGATTTATAGTCACAGCTTCATTGATGTCTTGTGTTGACTATCTTGACAAAGAAACTGATACAGAATTAACTCTTCCTTTGGTCTTTGAAGACAAAACTCGTATTGAGGGTTGGCTTGCCAATATCTACTCGGCTATACCTGATCCTTATTGGGGTTATACTAACACATTGGGTTGGGAAATCCTTGCTGATGATCAGACTCCGTCTGAACGTTGGCGGCAGTGGGGGTGGAAAGTCATTCCTTATATATTGGGTGAATGGACACCTAACAGTGATTGGGAGGGGAATTATTGGAAACTTCTTCCACAATGTATTCGGGAGGCTAATATTTTCCTTGAGAACATACATCCACTACCGGCACAGGGTATAAGTACAAAAGAAGTAGAATATATGAAAACGGAGTGTAAATTCATGAAAGCCTATTATTATTACTTGCTTGCCAATACTTATGGAGCTGTTCCGTTTGATCCTGATTATATCGCTCCAACTGATTTTGTACTGTCAGACTTGATGAAAGGACAGGCTCCTTATTACACTGTAATAGACTGGGCTGACAAGGAAATGCTTGAGGCTTCTAAGATATTACCACCTAAATATACTGAAGCACGAAAGTATGGGCGTGTTACCAGTATTATGTGTTTGGCAGTTCGTGCACGTATGTTGCTTTTTGCCGCTAGTCCGTTGGTAAATGGAAATACGGATTATGCGGATTACAAAAATGAGAAGGGTGAAAATATCTTCAGTACTGTTTATGACCCGACACGTTGGAAAAATGCAGTAGAAGCATGTAAGCTATTGATTGATGAGGCTGATAAAGCTGGATATAAACTCTATGTTGAAGAAAATGCAAATGGAGAGATTGATCCGTTTATGTCTTATCAGAATTTGTTTTTGAAGCGTTTTGATGAAGGGAACACCGAAATCTTGTTTGCGCGTCCAAGCTCTGATTATGGTTCGTATGAAAAACATGCTACACCGGCTGCCAGTGGTGGTAGCGGCGGGTTAGGGGTAACTCAATCTTTGGTCGATGCTTTCTTTATGCAAGACGGACTTCCTTATGACGGTTCGAATGAAGACGGATTTTCCGAATTAGACGTAAAACTTGATAATACAATTTGGGACGAAGAAGTAAATGGAGGAGCTATTACTTATGCAGGTACATATAATATGTATTGTAATCGTGAACCGCGCTTCTATGTATCCGTAGCTTTTAATAACTCTTATTTCCCTACTGAAAAACGTAAATTTGAGTTTTTTAATGGGCAGAAAGACAATCCGCATACGCACGATGCACCTCAAAATGGTTATCTTATCCGTAAACGGGTGTCGCCTAAGACGAATGTTAAAGAGAACAATTACCAGTATCGTCCCGGTATTGTTTACCGCTTGGGAGAAGCATTTTTGAATTATGCTGAGGCATTGAATGAGTATAAAGATGAACGTACTGTTCGCGAGGAAGCTTTGAACTATGTGAATAAAATTCGCACACGTGCTGGTATTCGTACTTATACGTTTGGTAATAGTGATGCCCAGAATATCCATGTGGACGATAATCAAGAGGCTGTGCGTAAGATTATTCGTGCCGAACGCCGTGTCGAGCTTTGTGGAGAAGGGGTGCGTTATGACGATTTGCGCCGTTGGAAAGAAGCTGAAAAAAAACTGAATGGAGATATGTACGGAATGAATTATAGCGGAAAAGACGCTGAGTCTTTTTATGTACGTACACCTTATCAGAAACGTGTGTATAATCCTGCTTTTTATTGGTTCCCTATCCATCAAAGTGAAATTGATAAAAACGAAAATCTGAGACAACTTCCATTTTGGAAATAATTCCCATAAAATCAAGCAAAATGAAAAATAAAATCTTTTTTTTACTTGCCATGCTTTCTTGTTTGGTAGTAGGCTGTAAGGATGAAGATATACGTTATAGTATTGAGCGTCCCGATGATACCATGCACTTGCAAGTATCGGATGAATATGTTGAATTAAATCAGAAATCAGGAAAGGAGGAAGCTGTTACTTTTTCATGGAATGAGGTGACCAATGCCCCTTTAGATTCTAAAGTGACTTATTATTTTAAGTTGGACATTGCCGACAATGATTTTGGCACTTCTATTGACAAAATGGAAATTCCGTTTGGCGAGCACTGTGTGAGTTTTACCCATAAGAAATTGAACGCATTACTGACGAAATGGAAAATTGCGCCTGGTGAAAGAGTGACATTGGAAGCTGAAATTATCGCAGAAATAGAAGAGACCGACTGCTATGTGAAACCGGAACTATCAACTGTACGTTTTGACGTAGTTGGATATGAAATACAGCCGTACAATATCTATATCATGGGAACAGCACTTGAAGGAGCTACTGACCCGGCCAATGCGCTTAAAATGACAGAAGAGATATCGGAAGAGGTATATACCTGGTACGGGGTGATGAAAGAAGGTGATTACAAGTTTATTTTGAATACCACCGGACAGTCACCTTCGTATACACAGGGTGCCGACGGCAGTGTGGTCTTTAATGAGCATGAAACCGGTAATGAAACCCCCTTTACCATTAATAAAGCAGGATTTTATGTGTTGAAATTGAACATTGAAGCCGGAACATTGAATGTAGATTACCCGACTACCGACTATAATGATGTTTGGATGGTAGGAGAAGCAACCCCTGCAGGTTGGAACATCATGAGTTCCACAAAACTGACGAAAGATCCGGTCAACCAAGTGGCTTTCTATTATGAAGGTCTCCTGAAAACCGGAGATATGAAATTTCCATTGGAACTGAAAGAAGACTGGAATGTAGCATGGCTGATGCCAATAGAAAACGGAACGCATGAATTTGGAGATAATCGTATGGAACGCATCGAGGCCGGTATACAGGGACATGACTACAAATGGAACATTACCAAGGAAGGCAACTACCGGGTGACACTGAACATGTACACCATGACTATTGACTTCAAGCTGTTACAGAGCATTCCTGATGATCTGCCCTGCAAAGAGATATGGATGTTAGGTGATGCAACTCCTGCCGGTTGGGAGCAAGGGAAGGAAGCTTTCGTTTATGATTTCAATGTTGATAAAGGAACATTCTATTGGGAAGGAGAATTAAAAGCTGGTAGCTTTAAATGTCCGATAAATGTAGATGGAAGTTGGTCGATCACTTGTTATATGCCCAAGCAGGTGGGAGAAGACGGAAAAGCTTCTCTTAACATGACTGATGTGCAGTTGGTTCGACCGAATGGTAATGACTACCAGTGGAAAGTGGAAGAAAGTGAAGCCGGTCAGTACCGTGTAGAACTGAATGTATTGACTAATAAGATTAAATTTGAAAAGAAAAATTAGTAATCCTACGAGTGCGGACAAGTTAATTCCGCACTCGCTTAAAAATGGAAAAGTAGTATGGAATATAAGAAAATAACATTGTTTTGTTTGTTGATGATAGGAATATTTACTTCCACAAGCTGTAAGGACGAAGGGACGGGATGGACTCCGGATATGATTCCCGATGATGAAGTGGAAGTGCCGGATAATGACGAAGAGGTGGATATTAGCAATATCCATAAATTCAAAGCCCCACTCTATTGGAGTGTATATGAGTTTTGTATGGAGATGGCTGATAACGGTATTCCTGAATATCAAATGGATATGAATGCAGAAGAGTGGGACAAAGCTATTGACTGGGTTGCCGAGAATCTGAAACCTTATGGTTATGATATGCTTTGTACGGATGGATTTATTCCTATGCTTTGTGAAAAGAACGAATATGGCTACATGGACAAATATGGTAGCATGTATTTGAAAGATCTTGTAGCTAAATGTAAGGCAAAAGGTTTGAAACTAGGTGTGTATGATAACCCGTTGTGGTTACACGGAAAAGATGAAACTCCCATTCAGAATACCAATAACATTACATTGGGACAATTGAAGTATGATGCAGAGAACGATGTTGTAGCGCATCCGGACGAGCCGGATAAGTTCTTTACTTATGTGGTTGCTACCCATAAAGGAGCAAAAGAATATATTGACGGCTTTTTCAAACATTATAAGGAATTAGGAGTAGAATATATTCGTATGGATTTTCTCAGTTGGTATGAAGATGGATTTGACCGTGGCATGGAAGCCAATTGGGGAAATGGACTTGTGGGCAGAGGCTATGGAAGAGAATGTTATGAGAAGGCATTGGAGTATATCTGTATTTCGGCCACTCGCTATGGTATTTTTACTTCATTGGTTATGCCACATCTTAAAAATAATGCCGAGTTGGAAAGGAAATATGGTAATATGGTGCGTATTGTAGCAGATACAGGTCAAGGTGGATGGAACCATTTTTCTGACGATAGCCGAGGCAAAGTGTATGAAGGCTGGCCCAACAGCATGAATATGTTTGATGGATTTATATATTGGTCGAAAGTAACAGGACGTAATCAAGTAATTCCTGATGGCGATTTTATCCGTCTTAATACCTTTAATACTGATGCGGAAAAAGAGTCGGTTATTTCTTTGCAGTTGATAGCAGGAGGGCCGGTAACGGTAGCTGACCAACATAATACCGTAGGAGATAACTTGAAATTTTATCAGAATGAGGAAATGTTGGCACTGAATGCCGACAGATTCGTAGGAAAGCCTCTTTCGGGTGACGTGACCGACACTGAAAAGAACCAGATTTGGTACGGACAGATGTCTAACGGTGATTATATAGTAGGACTTTTCAACCGCGACAATGAACAGAAAACATATGAACTACATCTTTCGGAGATTGGTATAGAAGGGGAAGTAAGCGTACGCGACTTGTGGAAACACAAAGACGAAGGCAAAGCATCTAAATTGAGTGTTGAATTAGGGCCGCGGGCTTGCAAGGTTTTGAAACTGACCAAATAATTTAATAACAGTACATTTATATGAATAAAAAAAGAATAATGAAATGGATAGGATTGGCGGTGATGCTAAGCATGGCACCATTTGTTCGAGCTACAGTTGACAATAATAATCCGATAGCAAATTCCAAGGCAGTGGTTATATGTGGCAATGCACGCTTCACAGTACTGACTCCAGAAATGATTCGTATAGAATATAGTGAAAAAGGCATGTTCGAAGACCGTCCTACATTTACAGTTGTCAACCGTAATCTTGAATTGGTAGATTTCAAGAAAAAAGAAGATGACCGATTCTTGTATATCCAGACTGATAAAGTAAAACTCAAATACCGAAAAGGAACCAATCCGAAAACAAGTCCGGCATCTCCGGAAAACCTCACTATTACCATTGAAAACCATGGCTGTGAAACACTTTGGTATCCAGGGAAAAAAGATCCGCTAAACCTTAAAGGGACTTGTCGGACTCTTGACGGTAGCAATGGAGACAATAAACGGAGTGAATTGGAAAACGGATTAATATCCCGATCCGGTTGGGCTGTAATAGATGATTCATGGGAAGCAACACGTGCTGACGGGAGTCACTCATTTGCACTCGAGCCAAATCTGGAGGTTGGATATGACTGGTGGGCATATCGTAATGACCCTCAGGCTATTGACCTGTATTTTATGGGCTATGGCAATGAATATAAGAAAGCTATCGGAGATTTTACCAAAATAGCCGGTAAAATTCCTTTACCACCGGCATACGTTTTCGGCTATTGGTATAGCCGTTACTATTCATATTCAGCCGATGACTATCGGGAGATTATGCGAGAAATTGAGAAGAACGATATCCCTACCGATGTAATGATTCTTGATATGGATTGGCATTGGAATGGCAAGGCATCAAGTGAGTCGGAGAATATCGGAGGTTGGACCGGCTGGTCTTGGAATACCAACTTAATACCTGAACCGACTAAACTTCTTCAGGAAATCCATGACAACGGTTACAAAATCGCTTTAAATCTCCATCCAGCAGATGGCATTGACAGTATCGAATCTCCCTCCTATTACAAAGCAATGAGTAGGGAACTTGAAGGTAAATATGGTAGTGACGGCAAAATTGCCTGGTATCTTGATTATCCGGATTTTACAAAGTCATTCTTTGACAACGTAATCCGTGACCATGAATCTGAAGGTGTGGATTTCTGGTGGCTCGACTGGCAACAACATCTTACGAGTCCATATACTCCCGGTCTTGGACAGACATTCTGGTGCAATCATGTGTTTTACAATGATATGGTTAAAAACAGGCCTGACCGCCGACCTGTAATCTTTCATCGTTGGGGAGGATTAGGGAGCCATCGTTACCAAATTGGTTTTTCGGGAGATGCCCTTAT
>ENA-OWPM01002098-OWPM01002098.1-human-gut-metagenome-genome-assembly--contig:-NODE-2098-length-13050-cov-31.675721_pt1 | contig 13050 bp, 25 predicted proteins | sample MGYA00248267_ERZ651852 | MGnify/ENA primary metagenome ERZ651852 (study PRJEB26924, sample SAMEA4378228) | human gut metagenome | biome: human gut; feature: human-associated habitat; material: faeces...
AAAGTAAATTCCACTGTAAGGTAGGAGAGTGGAATTTAAAATTTTATTTTAGGTGGAAAAGGAGATGATTGGAGAATTGTGGTGGTTGGAAAGAAAATATGATACAATGAATTGTAATATTAGGTAAAATACAAAATCGGAATTTGAAGTTGTGAAAGGAGACATGTATGTTAGAAATAGACCAATCTGGAAATAAATTATTAGAGTTTGTAAAAATTTCAGAAGAGGATGCAGCTTTGCAGTTTTCACCTATAACGGTCTGCCTAATTGTTGTAAAGATAGGCAAAGATTATCTTATGGGATTCAATCATTGGCGAAAAGGCTGGGAAATATTTGGTGGCTGCCCAGAGAAAGGTGAAACCATGCGAGAGGCAATGATACGAGAGACTAAAGAGGAGTTGGGAATTGATTGTGTTCCTGAATGGTTAGGTCTTGCTCATTATGAAATGCAACCAGACTATTTTAGCAATGTGGTACGTGAGGAGTATGGTGCAATATTTGGGGTATCATTAGGTGAAGAATATTTGGAGCAAATTGAAAAATTGCGAATAGATAGAGAAGAAATTGAAAAAATTGCTTTGTTAGGAGAGATTTCTTCTGATGAAGAAATAAGCGAACTTGACAGAAAATTAACCGAGTTTTATTAAGCTTATCGTAGTATGCAGTTGAGTTTGAAGGTGTGTGAAGCTTTCGATTGACGGAGCGATAACTTCCAATTTATGAAACTGAAAAAGGAGATTAACTATGAAAAATTATAATCAGGTTTATGTAAAAAATAGTTTTGAAGCAGCAGAAATTTATTGTAAGGCATTTGGAGCAGAGATTACTAGAGCATTTATAAATAAGAATAACACTGCTTATGAGCATTGCGAGTTGTCTGTTAATGGAGAAGGTTTTTTGGCATTAGCCGAAGCTTCAAATCCATGTGATATTGATATAGTACATAAGAACAAGTGGGAAACTATGACTTTTAATGTGTTTGAAATGGGTACTGAGGAGGCAGTTTATAACGCATTTGAAGTTTTGAGTGATGGAGGAGTGATTATTGAACCTATTCATGAACTTCCATGGAGTAGTTGTTGTGCTACTGTTATTGATAAATTTGGAGTGTGTTGGTGGATTTCAATTTGACAAATCGTAATTTGTAAATCTGATTGATTTTATAATACAAAGTATTGGAGAGAAATAATATATGTTAGATTAAAAAATCAAATATTAAAAATTTTTCATCATGTCGAGTAATATTAAAATTCTTGTAGATAAGGAGACGGGAGTTAATTACCTTTGTTGGAAGTCTGGATATGGAGCTGGTGTCACACCTCTCCTGGACTCTGAAGGAAAAGTTATAGTTACAAAGTAAAAATCGCATTTGTTCATTTGTAAAGTAATCGTACACAATGCCTGCTACGTATTGTAGCAGGCATTGTAAATGGCGGTTTCTTGTTAAAAACTCGAAAATCGTTATAATGAGTTTACCAAATAATAAGGAGGACTAAAAAATGAATTTAGGAGAAAAAATCAAAGAACGCAGAAAGCAGGCAGGTCTTTCACAGGAGCAGCTTGCTGAAAGACTAAATGTATCAAGACAAGCAATTACAAAATGGGAAACTAATAAAGGTATTCCCGATATTGCTAATATAATAGCGATTAGCGATGAATTTGGATTGAGTTTGGACGAGCTGATTAAGGATGATGTTGCCGTAAAAAAGAAAATAATTACTGATAGTTCCGCTAAAAAGTGGCACATTTTGATGATTGTATACCTGGTGGCTATCGTAGCATATATTGTTTATTTTGTAATCTGCCATAAAATATTGATGATTGGATTTTTGGTTGCTACTCTATTTATGCTGTTCTTTGAATTGAGAATTTTTATTAGAGAGAAAATATACAGACAGCATAAGGAATAAGAACTGTTTTAGCTATAGTTGTTTCAAGCATTTGGCATGCGAATAAAGATAGCATTAAAAAAAAGTGTTTGACAATTTCCAATTTTTGAGATTGAGAAATCGGTATTTGGAGGTGAATAAAATGGATAATTGTGATTGGTGTAACTTGTCTGAAGAAGATAAACAGTTTCAGGTGTACGAAAGTAAATCATGGTCTGTTTTCCTTTCAGATGAACAGGATTATATTGGACGCTGTATATTGGTTTTGAATCGTCATTGCAATTCATTGTCAGAGCTAACAGATGATGAATGGGACGAGCTTCGCAATTTGATTTGTAAAATGGAGGCATGCTTAAAAACTGTTTTAGGAGCAACTCTATGTAATTGGAGTTGTTTGATGAACAATTTCTATAAAGAGTCAGCGCCTAATCCTCATCTTCATATTCACGTAAGGCCAAGATATGATAAGCCCATTGTGCTCAACGGGAGCACCTATACTGATAGCGAGTTTGGTCATCATTATGCGTTGAATAAGGGTGCGGTAATACCTGTTAAAGATAAGGAAGAAGTGTTTAGCCGACTAAAAGGATGGCTTAATTGTTAACTTCGGAATTATCGAGGTAAGTTATGAAGACAGTTACAATATGTGCAAGCATGAAATTTGAGAAAGAAATGCAAAGAATAGCATTTCTGTTAGAAACGAAACATGATTTAAATGTTTTACAATGCGTATATAATACGGATAATTTGGAGATTTCGGAAAAGGAGAGAAGTTTTCTCAAAAATGCGCATTTTAGGAAAATTGAACTCTCGGATGCTATTTATGTTGTTGATATTCAAGGATATATTGGCAATCAGGTTTCAAAAGAAATAGAGTTTGCTAAAAGTAAGGGAAAAGAAATTATATTTCATTCAGAGTATAGCATAGAATGATATAAATTGGTGGAGGATATATGAATACTTTTAATAATGATTTTTGGAGAGCGTTGGATTCATTAGTAGATAATTCGGAAATTGTTATAGATAGACCAAAAGGAACTGCACATCCGAAATATCCCGATTTTATATATAAGGTTGATTATGGATATTTAAAAAATACTTCATCAATGGATGGGGCAGGTATTGATGTTTGGATTGGTTCTAGAGAAAAGAAGATAGATGCTATAATGTGTATTGTTGATTTAATGAAACGAGATTCGGAAATAAAGATATTGATAGGATGCACAGAAGAAGAAAAACAGATTGTGTATCAGACACATAACGAAACAGAATATATGAAAGGCATATTGATAAGACGATAACTTCCAGTTTATCTACGCGATGCATTCGCATTTCGCTTTGCTTCATGCTCATGTCGCGCTGTCGCGCTATGCATCAACACTTGAATGTGTCTGACTGTGAGCAAGCTCCCGTCAGCCAATTCAGTGTAGCTGCGCATCGCTTGTAGAAACGTGCAAATTCTAATTTAGGAGGTAAATTTCTTGGATAGAGTAATATTGAACGACCTTAATTTTGAAAACAGAAATGAGGCTCTAAATTTTTTGAAAAGTTTATGGAAATATGAAAAGTCGGAATGCCCAATATGTGGCAGTAAACTGGAGTTACTACATAAAAAGGCTAAAAAGAATAATTGTGACTGGCAGTGTAAGAGTTGTAATAAGATATATAAAACAATTTATTTATTGGATGAAATTAATGAAAAGATGCCGGATTGATAACTTTAAATTTGAATAAATTATTATTTTATTTCAACAATTGTAGATATGTAAAAGCAAAGGAAGTTTCTTGATGAATGGATTAGTCAATATATAAATTAATAATCTATCAGGTTGGGGCCAGGGTTCAATATTCTATTGAGTGTTCACTTTGTTTCATATACTCAAATATAAATTTCAAATCAATTTCTGATTCTACAAAAACTGCCCCGATATCATAATCGTCAAATACATTGATAGTTTTACCGTGCTGTATGTAAGTTTGAATAGTTGAACCATCTACGTCTATGAGAAGGTTTTCTTTTTCAATGCCTGGAAACTCTTTTTCGATTATTTTACATACATACTTAAATTTTTTTGGACTATTTTCTGGCCAGATATTATAGTCATACATAAATATATACCTCCTAATTAAAGTATTATCCATAAAAGGTTTATTTTTAGAAGACAATTTGCATAATAGAATATTCTATTTGATGTTAAGTTAAATAATACATATTTGGAGTGTATTATTCAACTCATATCAAATTATACTAATTCATTTTTTTAGAATTACTTAACTTTAGCAAGTTTTTCTTTATAATTTTCTTCAATGGATTTTTCAATAAAATCCTTCTTTATTTTAGATATAAATCTAATATCACTAAATAAATGAATTATAGTAGAAATGTAACCACCAATATCAATTCGTTTTACAGCTTCTTCGGCTAATTTCTCATTGTAAGTTACAGCAGCAACAACCTCAATTCCACCTATAACTATTGCATTTACTGATGATGCAATATATTCAGAAATCATAATAATTTTTCTTGTTCTTACTTCGTGAAGTGATGCAGATTTTCTTAAATATTCTTTTAATTGAGTTAGTGTAATGGTATTATTCCACTGGTTAGTAGACCGGTTGAAACAGACGTACCAATAGCAATAGCAACACTTCAACCTAATATTAAAGCACCTTTAATATACTTTTGAGAAATAGATGAATCTTTATTTTGAAGGTTTTTAACTAATGATGGTAATTTTAAATCATTAAGTTCCTATGGAGTTGAAATGGATTCAATATATTTTATTAATTCAGTTACATCGGCATCTGCTTGCTTATATGCCATAATAATTGTGTCAGAATTTCTTCCCATAAATGTAATGTCCTCCTTTTTATCATAATGTATATCTTATTTCGTTCAATGTAAAATGACTAAATATCACTTATTATGTTTCATTTTATCATAATTTATGGTGAATTGGAATCTTAATGATATAGAATGGCATATTGTAACAAGTTGTTGTTATAATTAAAGTTAAAATTGAGATTGCACTTAGATTGTAAATAGTATCAGTAGCAACAAAACTCCTTTTTGCACCTTATATGAGAATATGATACAATGACTCCAGATAAATAAAAATTTGTGATAAGGAGAAGCACAATGGAAGAAAAAACAATGGACAATGTAGCAGAAAACCAAATAGAAAAAATGGAAGATTTAGGACAGGCATTAGAGGAGTCTTATGCACATATGGGAAATGGAGAGTATGATACAGATACTTTGTTGGCATGGGAAAAGATTAATGAATATAAGGAGGCAGGAACTATTCTGTCGGTTACGATTTCTGGAATCGTAAATAAAGGTGTGATTGCTTTAGTGGAAGGTGTCCGAGGATTTATCCCGGTTAGCAGATTAGATATTAATCATGTGGAAGATACAAATGATTGGTTAGGCAGAGATATTAGAGTTCGTGTTATTGAAGCGGATATGGAAAAAAACAAACTCGTTTTATCAGCCAGAGAAATTCTTCGTGAAGAAAGTGCAGCTGCCAGAAAGGCGCAGCGAGAGATGGCTGTTTCAAAGATAGAGGTTGGTTCTGTTGTTGAAGGAAAAGTAGAATCTATTCAGCCATATGGTGCTTTTGTAGACTTAGGAAACGATGTAACAGGTTTGGTGCATATTTCACAGATTTCCATGGATCATATTAAATCTCCAAAAGAAGCTCTGGAAGTAGGACAGATTGTGAAGGCAAAAGTCATTAAAAATGATGGCGGAAAGATAAGTTTAAGTATTAAAGATTTGTTGGAAGAAAAAAGAATTCAGGAAGAAGAGGAAATAAAAAACAACATGCAGGAAGTGGAAAGTATTGGAACTTCTTTAGGAAGTTTACTTAGTGGATTGAAATTAGATTAAATTTCAATTTTGAAATTGAGACGGTAATCTTAGCATGATAACTTCTAAATCAATATATGAGCGAGGTGTTTATTTATGGAATTACCTGACAAAAAATATAGAATTTTAGATATATTTTTTAGACTGCTTAGAGGAGAATTTGTGTCAGTAAAACAGTTAGCAGACGAATATTCAGTAACGGGAAAGACAGTATCAAGAGATATAAATGAAATTAAGTCATATTTGTCTGAAAATGGATTTAGAAACAAAAACGCACAAATTATTTATTCTCACAAATAAAGAGCTTATTATTTATCGATGGATGATTTCTTGTCCAGCAAGGAATTGCTGGCAAATGTTGGAGAGTTCTCAAGTTCAGCCGGCACTAATTATATGGGAAGTCATGGACTAATTTCAATTATTTTTATTGTAGCGGTTTGTGTACTAACAGTTATAGGAAAAAAAATATTTACATTGGCACCTGCAGCAGTTAATTTCTTAATGGTTATTTATGATAGCTTTTTTAGTACATCATTACATGGCGAATCAGATTTCGCAAGTGTAGATGTATCATTGAAAATTGGTGGATATTTAATAATTATTGCAGGTATTATAATTTTGGCTATATCAATATTCCAGTTTTTAAAAGAAAAAAATAATCAGTAAGCATAATTGCTATGAGTAGATATAACAAAATACATCGTATTTTAGATATATTTTATATGGGGATTAATGACAAATATTTTTCAACTCAGGAGTTATCCTACAAATATGATGTATCTAAAAAAACAGTATCAAGAGACATAAACGAGATTAGAAGCTTTCTTTCTGAATACAGAGACATAATCGGAAATGTAGATATTGTTTATGATAGAAAAAGAAAAAAATATCATATGAATATTATGATTAACCAATTATAGGGATATAGGTAATAATGTTAATTGATATATATATTAGACGATTAAAAAGTTAATAAAAGGCGTTCTATGGTGTAATAGCTTCATAGAACGCCTTTTATTATGATGTGGAGAAAAAAATGTAGGATTAAAGAAATAACCATATTGAGATGTAGCACAAACAAAAAGTTGACAATTTGCGTAACGTCGTTTATTGTATGTGTAAATATAATGAGCTAATGGAGGGTTATTAATTGATGAAAAAGTATGAGGAATTGGATATTACGGATTCATTTATGTTTGCAAAAGTAATGTCTAATAAAGATTTATGTAAGACAATGTTGGAACAGATATTAAATATTAAAATTCGAGAGATAAAATATTTGGATTATGAGGATACAATTCAAATTTCATTGGGGTCAAAGGGAGTAAGACTGGACATATATGTTGAAGATGATGAAAATACGGTTTTTAACTTAGAAATGCAAACGACAAAATATGAAGAACTACCTAAAAGATCACGATATTATCAGGATATTATTGATTTAAACCTGATTGAAAAAGGTGAAGCATATGATATACTTAATACAAGTTATGTAATTTTTATTTGCACTTTTGATTTTTTTAAAAGCAATAAAAGTATGTATGAATTTGAAAATATATGTATTAATAAGCCGGAATTAAAATTAAATGACGGAACGCATAAAATTTTCTTAAATACCAAGGAAGATAGAAGCGGCATAAGCAAAGAGTTGAAATTATTATTAGATTATTTCGATGGCAAAGAACCGGAAAGCAAACTTGCTAAGAAAATTGATCAGAAAGTGTTTGAAGCCAAAAGAAATGACCAATGGAGGCGAGAGTATATGTCATATCAGATGGAATTAAATCAGCAGTATAGGAATGGAAAGGAAGAAGGAAGAAAAGAAGGAATAGACGATATGAGTAAGCTGATAAAAATGCTAATATCAGAAAATAAATATGAATAACTAGAAAAAGCAGTAAATGATGAGGAATACCAGAAGGCACTAATGAGAAAATACAGAATAACTAAATAGAACAGTGAACATAAATAAAATTTGGAGGAATTAATATGGATAAGAAGGCAATTTATAACTTGACTTATGGGGTATTTATGGTATCCACTAAGGCAGGGGATGTGATTAATGGATGTATTACAAATACATGTATTCAGGTGGCTAATAATCCGGTTAGAATAGCCGTGTCGGTGCTTAACAGTAATTATACATGTGAATTAATTAAAAAGAGCGGAATTTTAGCAGTTAGCATTTTAGATAGTGATTGTACGTTTGAGTCTATAAAGCATTTTGGTTTCCAATCAGGAAGAGATGTGAACAAGTTCTCAAATATTACACCACCAACTGATAATGAAGGAATTCCTTATCTTGGATGGCAGTCATGTGCAGTTATAAGTGGTAAGGTTGTTGAAAAGCATGACCTTGGAACACACACTTTGTTTATTGCAGAAGTTACAGATGCAAAAGTTTTAAGTGAAAAAGAACCATTGACTTATGCACAATATCAAAATGAAATAAAACCAAAGCCTAAAAAGGATGATGAAAGTAACGGAAGAAAAATAGTAGGCTGGAGATGTAAAATCTGCAATTATGTATATGAAGGAAGTGAGTTGCCTAAAGATTATGTATGCCCAGTTTGTGGACATGGCGCAGATGATTTTGAACCAATTTACGCTTGATAGAAAGATGTTGATTTTGTGGTAGCATAATATAAAATTGCGAGAAGAATAAAAAGAAGCATATTCTAGCTGAAATTACGTTAGAATATGCTTCTTTTATGGCTGGCTTTACACCTGTGGCATCTGTGGAAATAATGGATGCGGCAGTGGAAACATATAAATACAACTTCATTGAACAAAAAGGATTCAATGAAACCGTAGAAACTAGAGACATAAGGGAAGAGGAAGTTAAGCAAAAGCTTTATGATGAAATAGGAGAAAGACATGTAAACTTGGTGGTTGGAGGATTCCCATGCCAAGGATTTTCAATGTCGGGAAACAGGGTAATAACTGATGAAAGAAATAGCTTGTATTTGGAAATGAAGAAGATTGTTGAACGCCTTAAGCCGGAATATGTGGTAATGGAAAATGTTGAAGGATTGCGTTCAATGATGAATGGAGCAATAGAAAAGAAAATCATAGAAGATTACAAGAAAATTGGATATGACATTAATGTAACCATTTTAAATTGGAAAAAATGGGCATTTATGTTCAATTACATCGGCAGGTGAACAAGAAAAAATAGAAGAGGAAATTAAAAAAATAGATTCTGCAAATTTAATGAATAATTATTGGATTGGAACATATGAAAACTTTCAGTATGAGGAATGGACATGGATTATTGATGAAGAATTTTTATTTAATAATTGGGCGTATGATGAACCTAATAATTATCATAACATAATAGAAGGATATGGTCATATCATTACAGGAGATTATACTTCTGTAAACAAGTATAAAACATTGGGTACTTGGAATGATTCATCACAAGATGGAGCTGGTTACGCAAATACATTTTTTGATTTAAAAAACTACGGATTCATATGCAAAATAGACAACGTAAATGTAAATATTTCAGATCATGATTATTCGGATAAAAAAGTTACAGTTAATGGTAAATTTCCTTTTGAAATGGGAACTGGTGGAAATAGTACAACAACTGATTTCTACTATAGAGACAGTTATTTTAGTGAAGATTCATCATCATATAATGCAAGTTTAGCATCAATGTCTATTAGTATGGCTCTTGCTGGTTTTGGGACACCTAATAGTAAGGATGAACCCAAAAATTTTAATAAAAATATCGTAGAAGTGTATAATCAAATAGGATTTAAAGATGAATACAGTTGTATATATGATTTTGATAAAGAAGAAAAATTGTATAACTCGCATGCAAACTTATTATTTTATGACACATCTTTAAGTGGACCAAATTCTACAGATAACTCAATAGGTGTTCATATTGCAAAAAAAAGAATAAAAATAAATGATAAAATAAAAACTCTTTTGTCTGTAGTAGCCTGCAAATAAAAAGTCAAGGCTAATCTAAAGAACATTGAAAATTTTATACAGGTTGAAAATTAGGTATCAAAATAAAACCACCACACTAGTGCTGGTCTGAAAATCGTAGTTATAATTAGGATTCTGGAAGAGATGAAAGATATTCTTTCACTCGTCCATAGTAGATTCTTAGAAACTTGTTGGCACCAGCCGTTATATAGACATAATAGGGTTTACCTTGAGCACGTTTCTTGTCTAAGAACTGATACACAGGATCATCCTATGGTTTGGTCTTGATTAAAGCGTCCATTACCTGAAATAAGGTTTTTCGTGGGTCAGTTTGATTTCAAAAGGTGTGGAAACAATTTCACCAAAAGGTCGCATAATAGCAACCATACTTTTACCTTTTGAAACATCAATACCTACTGCGTTCATAAATTTGTCACTCCTTAAGATTATTGCAATGGATAAATATCAGTTTTACTCATTGCCTATTCGATCTACTGTGGTGTGACACGAATGCACCTATGGCGATTCAACCTGCATAAAACGAACGCTGCGAATGAGGAGCTGGTTATCAGTCTTTTTTACGGACGCGAAGTCCAAGAAAGGAGAAGATATCCAATTGCTACCTACATTCTAACAGCTTAAGCAACAAGATGGATAATTCCTTACTGGCTGTAAGGGTTATTAACCATAAATATATTGTAGTAGAAAGGAAATAGAAAATGTTTAAAACAAAATCGGGACGAAATATTTCATATTTCGGAAATGAATACACAAAAGAAATACATAGAAAAAATGGAAATAATTGCAAGATAAAAACTATTGATGAATTGTTCGAAATTTTACTTGATGTTTGGTGTAGAGAAACAGCCTATCCTAGCTGTCAAAAAGAGTATGATGAGGAAAATGATCCTACATATGGACAGTGTGCAATAACAGCAACGCTGGTTTATGATATGTTTGGAGGCACAATTCATAAAATAAGAGTTTCAGGCGGTGGTACTCATTATTTCAATAAAATTAACGAACATTATATTGATTTAACAAGTGATCAATTTAATTTGTATGATATTTATGTAGATTATAGCAATAATGAACTTGTAAAACGAGAGTACTGTGGAAAGAATGCCGACACACTAAAAAGATATAAATTATTGGTGCAGGCTATTGATAACAAAGTGAATAAAGAATAAATTTAAAATAAATTTCAGATATTTATAGTTGAAAGTAGAAAAAGAGTTGTTGTGAAATAGACTATCGTAAGAAGCATCAATTGAACAAGAACCATATACTGAGGCAGAATTGAAAATAAATCTAAATTCATACAGACAAATATAACGATATAATTTGCCGGCTTAGTTGATAAAGGAAAAATCAATTATAAAAAGAAAGGGTATTACAATGAATAATGAGCAGATGATAAAAATTAAAAATTTTGATTATTTAAATCAGAACATATTAAAGGGGAAAATTCTTTTTACAGGTTCATCACTGATGGAACAGTTTCCTATTTGTGAAATTGCAAGAAGCAAAGGATTTGATGAGGTAATTTATAATCGAGGCGTTGGTGGATTGAATACAGATGAGTTTTTGGAAAACATTAATACATTGCTTTTAGACCTTGAACCATCAAAGATATTTATCAATATAGGAACAAATGATATTACGGAAGCACGATATGGAGATAAGTGGATGTCACATCTGATGGACAATTTTTGCAAAATTATTGAAACTACAAAAGATAGTATTCCTAATGCAGAAATTTATATAATGGCATTTTATCCTGCAAATTTACATTTGCCTTGGCATACAGAAGAGGCAATTCAATGGATGAAGCTTAGAACTACTGAAAATATTCGAATGTGCAATGAGCATTTGAAAGAAATCGCAAATAAATATGAATGCTATTATATTGACTGCAATGCAGGTCTCGTTAATGAAAATGGAGAACAAAAAACAGAGTATGCAATTGATGGTGTACATATGTATGCAAATGGATATTTGAATGTTTTTGAAGTAATAAAATCCTATTTGAATTAATCGTTTATTTTATATTAATCAAATATAGGAGCATAAAAATATGAATAATATTGAAATTATATTTTTTGAAGAATACAAAAAATTAGATAATTTATGTAAAGATTTACTGGGAAGCAATCAAGGAATTACGCAGTATGTAAATGAAATGGAACAAATACCATTTGAGAAAAGCAAACTTGTTGAGTCATGGCAATACGATTATAAAATGCTTAAGCATATAAGATGGATACGTAATAATATAGCTCATAATAATGGAGATTCAGAATGTAGCGAAAGTGATGTACAATATGTAAAAAATTTTTATCAAAGAATAATTAATAGAACAGATTCATTTTCATTAATAAATGTTGAAATTAGAAAAGCAGAAGACAATCAAGCTAGTAAAAATATTACAAATGAAAATGTGGATAATGTTGTAAGTAGAGATAATAGTAATAATGTATTTATAGGAATAACAATGATTGCATTAATAATTATTTTGGTAATATTTGTTTTGATGATACATTATTTTATGATAAATGATTAAAACTAAAAACTGCATATATAATTTTCACGTGTTAAAAAAGATAAATGAATATATGCAGTTAATAATTAGAAGAATTTGTATAAATGGAGTTCGAAAATGACAAAGGAAGAATGGTACAAACAACTATTTAGCAGACTTAATAATTCAAAATTTCGCAGTAGTTTTCATTTAAAACAAAAGGATATTGATTACATAAATGAAAAGGGAATGGAAACTATAAGGGAACATGCAAGAGAATTTATTTTTAAAAGAGAAGCTCCTGCATTTATTCCAAATGACGGAAAGCAAACTCCAACAAAAGGACATCCGGTGTTTGTTGCTCAGCATGCAACAGCTACATGTTGCAGAGAGTGTATCAGAAAGTGGCATAAAATTCAGCCGGGAAAAGAATTAAGCAGAATTCAGCAGGATTATTTGGTAGATGTAATTATGACATGGATTCAGAGTGAAGTGGACAGGTACAATAATTGAAGGAACGGAGTAATAAAATGTGGAAAATTAAGCATATATTTGATGGCGATTATGGATGTGAAGAACGTTCTGAAAGTGAAAAGCCAAAGGTGACAGTTACACTTGTAAATGAAAATAATGAGAAAAAAATCATATCAGTAGAAGACAAGTGGCTTATGGATAATAACTTAGATGAAGGCGACGAATGGCCTGAAAATTTGTTGTAATAAATTGTTTGAAATTTGAGAATATTAAAAAGAAAGTCACCGGTCAATTGAATAGAGAGTGTGAAAGTTTTTCTGTAAATTAATATTTAAATATAATTAATAGGCCTT
>ENA-OWPM01002099-OWPM01002099.1-human-gut-metagenome-genome-assembly--contig:-NODE-2099-length-13036-cov-3.054541_pt1 | contig 13036 bp, 17 predicted proteins | sample MGYA00248267_ERZ651852 | MGnify/ENA primary metagenome ERZ651852 (study PRJEB26924, sample SAMEA4378228) | human gut metagenome | biome: human gut; feature: human-associated habitat; material: faeces...
TTTGCCCAGAAGCAGGCAAAAACTTTTGCGGTCTGCCCCCGGACAGTCGTTTCCGTCCGTGGCAGTGATGCCCCATGCGGCGAAGGTTCTCAAAAAGGTGATGGTGAATACCGGAGGGAACAAAAGGCAGGTCCCCGCAAAACGTCAAAACCGCGGCTCCCGAAACTCAACAGATGATGGGGGCTGAAAACATCAACAGAAGGAGACACATCATGGCAGTTCGTGGAATTAACAAGGTCATTCTTGTCGGTCGTCTGGGAAAAGATCCGGAAGTCCGTTACATCCCCAACGGGGGCGCAGTGGCAAACCTGCAGGTCGCCACGTCGGAAACCTGGCGTGACAAACAGACAGGGGAGATGCGGGAGCAGACAGAATGGCATCGCGTGGTGCTGTTCGGCAAGCTCGCGGAAGTGGCTGGCGAATATCTGCGCAAGGGCGCGCAGGTCTACATCGAGGGGCAACTCCGAACCCGTAGCTGGGAAGATAACGGTATCACCCGTTACGTCACCGAAATTCTTGTTAAGACCACGGGCACCATGCAGATGCTGGGACGTGCCGCAGGTGCTCAGACTCAGCCGGAAGAGGGGCAACAGTTCAGCGGTCAGCCTCAGCCGCAACCGCCGGAGGGTGACGATTACGGGTTTTCAGACGATATCCCGTTCTGAACGACTGACTGTGACAACGGCCCCGCCCCGTCCTGTACGGGGCATCACCGGAGAAATGAGGATGAGCGAATATTTCAGAATACTTCAGGGGCTGCCTGACGGTCCTTTTACCCGCAAACAGGCCGAAGCCGTTGCCGCACAGTACCGGAACGTCTTTATCGAGGATGACCACGGCGAACAGTTTCGCCTGGTTGTCCGTAATAACGGTGCAATGGTCTGGCGTACCTGGAATTTTGAGGACGGTGCCGGGTACTGGATGAACCATGTCATCAGGGATTTCGGGATTCTTAAGTAAGAGAGGTGCCGGACGGGGACACGTCCGGCAGACAATCATTATTACCGTTTTGGGAGGTACTAACTATGTCAGTTACAGAGTCTAAGGTAAAAACGGAGCGTAAATCCAGCCGTAAACCTGCAAAAACGCAGGAAACAGTCCTGTCGGCCCTGCTGGCGGAGACGGCTGAAGTGAGCGTGCCGCTGGCCTCACTGATTAAATCACCGCTGAATGTGCGCACGGTGCCGTATTCTGTGGAGTCCGTCAGCGAACTGGCTGAGTCCATTAAGGGCGTTGGCCTGTTGCAGAATCTGGTCGTGCATACCCTGCCTGGTGACCGTTACGGTGTCGCCGCAGGTGGTCGCCGACTGGCTGCACTCAACATGCTGGCAGAGCGCAACATCCTTCCGGCTGACTGGCCTGTACGCGTGAAGGTTATTCTGCAGGAACTGGCGACTGCCGCATCAATGACTGAAAACGGTCATCGTCGGGATATGCACCCTGCCGAACAGATTGCCGGATTCCGCGCAATGGCGCAGGAAGGCAAAACACCTGCGCAGACTGGCGACCTGCTGGGCTATTCACCCCGCCACGTCCAGCGAATGCTGAAACTGGCAGACCTTGCACCCGTCATCCTTGATGCGCTGGCAGAAGACCGCATCACCACCGAACACTGTCAGGCGCTGGCGCTGGAGAACGACACCGCGCGTCAGGTGCAGGTGTTTGAAGCCGCCTGCCAGTCAGGATGGGGCGGTAAACCGGATGTGCGGGTTATCCGCAACCTGATTACCGAAAGTGAAGTGGCGGTGGCTGGGAACAGTAAATTCCGCTTCGTGGGGGCTGATGCCTTCTCGCCAGACGAACTGCGCACCGATTTGTTCAGCGACGACGAGGGTGGCTATGTGGACTGCGTGGCGCTCGATGCCGCCCTGCTGGAAAAACTCCAGGCTGTCGCAGAGTTCCTTCGGGAAGCCGAAGGCTGGGGATGGTGTGCCGGACGCATGGAGCCTGTAGGTGAGTGCCGTGAGGATGCCGGAACATACCGCTGTCTGCCGGAGCCGGAAGCGGTGCTGACGGAGGCGGAAGAAGAACGTCTGAACGAACTGATGACGCGTTACGACGCGCTGGAAAACCAGTGTGAGGAATCTGACCTGCTGGAAGCAGAAATGAAGCTGATGCGCTGCATGGCGAAGGTCAGAGCGTGGACGCCGGAGATGCGTGCCGGAAGTGGCGTGGTGGTGTCCTGGCGTTATGGAAACGTATGTGTCCAGCGTGGTGTGCAGTTACGCAGTGAGGATGATGTGGCTGACGACGCTGACCACACGGAACAGGTGCAGGAGAAAGCGTCAGTGGGGGGAATCAGTCTGCCACTGCTGACGAAAATGTCTTCCGAACGCACGCTGGCAGTCCAGGCGGCGCTTATGCAGCAACCGGACAAATCTCTGGCACTGCTGGCATGGACGCTCTGCCTGAATGTGTTTGGCAGCGGAGCGTACAGTAAACCGGCACAAATCAGCCTGGAATGTAAACATTATTCGCTGACCAGCGATGCGCCGTCAGGGAAGGAAGGTGTCGCATTCATGGCGCTGATGGCAGAAAAAGCCCGTCTTGCTGCCCTGTTACCGGAGGGATGGTCACGAGACATGACGACATTCCTGTCACTCAGTCAGGAGGTGCTGTTGTCCCTGCTCAGTTTCTGCACCGCATGCAGCCTTAACGGTGTCCAGACCCGTGAGTGTGGTCACACGTCACGCAGTCCGCTTGACTCGCTGGAAACCGCTATCGGATTCCACATGCGCGACTGGTGGCAGCCGACAAAAGCAAACTTCTTCGGACACCTGAAAAAGCCGCAGATTATCGCAGCCCTGAATGAGGCAGGACTATCCGGTGCCGCACGGGACGCGGAGAAGATGAAGAAAGGTGATGCGGCTGAACATGCAGAGCACCATATGAAAGACAACTGCTGGGTGCCTGGCTGGATGTGTGCACCACATCCACAGACGGATACCACTGAACGCACCGATAACCTGGCTGATGCCGCCTGATGAACAACCACACCGCCCCGCCGGAGACGGGGCGGCAGCAAGGGAGATACCGTGATGAAAACTGAACTGACTCTGAATGTATTACATACCATGAACGCACAGGAATATGAAGATATCCGGGCAGCCGGAAGTGATGAACGTCGTGAGCTGACACACGCCGTGATGCGGGAACTGGATGCGCCGGACAACTGGACGATGAACGGCGAGTACGGCAGCGAGTTTGGCGGCTTTTTCCCCGTCCAGGTCCGTTTCACGCCTGCCCACGAACGTTTTCACCTGGCGTTATGTTCACCGGGCGATGTCTCCCAGGTCTGGGTGCTGGTTCTGGTGAATGCCGGTGGTGAGCCGTTTGCGGTGGTTCAGGTACAGCGGCGGTTTGCACCGGAAGCCGTCAGCCATTCACTGGCACTGGCGGCGTCACTGGACGCGCAGGGGTACAGCGTCAGTGACATCATCCATATCCTGATGGCGGAAGGAGGTCAGGCATGAGCGCACGTTCACAGGCACTGGTTCCTCTCAGCACAGAGCAACAGGCCGCATGGCGGGCGGTGGCGGAGACCGAAAAACGCCGCCATCAGGGTAACACGCTGGCTGAATATCCGTATGCGGGGGCGTTTTTCCGCTGTCTGAACGGAAGCCGCAGGATATCGCTGTCTGACCTGCGATTTTTCATGCCGTCCCTGACCGCAGAAGAACTGCACGGCAACCGTCTTCAGTGGCTGTATGCCATCGATGTGCTGATTGAAACACAGGGCGAGGTCTGCCTCCTTCCCCTTCCCGGTGATGCAGCAGAGCGCTTGTTCCCGTCGGTGCGGTTTCGTGTCAGGGAACGCAGTCGCCATAAATCCGCGCTGGTCATGCAGAAGTACAGCCGCCAGCAGGCGAGGGAGGCAGAGCAGAAAGCCCGTGCGTACCAGGCGCTGGTCGCTCAGGCTGAAATCGAACTGGCATTCCATTCGCCGGAAACAGTCGGAAGCTGGCATGCACGCTGGAGTGACCGGGTGGCAGAGCATGACCTGGAAACCCTGTTCTGGCAGTGGGGCGAGCGTTTTCCGTCACTGGCCGGAATGGAACGCTGGCAGTGGCAGGATATGCCATTCTGGCAGGTCATCGCAGAGGCTGGTATGGCGGCAAGGGTGGTCGGTCATGCTGTTCGTGAGATGGAGCGGTGGATGGTGCCGAACAAACTCCGGGAGGCAGCGTGATGCGGCAACAATCACACGGATTTCCCGTGAACGGTCTGAATGAGCGGATTATTTTCAGGGAAAGTGAGTGTGGTCAGCGTGCAGGTATATGGGCTATGATGTGCCCGGCGCTTGAGGCTTTCTGCCTCATGACGTGAAGGTGGTTTGTTGCCGTGTTGTGTGGCAGAAAGAAGATAGCCCCGTAGTAAGTTAATTTTCATTAACCACCACGAGGCATCCCTATGTCTAGTCCACATCAGGATAGCCTCTTACCGCGCTTTGCGCAAGGAGAAGAAGGCCATGAAACTACCACGAAGTTCCCTTGTCTGGTGTGTGTTGATCGTGTGTCTCACACTGTTGATATTCACTTATCTGACACGAAAATCGCTGTGCGAGATTCGTTACAGAGACGGACACAGGGAGGTGGCGGCTTTCATGGCTTACGAATCCGGTAAGTAGCAACCTGGAGGCGGGCGCAGGCCCGCCTTTTCAGGACTGATGCTGGTCTGACTACTGAAGCGCCTTTATAAAGGGGCTGCTGGTTCGCCGGTAGCCCCTTTCTCCTTGCTGATGTTGTACGGGCATGAACAACCTGACTTCAGGAAGGTCGTTTCCCTTCAGGAACGGGGATGAACGCGCGCCTGCGGCGCCCGTTCTTTTCCCCCGCCTTCTCTGGTTATGGCCTGTCAGAAATCACATCACCTTCCCTGTGATTATTCTCTTTTTCTTCCTGCTCTGATTCTGACTACTGCAGTGTTGTCCTGTCTGCCGGGCGCACCTTCGGCTCCCGGCTGCCTGGCGGCATCCGGTCGTCAGGCCCGACTCCGACAGGCAGCTGCTGGCGCACCTGCCAGTCTCCGCCGAACCCGCTGGCGCGGTTTCGGGCTGTCGCTACGGTCCGATGCGTGAAAACCCCGGGCTTGCAGCGACCGTTCCGGTCGCGCCGCCTCTGTCGCGCCGTGGCCTGCGCTCCTGGCATCCCGGCAAAAGACCGCCGGGATGTAAGGGGCAACGCCGTTTCGCAAACCGCGCTTCACGTCGTTGCGGCGGGTCCCTGCCCGTTGTTGTGTCCGGTGCCATTCACCTGTTTAAGCCCCTGTCGCCGGGGGCATAGACAGCCACAACCGTCTCCGCCAGTCCAGGGGTGAAATGCACATCCCGCAAAACTTTTTGCCCAGAAGCAGGCAAAAACTTTTGCGGTCTGCCCCCGGACAGTCGTTTCCGTCCGTGGCAGTGATGCCCCATGCGGCGAAGGTTCTCAAAAAGGTGATGGTGAATACCGGAGGGAACAAAAGGCAGGTCCCCGCAAAACGTCAAAACCGCGGCTCCCGAAACTCAACAGATGATGGGGGCTGAAAACCAGAGAGAGGAGAAAGCAGGATGAGTACCCGAAATATCCACGTTAACACCGCGTCGTACACGCTTCTTGTTGCCGGGAAGAAAAAAAACACCGGGGAAGAGTGGGACGTCCTGGAATTCAGCAGCCTGACTGAGCTGAAAAAATATCGCAAAAGCCACCCGGAAAAGATGGCCTTCAGTTATAGCTACGCGCTCAGTCAGGGTGTGGATAAGCAGTTCCGCCATATCAACATTGCGGAAGCCGATCACTTCAAACAGTTCCTGCGTCAGATTAAGCGTGCCGGCCTCGATATCCGGGCGATCTGCTGACCGGATGTGATGAATACCCCTCCTGATTGTTGCAATCTTGTTAATGGAGATCGGGGGGGATGATATTAAGCGGAAAAATTTTTTATTAAATTTATTCTTTCATAAAGGAGTAGCTGTTATGCGATTAGCTTCCCGTTTTGGTCGGTATAATTCCATCCGCCGTGAACGTCCTTTAACGGATGATGAATTAATGCAGTTCGTGCCTTCGGTATTTTCCGGTGATAAACATGAGTCCCGGAGTGAACGTTATACGTATATTCCAACAATCAATATCATCAATAAGTTACGTGATGAAGGTTTCCAGCCATTCTTTGCCTGTCAGAGTCGGGTTCGTGATTTGGGACGTCGCGAATACAGTAAACATATGTTACGTCTTCGCAGGGAAGGGCATATTAACGGACAGGAAGTTCCTGAAATTATCCTGCTTAATTCACATGATGGTTCATCCAGTTATCAGATGATCCCCGGAATTTTTCGTTTTGTCTGCACAAATGGCCTGGTGTGCGGAAATAATTTTGGCGAAATCCGCGTTCCACATAAAGGTGATATTGTCGGGCAGGTTATCGAGGGAGCGTATGAAGTGCTCGGTGTCTTTGATAAGGTCACTGATAATATGGAGGCGATGAAAGAAATTCATCTTAACAGTGACGAGCAACATTTATTTGGCAGAGCTGCACTGATGGTCAGGTATGAAGATGAAAATAAAACGCCAGTGACACCTGAACAGATAATTACTCCCCGTCGTCGGGAGGATAAACAGAACGATCTCTGGACAACCTGGCAGCGGGTTCAGGAGAATATGATAAAAGGTGGATTATCGGGGCGAAGTGCCTCCGGGAAAAATACCAGGACAAGAGCCATTACAGGTATTGATGGTGATATAAGAATCAACAAGGCGTTATGGGTGATTGCCGAACAGTTCAGAAAGTGGAAGTCATGATAATATAAGTAAAGCCCCGAAAAAATTTTCGGGGCTTTACTTATATTATCATTTTTCGGCATTGCTGTGTCGTCTGATATACCTCGATTTCATCAACCGGCTTTCCGGTTGTCTGTAAATATTGTGCCCGCGAAAAATGGTCTGGCAGGAGGCTGCGCAGTTACCGGGTATATATAAGATGGGTTCCCGCTTCGCGGGGCTTCGGCCAGTCAGTATTGTCACTCATATGATATTTTTGTGTGTGGCCTTCCATGCCGCTTTTGCGGCATAACCGGTATCTGACAATGTCTGTAAGATTAATTGTTCTGCACGCTGTTAATTTCCGGAAGTGATTTCTTCGTGGCCGGAAGCCGGATACCTTTACTGCTTTTTATCCCGGTATAAATCCGGTAAACATCTGATGCGTAGGCAAGACGTCTCTGGTTCTGGCGTTCGGTTTTCCTGAATCCGGCATTGTATGCACCAACGGCCTCCCAGGAGACGCCCCATTTTTTAAATGCTATTGCCAGATAATAAGCACCGGTATAAATGTTCATGCAGGGATCTGTTGTCAGATGTTCTGGCTTAATTCCGTAGCGGGCCAGTTCGTTAAAATGCTGGGAATCTACCTGCATCAGTCCGCTGCCATATCCCGTTACCGGATTAATACCGATGGCATTAACCCGGTAACGGGATTCTTGCCATGATATTGCTCTCAGTAAATCAGGATCTATTTTGTAATCCCGGCCTGCAAGATCAAAGCAATCAGTGGCTTGGCAGATCTCATTTATAAACATCAGGCAGATGGCTAACATCCATTTTTTCATTTTTCCACCTCTGGTGACTTTATCCGTAAATAATTTAACCCACTCCACAAAAAGGCTCAACAGGTTGGTGGTTCTCACCACCAAAAGCACCACACACTACGCAAAAACAAGTTTTTGCTGATTTGCTACTTGAATCATTAACTTATGTTTTAAATAATGTATTTTAATTTATTTTACATTATAAAAAGGATTCATTGGTGAATCGCATATGATTCACCAATGAATTTAACACAACTCATAGATGAATCAGTAATAATAAAACAACGAGTTAAAGCGAATTGACTCTAGATTCAATTCGTGATGTGATTTGCTGCATGAATCGTAATTTTCGTAACTTGCGTCACGATTCGATTCATCGATGAATTGTCTTTTTTTTATATGTGAAATAAATTTGATGCGATAAGAAAATAAAGAGGTATACATATGGCGAAAGTGCAGGCTTATGTCAGTGACGAAATTGTCTATAAAATAAATAAAATTGTGGAAAGAAGACGTGCAGAAGGAGCTAAAAGTACAGATGTAAGTTTCTCAAGCATATCCACTATGCTTCTCGAATTAGGGCTTCGTGTATATGAGACTCAGATGGAGCGTAAAGAGTCTGCATTTAATCAGACTGAGTTTAATAAATTGCTTCTTGAATGCGTTGTAAAAACACAATCATCAGTAGCGAAAATTTTGGGTATTGAGTCTCTCAGTCCTCATGTCTCCGGAAATCCAAAGTTTGAATATGCCAATATGGTTGAAGATATCAGGGAGAAGGTATCATCTGAGATGGAACGATTTTTTCCAAAAAATGATGATGAATAAAAGAAATTTGACTTCGTTCAAATATCAGAGTTTTTATGATTTAAAAAGGTGACAGTACGAAAGATAATTAGTATATTAATTACGTGGTTAATGCCACGTTAAAACTTGATATTAAAAATCGCCGATGAGAGAAAGGCCACTTAACAGTCAATCTGTAAATAAATACATTCTTAACGTTCAAAATATCTACAGGAATTCTCCTGTTCCTGTTTGTGTCCGTAACAAAAAAAGGAAAATCCTTTATGCCAATGGGGCCTTTATTGAACTCTTTTCCAAAGAAGATAAACCCTTCTCTGGTGAAAGTTATGTACGTCTGCAGGTTGAAATTTTTCTTTCATCACTTGAGCTTGAATGCCAGTCTCTTGGGCATGGTTCCGCATTTTGTCGTCGTTTTAATTTTCATGGAGAAATCTATCAAATAAGGATGGAAAATGTTTCATTTTATAATGAAGAATCTGTTGTTCTATGGCAAATTAATATATTTCCTGACTATCCATTCTTTCGTGTGGAAAAAGAAAATTATTATCATCGTGATAGCTATGTACAGTCTGTTATATCGAATATGACAGCAAAATCATTGGTTGTTTTTTGTTTCTATGCATTAGGGTATAAACATATAAATATAGCTAAAGAATTAAAAATCACAGAAGTGGCTTCTAAAAAAAGGATTAAAAAGATTAATGCGGATATCAATAAAAGATTGGGTTCCTTCGATTTGTTCAGGAATAAATGTATTAAGACAGGTGTAATGTACGAAATATTAAATGTTTTGAGTGAATATATGGGTGTTAAAAAAATGTAATAAAGCAGGGCTCGTTTTGGGCCCATTTTCGACAGGCCATTTCTGTGCAATCATGATTTTATTGGTCAGGAAACAGAGGTGAATTGAGTGAGGAGGCGTAACGCGAGAGGCGGGATAAGCAGAACAGTCTCAGTGTATCTCGATGAAGATACAAATAACCGACTTATTCGGGCCAAAGATCGTAGCGGTAGAAGTAAAACTATAGAGGTTCAGATCCGTCTCAGAGATCATCTGAAACGGTTTCCTGATTTCTATAATGAAGAAATATTCAGGGAGGTGATCGAAGAGAACGAGTCAACATTTAAAGAACTTTAGTTTTTATCTATCAATATTAAACAGAGGAATCATATGGACGCCTTTTTAAGTGTTCAGGGTGCTTCTGCGCCCGTCAAAAAGAAATCGTTTTTTTCTAAATTCACTCGTCTGAATATGCTTCGCCTGGCTCGCGCTGTGATCCCTGCTGCTGTTCTGATGATGTTCTTCCCGCAACTGGCAATGGCAGCACAGGGCCAGGACCTGATGGCAAGCGGTAACACCACGGTTAAGGCGACCTTCGGTAAGGACTCCAGTGTTGTTAAATGGGTTGTTCTGGCTGAAGTTCTGGTCGGTGCGGTCATGTACATGATGACCAAAAACGTTAAGTTCCTGGCCGGTTTTGCCATCATCTCTGTATTTATTGCTGTGGGTATGGCCGTCGTTGGCCTGAAATAAAACGATGTCGGGAGACGAGAATAAACTTAAGAAATATCGTTTCCCGGAAACACTGACCAACCAGAGCCGCTGGTTTGGCCTGCCACTGGATGAACTGATCCCCGCCGCAATCTGTATTGGCTGGGGTATCACAACATCGAAATATCTGTTCGGTATTGGTGCAGCGGTTCTGGTTTATTTCGGGATTAAAAAACTGAAAAAAGGGCGGGGCAGTTCCTGGTTACGAGACCTGATTTACTGGTATATGCCAACAGCCCTGCTGCGCGGTATTTTTCATAATGTTCCCGATTCGTGTTTCCGGCAGTGGATTAAATAGAACTGATACCAGGATTGTTATATGGAACACGGTGCCCGTTTAAGTACCAGTCGTGTAATGGCCATCGCCTTTATATTTATGTCAGTGCTTATTGTTCTCAGCCTCTCTGTTAACGTCATTCAGGGGGTGAATAACTACCGTCTTCAGAATGAGCAACGCACTGCCGTGACGCCAATGGCATTTAATGCTCCCTTTGCCGTGTCACAGAACAGTGCCGACGCCTCTTATTTACAGCAGATGGCGCTGTCATTTATTGCCCTCCGTCTGAATGTTTCATCAGAAACCGTTGATGCCTCACATCAGGCGCTTCTGCAATATATCCGCCCGGGCGCACAGAACCAGATGAAAGTTATTCTGGCTGAAGAAGCGAAGCGTATTAAAAACGATAACGTGAACTCAGCCTTTTTCCAGACCAGTGTTCGTGTCTGGCCTCAGTATGGCCGTGTGGAAATTCGTGGTGTGCTTAAAACCTGGATTGGTGATTCAAAACCTTTCACTGATATCAAACATTACATCCTTATTCTGAAGCGGGAAAACGGGGTGACCTGGCTGGATAATTTCGGGGAAACAGACGATGAGAAAAAATAATACGGCAATAATATTCGGCAGCCTGTTTTTTTCCTGCAGCGTGATGGCCGCAAACGGTACGCTGGCCCCCACCGTGGTGCCAATGGTGAACGGTGGTCAGGCCAGTATTGCTATCAGCAATACCAGCCCGAATCTGTTTACCGTTCCCGGTGACCGGATTATCGCCGTGAACAGTCTGGATGGTGCCCTGACCAATAATGAGCAGACCGCCTCCGGCGGTGTGGTGGTGGCCACCGTCAACAAAAAGCCCTTTACGTTCATTCTGGAAACAGAACGTGGTCTGAATCTTTCCATTCAGGCCGTTCCCCGTGAAGGCGCGGGGCGTACCATTCAGCTGGTCAGTGACCTGCGCGGAACCGGAGAAGAAGCCGGTGCGTGGGAAACGTCCACGCCTTACGAATCCCTGCTTGTGACCATCAGCCAGGCCGTCCGTGGCGGAAAATTACCCGCAGGCTGGTATCAGGTCCCGGTGACAAAGGAAACCCTGCAGGCCCCGGCGGGGCTGTCTTCAGTGGCAGATGCCGTATGGACGGGGAATCACCTGAAGATGGTCCGCTTTGCCGTGGAAAATAAAACGCTGTCTGCCCTGAATATCCGGGAAAGTGATTTCTGGCAGCCGGGAACCCGTGCCGTGATGTTCAGCCAGCCTGCCAGCCAGTTACTGGCAGGTGCGCGCATGGATGTGTATGTCATCCGTGACGGGGAGGGCAACTGATGGCCAGTATCAATACCATTGTGAAACGCAAGCAGTACCTGTGGCTGGGGATTGTGGTTGTCGGTGCAGCCTCCGCGATTGGTGGGGCACTGTATCTGTCTGATGTGGATATGTCCGGTAACGGTGAAGCCGTGGCTGAACAGGAGCCTGTGCCGGATATGACCGGTGTGGTGGATACGACCTTTGATGACAAGGTGCGTCAGCATGCCACCACAGAGATGCAGGTGACGGCAGCACAGATGCAGAAGCAGTATGAGGAAATCCGTCGTGAGCTGGATGTCCTGAACAAACAGCGCGGTGATGACCAGCGTCGTATTGAAAAGCTGGGACAGGACAATGCTGCACTGGCAGAGCAGGTGAAAGCCCTGGGTGCAAATCCTGTCACCGCGACCGGTGAGCCAGTACCGCAGACGCCAGCCTCACCGCCCGGCCCGCCGCAGGGCAGCGTTGCTGTTCCACCGCCGACGACGTTTTATCCAGGTAATGGTGTCACGCCACCACCGCAGGTGACGTACCAGTCTGTACCGGTGCCTAACCGGATACAGCGTAAGGTGTTCACCCGTAATGAGGGAAAACAGGGACCATCACTGCCGTACATTCCGTCAGGAAGTTTTGCGAAAGCCATGCTGATTGAAGGAGCGGATGCCAATGCCTCAGTCACCGGTAATGAATCCACGGTGCCGATGCAGCTGCGTATCACCGGTCTGGTGGAAATGCCGAACAGCAAAACGTATGACGCAACGGGATGTTTTGTGGGGCTGGAAGCCTGGGGGGATGTGTCCAGTGAACGTGCCATTGTACGCACCCGCAATATCAGCTGCCTGAAGGACGGCAAAACCATTGATATGCCGATTAAGGGGCATGTCAGCTTCCGGGGTAAAAACGGTATCAAGGGCGAAGTGGTGATGCGTAACGGCAAAATCCTCGGCTGGGCATGGGGCGCGGGATTTGTTGACGGTATCGGTCAGGGAATGGAGCGCGCCTCCCAGCCGGCTGTCGGGCTGGGTGCCACAGCCGCTTACGGGGCTGGTGATGTCCTGAAAATGGGTATCGGTGGCGGCGCATCGAAAGCCGCACAGACGCTCAGTGACTACTACATCAAACGTGCCGAACAGTATCACCCGGTGATACCGATTGGTGCGGGCAACGAAGTGACCGTGGTGTTCCAGGACGGCTTCCAGCTGAAAACCGTGGAAGAGATGGCGCTGGAACGCACGCAGAGCAGAGCGGAAGAAGAGAATCAGGAAAGTCCGGTTCCTGTTCCGCCATCGGCTGAAAGTCATCTTAACGGCTTTAATACTGACCAGATGCTGAAGCAGCTGGGCAACCTGAATCCGCAGCAGTTTATGTCCGGCAGCCAGGGAGGGGGCAACGATGGCAAATAATATGTCGTCCCGTCAGGCGTGCCATGCCGCCCGGTATGTTGTCGCCCGGGTTCTGCGAGGACTGTTCTGGTGTCTGAAGTACATCGTCATTCTGCCACTGGCCACAATGGCCCTGATGGCTCTGTTTGTT
>ENA-OWPM01002102-OWPM01002102.1-human-gut-metagenome-genome-assembly--contig:-NODE-2102-length-13021-cov-2.838809_pt1 | contig 13021 bp, 10 predicted proteins | sample MGYA00248267_ERZ651852 | MGnify/ENA primary metagenome ERZ651852 (study PRJEB26924, sample SAMEA4378228) | human gut metagenome | biome: human gut; feature: human-associated habitat; material: faeces...
GTACATGGCTCACACGGAATCGGTGTCGAGGCAGACGCCCTGTTTGAGGAGATGGAGTTTGAGGGAATGGATATGCTCGTACTGCCGGGTGGGATGCCGGGGACAAAGCATTTGAAAGAACACAGAGATTTGTGTGCGCTGCTCAAAGAATTTTATGCAAAAGAGCGTTATCTGGCAGCAATCTGTGCAGCGCCTACTGTATTTGGAGAACTGGGATTTCTGGAAGGAAGAAAAGCATGCTGTTATCCGGGCATGGAGTCAGGACTTTCTCACGCAGAGACAAATGAAGAGCCGGTAAATGTAGACGGGCATATGATCACAAGCCGGGGACTGGGAACCGCGATTCCATTCGCATTGAAGCTGATCGAGCTCCTGTGCGGAAAGGAAAAGGCAGAAGAAATCGGGCATGGAGTAGTTTATTATTAAAAAGTACTGGAAATATTGAAGTGACTATGCTATACTAATTCAATGACTGCGAATATACAATTTGCGTTTGAATGGTACGAATCAAGGAGGAAATAGAAAGATGAGTTTACAGGTAGAAAAGTTAGAGCATAATATGGCGAAGCTTACAGTAGAAGTAGCTGCAGAAGATGTAGAGAAAGCACTGCAGGCAGCTTACTTAAAACAGCGCAAACAGATCAATATTCCGGGATTCCGTAAAGGGAAAGTTCCGCGTCAGATGATCGAAAAAATGTACGGACCGGAAGTATTCTATGATGAAGCAGCAAACAACATGATTCCGGACGCATATGCAAAAGCTTATGATGAAAGTGAACTGGACATCGTGTCTCAGCCGAAGATCGAGGTTGTACAGATGGAAAAAGGAAAACCGTTCATTTTCACAGCAGAAGTAGCTACAAAACCGGAAGTGACACTCGGAGATTACAAAGGACTGAAAGTAGATAAAGTATCTACAAGAGTGACACAGAAGGAAGTTGATGAAGAGATTGAAAAAGAGCGCGAGCGCAATGCAAGAACAATCGAAGTGACAGACCGCGCAGTTCAGGATAAAGATGAAGTAACATTAGATTTCGAAGGATTTGTAGACGGTGTTGCATTTGAAGGTGGAAAAGGAGAAGATTATCCGCTGACAATCGGTTCCGGATCATTCATTCCTGGATTTGAAGAGCAGCTGATCGGAGCTGAGATCGACAAAGAAGTAGAAGTGAATGTGACATTCCCGAAAGAGTATCACTCTGAAGAGCTTGCAGGAAAAGATGCTACATTTAAGTGTACAGTACACACAATCAAAGCAAAAGAGCTTCCGGAGCTGGATGATGAATTTGCTTCTGAAGTTTCTGAATGTGAGACAATGGACGCATACAGAGCGGAAGTAAAGAAAAACATCAAAGAGCGCAAAGAGAGAACTGGAAAAGAAAAGAAAGAAAACCAGGCAGTAGATCAGGCAATCGAGAACGCACAGATGGATATTCCGGAAGCAATGATCGAGTTCCAGGTAAGACAAATGGCAGATGATTTTGCACGCCGTATTCAGCAGCAGGGTCTGACTGTAGAACAGTACTTCCAGTTTACAGGAATGACAGCAGAGAAGATGCTGGAAGAGATGAGACCACAGGCTGAAAAGAGCATCAAGACAAGACTGGTTCTGGAAGCGATCGTAAAAGCTGAGAACATCGAAGTTTCTGATGAGCGTGTAGAAGAAGAACTCACAAAAATGGCGGAAGCATACCAGATGGAAGTTGAAAAACTCAAAGAGTTTATGGGAGAGAACGAGAAGAAACAGATCAAAGAGGATCTTGCAGTTCAGGAAGCAATCACTCTGCTTGTAAACGAATCTGTAGAGGGATAATCTGTTCTGGTACATAACAGTACCGTGAATCCGCAGTGAGAGGGGGCCGCAGGCAGCGGCAGATTAAGTCAGCATAATAAGGAGGAAAAGCAAATGAGTTTAGTACCTTATGTTATTGAACAGACAAGCCGTGGAGAGCGCTCTTACGACATTTATTCAAGACTGTTAAAAGAAAGAATTTTTCTGGGAGAAGAGGTCAATGATGTATCTGCGAGTGCGATCGTAGCACAGCTTCTTTTCCTGGAAGCGGATGATCCGAATAAGGATATCCAGTTATATATCAACAGCCCGGGAGGTTCCGTGACAGCGGGACTGGCAATCTACGATACCATGCAGTACATCAAATGTGATGTTTCTACAGTCTGCATCGGTATGGCAGCAAGCATGGGGGCATTCCTTCTTTCCGGTGGAGCGAAGGGAAAACGTTTTGCGCTTCCAAACGCAGAGATTATGATTCATCAGCCATCCGGCGGAGCACAGGGACAGGCAACTGAGATTTCGATCGCAGCAGAGCACATCCTGAGAACCCGTCAGAAATTGAACGAGATTATGGCAGCAAACACAGGGCAGCCATTGGAGACGATCAAGGCTGATACAGAACGTGATAACTTCATGTCTGCAGAAGAAGCAAAAGCTTATGGATTAATAGATGAGGTAATTGCCAAACATTAATGTTGTGTCGGCAATATGAGGTGAGAGTGATATGGCAGGAAAAGCAAGTGATGATATAGTAAGATGCTCCTTCTGTAATAAGCCGCAGTCTCAGGTGAGAAAGCTGATCGCAGGGCCGAACGGCGCTTATATCTGTGATGAGTGTATCGAGGTCTGCTCGGAGATTATAGAAGAAGAGTTTGAATACGATGATGACAGAAGAGAATTTGATGATATCAATCTTTTGACACCAGAGGAGATCAAGGCATTCCTTGATGAATATGTAATCGGACAGGACGAGGCAAAAAAAGTGTTGTCAGTGGCAGTGTACAATCACTATAAACGAATTATGGCGGAAAAGGATCTTGGAGTTGAGTTACAGAAAAGTAATATTTTGATGCTTGGACCGACAGGCTGTGGAAAGACGTTGCTTGCTCAGACACTGGCTAAGATTTTAAATGTGCCATTCGCGATCGCAGATGCAACAGCACTCACAGAGGCAGGATATGTAGGAGAAGATGTGGAGAATATTCTTCTGAAGATTATTCAGGCGGCAGACGGAGATATTGAACGTGCAGAGCACGGTATCATATATCTTGATGAGATTGACAAAATTACAAGAAAGTCAGAGAATCCGTCTATTACAAGAGATGTATCAGGAGAAGGAGTTCAGCAGGCACTTCTTAAAATTATAGAAGGAACAGTGGCATCGGTACCGCCACAAGGTGGAAGAAAGCATCCGCATCAGGAATTGATACAGATTGATACGACAAATATTTTGTTTATCTGTGGTGGAGCGTTTGAAGGTCTGGATAAGATTATTGAGACGCGTATGGATCGAAAATCAATGGGATTTAATGCAGAAGTGGGAAATCACCATGAAGATAATGTGGACAGACTTTTAAGTCAGGTACTGCCGCAGGATTTGGTGAAATTTGGTCTGATTCCAGAACTGGTTGGACGTGTTCCGGTCAACGTCACATTAGAGATGCTTGACAGAGATGCGTTGATTCGTATTTTAACAGAGCCAAAGAGTGCTATTGTGAAACAATATCAGAAATTACTGGAACTTGATGGCGTCGAATTGGAGTTTGATAAAGAAGCATTGGAAAAGATTGCAGACACGTCATTGGCGAGAAAGACAGGAGCGAGAGGATTACGTGCGATTATGGAGAATGTCATGATGGACACAATGTATCATGTACCGTCAAATGATCGCATAAAAACTTGCCGAATTACAAAAGAAGCCGTAGAAGGGACAGGAGAGCCGGTTTACAATTCTGAGGCTCTCACGTCAGAAAGTGCATAATGTAAATTGGGGACGGGGGTAATGTGACATTACCCCCGTCCCTGAATAAGGAGGAAATATGGAAAAACAGATACGGAATATACCTATGGTTGCCTTAAGGGGAATGACAATCATGCCGGAGATGGTGGTACATTTTGATGTGAGCCGTGCCTATTCCATCCAGGCAATCCAGCAGGTTATGCAAGGCGAAGAACAACAGGTATTTCTTGTTGCGCAAAGAGAGCTGAATATAGAAGATCCAGACTTAAAGGATGTATTTGAGATTGGGACGATCGCGACAATCAAGCAGGTCATTAAATTGTCGAAGAATATGCTTAGAGTGTTAGTGACTGGGGAAGAGCGGGCAAGACTTATTTCTTTGGAGAAGGAAGAAGGGTATTTGAATGCTCAGGTGGAAGTCATTGAAGAGCCGCAGGCTGAGGAGGAAGTCGTAGATAATCCAAGAGCGAAGAATATTCAGGAATTATTTTTAGAATATGCGATGAAAAATGGGAAAATTCCGAAAGATGTCATTACACAGGTTGCGGATGAAAAGACATTTTTAGGATTAGTGAATCAGATTGCTGCGAATGTCCCGCTTGATTATTTGAATTTGCAGGATATTTTGGAAGAGACAGATTTGAACAGACGCTACGAAGTGTTGGCATTTAAGATTGCCAATGAGATGGAAGTGATGCATCTCAAAGAAGAGATTCAGGGAAAAGTCAAAGAACGTATTGACAGACATCAGAAAGAATTTATATTGAGAGAGCAGTTGAAAGTGATTCGGGAAGAGCTTGGAGAGGACACTATGCTTTCGGATGCGGAGGAGTTTGAGACTGCTACAAAAAAATTAAAGGCCTCCAAGGAAATTAAGGAGAAGCTGATGAAAGAAATTCATCGTTTTAAAAGTGCGATGAACAGTTCGGCAGAAAATGGGGTTATCCGCACTTACATTGAGACGATGTTGGAGATGCCGTGGGACAAGATGGGAAAAGATAATACCGATATTGCATATGCAAAACAGGTATTGGAGGACGAACACTATGGACTGGAAGCCGTGAAAGAAAGGATTTTGGAATTTCTCGCTGTCCGTTCTCTGACAAAGAAAGGAGAAAGTCCGATTCTTTGTCTTGTTGGTCCGCCGGGAACAGGAAAGACCTCAATTGCACGTTCGCTTTCCGAAGCATTAAAAAAACCGTATACACGGATTTCACTTGGCGGTGTGAGGGATGAAGCAGAGATTAGAGGACACCGGAAAACATATGTGGGAGCAATGCCGGGAAGAATTGCAAATGCACTTAAGATGTCTGGTGTAAAAAATCCGTTGATTTTACTTGACGAGATCGACAAAGTGAGCAATGATTATAAGGGAGATACTTTTTCTGCGCTGTTGGAAGTGCTGGACAGTGAGCAGAATGTAAAATTTAGAGATCATTATCTGGAAGTACCGATTGATCTGTCTGAGGTATTGTTTGTGACGACAGCAAATTCTCTTCAGACAATTCCAAGACCATTATTAGACCGTATGGAAGTCATTGAGATCAGCAGTTACACGGAAAATGAGAAGATGCATATTGCAACGCAGCATCTGCTTCCAAAGCAGCTCCAAAAACATGGATTGACACCGGAGCAGTTAAAAATCAGCAAAGGTGCTATTTGGAAAATTGCGAGAAACTATACAAAAGAAGCAGGAGTCAGACAGCTGGAGCGTAAAATTGGAGATATCTGCAGAAAATCAGCACGAGAGATTTTGGAGACAGGAAAAAGTAGTATTCGTGTAACAGAACGAAATTTGGAGAAATATCTGGGAAAAGAGAAATATTCTTATCAGATGATAAATGAGACAGACGAGATAGGGATTGTAAGAGGTCTTGCATGGACAAGTGTCGGTGGAGATACGCTTCAGACAGAGGTCAATATTATGCCGGGAGAGGGCGAGATTCTATTGACCGGACAACTTGGAGATGTGATGAAAGAGTCTGCACGGACAGGGATCAGCTATATCCGTTCTGTGGGAGAAAAATATAAGATTCCGGAAGATTTCTTTAAAAAGCACGATATCCATATTCATATTCCTGAAGGTGCTGTTCCAAAAGACGGTCCGTCTGCAGGTATCACAATGGCGACGGCTATGATTTCCGCAATCACAAACACGAAGGTCAGAGCGGATGTGGCGATGACCGGAGAGATTACACTGCGTGGAAGAGTGCTTCCAATCGGAGGATTAAAAGAAAAGCTTTTGGCAGCAAAAAGTGCAGGAGTAAAGACTGTATTGGTACCAGAAAAAAATATGCGCGATGTGGAAGAGATTTCATCCGAGATTACAAGAGGACTGGAAATTATTCCGGTAAGCTATATGGATGAAGTTTTGAAAACTGCATTAATATATGAGGAAAACGAAAATGAAAATTAAGAGTATTGATTTGGAAATTGTATGTGGAATTACGAGTAAGCTTCCGGAGACAGACAAAGTAGAGATTGCATTTGCCGGAAAATCAAATGTAGGGAAATCTTCATTGATCAATGCGTTGATGAATCGAAAGTCTTTTGCGCGTACATCAGCGACGCCGGGAAAAACTCAGACTATCAATTTCTATAATATTAATGATATAATGTATTTAGTAGATTTGCCTGGATATGGATATGCAAAAGTTTCTGAGAAAGAAAAAATACAGTGGGGAAAACTGATTGAACGCTATTTGCACAGCTCGAAACAGTTGAAAGCAGTATTTTTGCTGATCGATATCCGACATGATCCATCTGCAAATGATAAGATGATGTATGAGTGGATTGTGTCGCAGGGGTACAATCCGATCATCATTGCGACAAAACTGGACAAACTAAAAAGAAGTCAAGTCGCAAAACATGTAAAGATGATCAAGCAGGGACTTGACCTTGTTCCAGGAACACAGATCATACCATTCTCGTCTGTGTCAAAACAGGGAAGAGAAGAAATTTGGGAATTGGTGGAAAAGAATTTTCTGAATGAAACCGAGGTGGGATAAATGGAAGATACGCGTCCATATTGGAAAGTAATCGTAAGTCTGGCTTTCAGCCTGATAGGAACCATTTTATTTATCGTCATAGGAATAAAATTGTTGTGGTTTTTTATGCCATTTGTCATCGGGTGGTTTATTGCATTTATTGCGAACCCGCTTGTGTGTTGGCTGGAAAAGCGGTTAAAGATTGTAAAAAAGCTAGGGTCGGCAATTATTATCATTGCAGTTTTGGCAGGAGTAGTCAGTGCACTGTACTTTGGAATCAGTAAGCTTGCAGATGAGGTGGGAAGTCTCATTACAAATTTCCCACAGATGTACAGTGAATTGGAAAAAGGAATGAAAGATATCGGGGAGAGTTTTCAAGGTGTTTTTCGCCTGTTGCCAGAAGGAATACAGACTGGGTGGAATGCAGTGGTTGCGAATTTAGACAATACGATGGGAAACTTGATAGGAAAGATCAGTGAGCCGACGGTGGAAGCGGCGGGAAATCTGGCAAAGAGCATTCCGTCAATTTTAGTATCAACCATTGTGACTATCGTGGCAGCATACTTTTTTATTGCAGAGCGTGACGAGGTGATTGTGTGGTTCAAAAAGATCACTCCAAAGCCGATTCAGCAGAGGATGACTTTGGTTATCGACAATTTAAAATATGCAGTGGGAGGCTATTTTAAAGCACAGTTTAAGATTATGATCGTAGTGGGCGTGATTCTGTTTATTGGATTTGAGATTATGCAAGTCAATTATTCAGCACTTTTGGCGATTTTGATTGCATTTCTTGATTTCCTTCCAGTGTTTGGAACAGGAACGGCAATTTGGCCTTGGGCAGTGTACAAAGTGTTAAGCGGTGATTATAAGATGACAATCATGTTGCTTGTACTGTATGGAGTAACTCAGCTTGTAAGGCAGCTGATCCAGCCGAAGCTTGTAGGAGATGGACTTGGGATGCAGCCTTTGGTAGCGCTTGTGTTACTTTTTGTAGGATATAAAGTGGGAAGTCTGCTTGGCATGATTTTTGCAGTCCCGGTTGGGATGATTGCGATTAATATGTATAAAGCAGGGGCATTTGATTATATATTAGATGATGTGAAGATATTGATTAAAGGAGTTATGAGTTTAAGAGAGTAAAAAAATATTGTAGATAAGAAAAAAGGCTGACTTAGAGAATCATTGATTCCAAGTGCAGCCTTTTTCTCTCTTATTTTAAGAAGAAACGAAGCAAAGTTTCATTGGTTTTCTTATAGGGTTGATAGCGCATCGGAAGATCGAGCCAAGTCCTCTTATCTACAATGCTTTTATAGTGGGAGAACGTGTCAAAACCGTTCTTTCCGTGATAAGCGCCCATGCCACTTTCTCCGAATCCGCCGAATCCCATTTCACTTGTGGCAAGGTGAATGACAACATCATTGATGCATCCGCCGCCAAAACTGCACCGCGCAGTGACTTTTTTGGCAATCTTTTGGTCAGATGTAAATAGATAAAGTGCAAGCGGATGCGGCATGGAATTAATCTTTGCGATTGCATGGTCAAGAGAATCGTAAGTCACAATTGGGAGAACTGGTCCGAAAATCTCTTCTTGCATGACAGCATCTTTGAATGTGACACGGTCAAGTAATGTCGGCTCAATCTGTAACGTATCAGAATCGAATTTTCCGCCCCACACTGTTTTTTCTGTGTCTATGAGGGTCAAAATACGTGAAAAATGCTTTGCGTTGATGATTTTCCCGTAATCTGCATTGGCAAGCGGTGTGCTTCCAAATTGTCTGACAATCTGTTTCTTTAATTCTTGAATGAGCGAGTCTTTGATCTCCTTGTCGCAATAAATGTAATCCGGTGCGACGCATGTCTGACCGCAATTTAAAAATTTCCCAAATATGATACGTTTGGCTGCCAGTTTCAGATTGGCAGTCTTTTCTACAATACAGGGACTTTTCCCGCCGAGTTCCAATGTGACCGGTGTCAGATGAGTGGCTGCCTGCCGCATCACTTCCTTTCCGACAGACTGGCTTCCTGTAAAGAAGATGTAGTCAAAACGTTCATTTAGAAGACACGTATTTTCTGTGCGACCGCCGGTCACGACCGAGACATACTCCGGTGCAAAACATTCATGTATCATCTTCTGTATAAGTGCGCTTGTGTAAGAAGAGTAGGCACTTGGCTTAATAACGGCTGTGTTCCCTGCGGCAATTGCGTCAATCAGAGGATCAATCGTCAAGAGGAATGGGTAATTCCAGGGACTCATGATCAGACATACACCATAAGGTGAAGGTTTTCGATAGCTTCTCGAATGAAACTGGGCGAGTGGCGTATGGACGCGTTTTTCTTTTGCAAAAGAGCGTGTGTGTTTCAGCATGTAGCTGATCTCACTCAGTACAAGTCCGGTTTCACACATGTAGGTTTCAAAGGCGCTTTTCCCAAGATCTTTTTTGAGAGCTTTGTTGATATCTGCCTCATGGCGAGTGATGCAGTCTCGCAGACGGCGAAGTGAATCTAATCTATAAGAGACATCGAGTGTTGCTCCTGTATGAAAAAATGCACGTTGTCGGTCAAGAATTTGTTTGATTTCATTTTGTGTCATTTAAGGTTCCTCCTGCTTGTTTTATGATACCTCTAAATATAGAAGAAGGCAAGGAAGGAATGTCAGAAAAAAATATTGAATTGTACAAAAAAAGTATTAAAATGTACAAATGAATAAAAAAAGTTTTTAAAATTATAGTCGATTTGTTATAATGAAGCGCACTAAAAAAACACATAGAGGAGAAAAAGTATGAAATTATGGAAAAAACTTTGTATCACATTTTTAGTGGCGCTGATGGCATTCTTCAGTGTAAATGTTGGAAATGTAGATGCGAAAGAAACAGTAACTACGAAAAAAAGTGTGTTATCAATTGATGCAGGAAGAAAGTATTTCTCAGAAGATCAATTGAAACAAATCATTGACAAAGCGTACAAAAACGGATATACATCTGTGCAGATTCTGTTAGGAAATGATGGTTTACGTTTTGTGCTCGATGATATGAGCATGCAGGTGAATGGAAAAAGTTATGCAAGTGAAGATGTAAAAAAAGCAATCACAGCAGGAAACAATTCTTATTATGCAGATCCAAATGGCGATGTATTGACAGAAGATGAGATGGATCGCATTGTGGCTTATGCAAAAGAAAGAGGTTTGGACATTATTCCGGGAATTAACAGCCCTGGACATATGGACTCCATTTTAGTTGCGATGGAACAGTTAGGATTAGAGAATGTACGTTACACGAAAGATGGAAGAGAATCAGAACGTACAGTAAACATTGAAAATCCAGAAGCAATTGAATTTACACAAGTTTTGGTAAAGAAATATATCGATTACTTTAGTGCATCAGGAGTTTGTGAAATCTTCAATTTTGGGGCAGATGAATATGCAAATGATGTATTTGGAGTTCCGGGATGGGGCGAATTACAAAAGTTAAATATCTATGATAAATTTATCGATTACACGAATGATATGGCTGCGCTGATCAAAGAGGCAAATATGCTTCCAATGTGCTTCAACGATGGTATTTACTACAACAGCGATGACAAATTTGGAACATTTGACAAAGATATCATTATCTCTTACTGGACAGCAGGATGGTGGGGATTTGATGTAGCAAAACCAAGCTATTTCGCAGAAAAAGGACACAAGATTCTAAATACAAATGATGCATGGTACTGGGTGTTAGGAAACATCACTTCTGAGGATGGAATTTATGCTTATGAAAATACACTGAAAAATATCGAGGCAAAACCATATAATGAATTAGCAGGTGGCAGCACAGTGGACACGATTGGAAGTATGCAGGCTATTTGGTGTGATAATCCGTCAAAAGAGCATGATATGGATCGTGTATTAACATTAATGGATGCTTTTTCTGAGAAACACAGAGATATTTTAGTGAGACCTGCAGATTACTCAAAAGTAGATGCAGCGCTTGCAAAAGTACCGGCTGATTTGTCTATCTACACAGAAGAGACAGTGAAGGCAGTCAATGATGCAACAGCAGCAGTTGTAAGAAACTTGAAAGAGACAGAACAGGCAACTGTAGATGGTTATGCAGCGGCAATCGAAAACGCAGTTGCTAAATTAGAGCTTAGAAAAGCAGACTATACAAAAGTAGACGAAGCAATTCAGAAAGCTGAAAAATTGAATGCAAAAGATTATAAGAATTTTGACGCTGTGACAAAAGCAGTGAACGCGGTTGTACGTGATTTAGATATCACAAAGCAGGCTCAGGTAGATGCTTACGCAAAGGCGATTGAAGATGCGATTGCACAGTTAGAAAAGAAAACAGTTACAGAAAACATTTCGAAACCAACTGCACCACAGACAGGAGATGTAGCATCACCATTTACTTGGATGACATTGTGCGTGATCGCAGGCGGTTGTGTTGTGACAATGAAAAAAAGAAGAGCATAGAGAAAAAAATCTATCTGCTCATAGTTGAAATGTTCGAATAGCCTTGTTTGACGAGGCTATTCGGACATTTTTTTCTGTGTTGAAGAATCATAAATAAAGAAATTTATTATTTTTTGCTGTCCTTTGATATGAAATGTGTGTTCCTTTTCCAAACGGCGTATCATTCCCTGGTGCTCATAAAATCCATAGTTACAGGTTGTATCTGTAAATAAATAAAATTCTTTTAACCCGGTTTTCTCCATATGCTCAAGAGATGATTGAAAAAGCATTTTTCCGATTCCTTTTCCACGGAACGAAGAACTTACGGCAAATAATGCAAGCTCTGCTGGATAGGATTTGTTGCTTTCACTCAATAATTGCTTATCTATCTCATTTACTTTTTCAAAAATTTTTGATACGTTCCGGCCCTCTTTGGAACGATACAATGACAATATAGATTTTACTTGCAATAATCTATTTGAAAATGAACATTTATGGTTTTGGATATCGTTTACCAAAATAATGCCTACAACTTTCCCCTCAAGTACTGCTACGCTTGAAAACGTATAATTTGTCAGACAACTGCTTAAAAATGCTCTTGCTAATTTAACCGCTGTTTTCTGACTGCTAAATTCATCATAATGCCAAGTTTCTCTGATGATAGTTTCTACTGTCTTAAAGTCTTGTTTTTGATATTCTCTTAATTCTATTTGCATTGCTATTCTCCTTGTTTTTATGTTTTATATTTTGTATGATAAAGTATACAGTTACTGTAATGTCAATGAGGAGATAAAACAAAATGAAGAAAGAAATGAAAAGGCTAACAACAGCACAATTTGCAAAATTGCATGAAGTGAATAAACGAACACTTCATTACTATGATGATATAGGTCTTTTTTGTCCTCTTACAAAAGAAGAAAATAGGTATCGATATTATGATATTTCACAGAGCATAGATTTTGAGTATATCCGTATGCTAAAGGAACTGAATATGAGTATTAAAGAAATTGAAATGTATCGAAAACAACCTACACCTGACAACTTTTTAAAAATTGCAGACACAAAGGAGCAAGAACTAGATAAGGAAATTCAAAAGCTGAAGAATATTAAAAGGATATTACAAGCAAAGAAAGAGCAGATCGTTTTTTGTGAAAGTTTACGAGAACAAGAAATTAGAGTTGAAGAATGTAAATCAGAAAGGATTTTAACGTTTCCTTATGACTTTTCCGAGGATGATATATCTCAGATTTTTAGCCCGTTAAAATCCACATGGGGAATTGGACAGATTCGTATGGGAATAGGTAGCTTTATATCACTTGATAATGTATATAACATGAATTTTACCAAATATGACGGAATTTATACGATTGCATTAAACAATAAATCTGTTTCAAATAGTTTTATAAAGCCCAAGGGAAGATATTTATGTGGTTATCAAAAAGGTACATGGGATAAATTGCCGGAAATGTATCAAAAAATACTTGATTATTCTAAGAAACACGACTTAAAACTCACAGGATATGCTTATGAAGTCGGACTTAATGATTTTGTGATTTCTAATCCAGACGATTATATTACAAAGATTATGATTAAGATTGAGGAAAACTTGATTTTTCGTGTATAATTGCTTATAAAGAAAATAATAAATTTGCAATTGTTACTTGCCGGTAACTTAAATGTTAATATGCGTTGCTTGCAGCAACGGGGAATTCCTCATACAATATTTTTAGAAAATAAAAAAGGAGGACATTTATAATGTTAAATGAAAACATCAAAGCAATCAGAAAATCAAAAGGGCTTTCACAACAAGAACTTGCTATTAAATTGAATGTGGTACGGCAAACAGTATC
>ENA-OWPM01002109-OWPM01002109.1-human-gut-metagenome-genome-assembly--contig:-NODE-2109-length-12963-cov-3.721336_pt1 | contig 12963 bp, 8 predicted proteins | sample MGYA00248267_ERZ651852 | MGnify/ENA primary metagenome ERZ651852 (study PRJEB26924, sample SAMEA4378228) | human gut metagenome | biome: human gut; feature: human-associated habitat; material: faeces...
GACATTCAGAACCACAATCTGACGCTCTAACCAACTGAACTACAGTCACCATGTTTGCGTCATTTCTCAAACGCGGTGCAAAGATAGGTATTATCTTTGATACTGCAAATATTTGGCGGAATATTTTATTGAAATCTGCATTATTTTTTATTCTCCTTAATTCCTACATTGTGCTGTTGGAGGAGCTTTCGGGAGTTTTTGACGAAGATATTCAGATGGTTACGTGCAGCTTCCGGGAGCTTTGAAACTGATGTGGAATCAGTTGGATAGATGATATAATTCTTTTCTTTGGTGAGAGTAGGACGTGCCGTCCATACTAAATTATATCCGCAATGGCGGGTGCGAATATTGGGAATAGATGGAGTAACTGTGTCTTTTTCCAACTCTAATGTAAATACGAGACCACCGTCAGTATTTACATTACTCATATTAGATATGAAATTCCCTAAAGAATAGACTATGGCATGTTGCGTTCCGGTAAGAGTATCGGTACGTAACTCCATTGGCTGTATGACATGGGGGTGTGAGCCGATGATATGCGTTACTCCTTGTTCCAATAACCAATCTGCCAACTGCCGCTGTTCCCGGCTGGGGAGTGACTGGTATTCGTTTCCCCAATGCATGCAGGCAATGATAGCATCGGGCTGCCATGTCCGCGCGGTATCAATGTCCTGTTGCATGATTTTCTTATCTATATAGTTCACTATATTGGGAGAGGTGGGCTTGACCCCGTTTGTGTCATAAGTATAATTGAGAAAGACGATACGAAATCCGTTTTTATGAATAAGCAGGGGATAGTGTTGGCGACGTTCCTCTTTATTCCGATAAGTGCCTATATATGGAATATGTAAAGAATCCAACATCAGGATAGTACGTTCCAGCCCCTTCTTTCCGCGATCCAGACAATGATTGTTTGCAGTTAATAGTATGTCGAATCCAACATCTCGAATAGCATATAAAAACTCATCTGGTGCCGAAAAAGCAGGATAGCCTGCATATGGCTTTCCGCCGAGGGTGACTTCAAGATTTCCAATAGCGATGTCTGCTCTACTTATCTGCTCTTTCACAAGAGAGAAACAAAGAGAGTAATCATGAGTCCCCTGACTTGTACGCGCAGCTTCAAGTTGTGCATTGTGTTGCATCAAGTCACCGACAAATAATAATGTGACTTTAGCAGAAGGAATGGTGTCAGATGCTCCTGATACTACTTGTTCTTGTGCCGCACTGTTGCATGACACAAGAAAGAAAAGTAGTGTGAGGGGAGATATTCTTCTCATAAATGTTTAAGGAGTTAAAAGTTCCTTTTGAAGAATACTTTCTATTTCTTCAACTGTGGGATTTATAGCAAGAATGATTCCCTCAGCATTCACAAGAAAAGTACCTCCGGCAGCATTCGGTATCCGGTATTTCGTCCATATCTGATTGGTGTCATTGAGCTCAATAAGATTTAACCAAGGATAGCCATCTTTTTTGATAGCTTCTTTCATGCGGGCATCACTTCCTTGTTCACGTGCCACACCGATGACAGTGAATCCCTTATTCTTATATTTTTCATATATGGGAATAACTTGCTTGGAGTTTATACGACATGGACCGCACCAAGATGCCCATAAATCAATTAACGCTACCTTTCCCTGAATATATTTTGATATTTGTACTTTGTTTCCATCTAGGTCAGGAGCTGAGAAATCGACATATGGTTTTCCAATTTCCGGTTGTCCGTTTTTAATGAGCATTTGCATTTGCTGACTATAAGGGTGCTCCGGATAGAGAGAGGCAAAAGTTTCCTGATAGGCATTCAGAAATGGAGTAACGTCTTCGCCTTTGCGTGCCATTTCTGTCTTACTTGTCAGAACATATAGTCCGGGTAAGGAAGGATTCTGTTTAATATGCTTTATAGTCCATTGATTCATTTCTTCGTTTAATTGCTTAATTTTTACCAAAAGAGCTTTTCCTTCTTCCGTGTATGCTTCTCCGCTCTCCTCAAGACGGTCTCTTTCTCTGTAGATATTATTTCGTTCTTCATTGTTGTCCTTAACTTGCTCGATTCTTTTCCAAAGAGTTTGCAGTGCTTCACTTTCGAAACGGTTTTCTTCGTATAATTTATTCATTTGAGCGTATAAAGAGTCAAAATTGAATTTGGCTTTTCTTTCACTCTCCAATTGTTGTAACTCACAGGTTAATGGGTTACTTGTGCTCACTAGTCCCGGTTTTCTGGTACTGGCCGGGTATAGGGTGAAAGAAACAGGACCATTTTCTGCAAAGAAGAGAGAAGGGAGCCAGCTACCGGTAAGCATATCATTCCAGATAAAGACTTCGTATACTTCTTCATGATCAGCGTAGAAATCATATTGAAATTCTCCATTGCGTATAGGTATCGATAGCCATGGGCTGCTACTGGGATTCTTATGAGCTTTCATCAATACGAGTCGGCTGGATTGCGGACTATCAATTATTTTGCCTGAAATGTGGCAATGAATCTTTCCTTTCTTTTCTTGCTTGTTGAGGCTTATGTCTTTAATTTGAAAATCTCCTTTATTAGTTCCCTCAATGAAATCAATCGTCTCTTCCTGGGGGGCAAGAGGAGCAAATTGCAAGATGAAAGTTATATTTCCCGAGGCAGGCATATAGACTTCTTTGTTCAACTCGAAACCTTGCGAACGGATGATAGGATAGTTCTTTCCGGTTTGATTTCCATGGAGTGATAGTCCCGAAGCCAGACGTAGCCAATAGTCAGGGCGCGAATAGGCATCCATATATAAAATAGTGGCTGTATCATTACGGACGATCCGGCTGATTTCAAGTGCATCGCTATTTCTGTTTTGATAGGATGGATAGTCGATTGAAAAGTTCTGCGCAGTTCCCCGTAGGGTACAGACAAGAAAAAGGAAAACAAAAATAGTTTTTAGCTGTGTGTTCATGAGTATTATAGATTAAACAAAATACCGGAAGAAGCCTAATGGAGATAATTGTCTTCTTCCGGTATTCGAGGTTATTGGTAAATTGCTTTCTTACCAGCCAGTAATGTATTCTTCATTAAAGAAACAATAGTCATCGGTCCTACGCCACCCGGTACGGGAGTGATGAATGAACACTTAGAAGCAACTTCGTCAAACTTTACGTCACCAGTCAGTTTAAATCCTGATTTCTTTGTGGCATCCGGTACGCGAGTAGTACCTACATCAATAACTACGGCACCTTCTTTCACCATCTTGGCTTTTACAAAATTGGGTTGCCCCAATGCAGCAATGATAATATCAGCTTCCTGACACTCTTTCACCAAGTCTTTACTGCGGCTGTGGCATACGGTTACGGTTGCGTCTCCCGGATAAGCCTTTTGCATCATGAGCGCTGCCATCGGTTTGCCGACGATATTGCTACGTCCCAATATTACGCACTTCTTTCCGGAAGTCTCTATCTGATAGCGTTTCAATAATTCTAGGATTCCGTTGGGAGTTGCCGATACATAGCAAGGCAATCCTATGGACATGCGTCCTACATTGATGGGATGGAAACCATCTACATCTTTGCGATAATCAATGGTCTCGATCACTTTCTGTTCGGAGATGTGCTTGGGTAATGGAAGCTGTACTATGAACCCGTCTATGTCTGCATCTTCGTTTAGTTCACGTACTTTAGCAAGAAGTTCTTCTTCCGTCACATCTGCCTCGTAACGGATGAGGCTGGATTTGAACCCGCAAACTTCGCATGCTTTTACTTTTGCAGCAACATACGTTTCACTACCACCATCGTGGCCTACGAGAATTGCTGCAAGATGAGGACGTTTACCACCTTTCGCCACCATTTCTGCTACTTCTGCAGCAATCTCCTGTTTTACTTGTTCCGAAATTGCTTTTCCGTCAATTAGTGTCATATCAGTATTTTTATTATTTCATTTTAGGCATCATTTTACCCATCTTGCTACCTGTTACCATCTTCATCATCTTACGAGTTTGATCGAATTGTTTTAACAAGCGGTTTACTTCCTGAATATTCGTACCACTACCTTTAGCAATACGTTGTCTGCGTGAACCGTTCAGAATGGCCGGATTACTACGTTCTGCAGGGGTCATAGAATAAATAATAGCTTCAATACTCTTGAAAGCATTGTCGTCAATATCGATGTCCTTTATAGCCTTACCTACACCCGGAATCATAGAAGCCAGATCTTTCAGGTTACCCATCTTTTTGATTTGCGCTATCTGACTCAAGAAGTCATTGAAGTCGAACTGGTTCTTGGCAATCTTCTTTTGCAGGCGTTTGGCTTCTTCTTCGTCATATTGCTCTTGAGCACGTTCCACCAATGAAACAATATCACCCATACCGAGGATACGGTCTGACATACGTGAAGGATGGAATTGGTCGATGGCATCCAGTTTTTCACCTGTACCCACAAATTTGATCGGCTTGTTTACTACTGAACGGATAGAAAGAGCGGCACCACCCCGGGTATCACCATCCAACTTAGTCAGTACAACACCGTTAAAGTCAAGGCGTTCGTTAAACTCTTTTGCTGTGTTTACAGCATCCTGACCGGTCATAGAGTCTACAACGAAAAGAATTTCGTTCGGATTGATTGCTTTTTTAATAGCAGCAATCTCGTTCATCATCTCTTCGTCCACAGCCAGACGTCCGGCGGTATCGACGATTACGACATCATATCCTTTGGCTTTTGCTTCCTGAATTGCATTTTCTGCAATTTTCACCGGATTCTTACTATCCGGTTCGGAGTACATTGGAACTCCTATTTGCTCTGCTAATACGCGCAACTGTTCGATAGCGGCAGGGCGGTATACGTCACAAGCCACCAGCAACGGTTTCTTGTTCTTTTTCGTTTTTAGCATTCGCGCCAACTTACCGGAGAAAGTAGTCTTACCGGAGCCTTGCAGACCAGACATTAAGATGACAGCAGGCCTTCCTTCCAAATCAATTTCTGCAGTTTCGCCACCCATTAACTGAGTCAGCTCGTCGTGCACGATCTTCACCATTAATTGGCTGGGTTTTACGGCTGTCAATACGTTTTGTCCCAATGCCTTTTCCTTAACCGTATCTGTAAAAGTTTTGGCTACTTTGTAGTTAACGTCGGCGTCTAACAGTGCTTTGCGCACATCTTTCAGGGTTTCCGCAACATTGATCTCGGTGATTTTTCCTTCACCTTTCAGAATTTTAAACGACCTTTCCAGTCTTTCGCTTAAATTATCGAACATGATGATATAATTACTATTTATAAATTACAAATTACTCTTATTGAGGCGCAAAAGTACAAAAAATCCCTGTATCTACCTTCTTTTGAGGCAAGAATATTATTCAGTTGAGGTAGCAGGATAAGTGAAAAGAATAGTCGGTCCTTCCTTACCGTCATGAATCACCTGATAAGTACCGCCGAAGTGTTTCAGTAATAAAAGGTTGACATCGTTACGCAAAGCAGAGTCCTGATTGGCATAATTGAGGTCTGCCAATGGAGAGTTCGTAACTTTGAAGCATAATATTTCTCCATTTTTATCTAAAGTGAATTGGAGATCATGTTCTTCTTTGAAGGATGGAGAGGGGCAAGTAAGAATACTGACGATGAGTTGCATCATCCGGTTTGTATCAGTATAAACAATATACTCGTCAATGTCACTGTAGAAATGAATATGCAAGGTTGGATTCTGCATTTGTGCCATTCCTACGGAATCCTTGCAAAGTTGTACAATGTCATAGTCACTTAATTGGAACTTCATCATACCAGCCTCCAGACGGGATAGATCAAGAACATTGTTTACTAGGCGCATTAATTGTTCAGTGTTTTGTTGAATGATGTCCGCATACTCTTTACGAGTAGGTTCGTCAATTTCCACTTCGTTTGCAATGATTTGTGAGAAACCTAATACTCCGTTCAGAGGAACCCGGATGGCATGACTCATGTTGGACAAGAAACGGTTTTTCATTTCATTGGCCCGCTCTGTTTGACGTGTGGCTTTCTGGGTCTCTTTTTTTGAAATTTTCAATGCTTTTCGTATCCGGTTGATACGGAGCATATAAGTGATACATAGCACAAGTATGATTCCAAGGCTCAAGAGAATACTGGTTTGTACACGATTCCTGAGTTTCCCGCGTTCCCATACTAGCTGGTTAAGATGGTATATTTCTTTGATTTCTTCCAATTGCTTGGCTGATATGGCAGCAGTCAATGAATCTTGAATGTGATTAGATTTTTCGTATAGTGGTAATGCTTCTGCATATTGACCAATTTCCAGCAGGATGTCAGCTTTGCGGGATAATTGTTTGGCGTACTCCGTTAATGCTGACTTAGATTGTTGCATATATATAAGGGCAGAATCCATGTGTACTAATGCATTTTGATAATTTTTAGTGTGGTGATAGTATTTGGCATAGGCATCATGATACATGGTTATGTAAGGGAGATAGCTTTGAGGAGTTATGAAATCTTGTGCCTTCTTTATATAATATTGTGCAGAGTCAGTTTTTCCTATACCTGTATAGTAGTAGGACTGGAATACTGTTGAAAATAGGTAGAGGTTGAAATAAGACTCATACATGTCAGGGTCCCAGGCTAACATTTCCTCTATTAGCTGCTTATTTTCATCTAAATATACTTTCAGGTTTTTATAATCATTTTGGTCATTGCTGAACATAATCAGTTGTTCCAAAACATTGACTTGCGTACTGCTTGTCTTTTGCTCGGAAGCATATTCATGGGCCTTACGTAGCGCTTCTCCTTCTTCTTTCTTGCGATTGGTTTCATGATAGGCACTTGCCAGGCATGAATATGCAGCTATGCATCCATCTACATTATCCAACTCTTCTGCTATCTTGAGCATTTCCAATGCTTCATTGATGGCATATTCATATTTTTCGCTATAAATATAGGTATATATGAGCAGTTTTTGTACGTTGAAGTACAAACGGTAGTATTTCATGCGTTCAGCAATGGGTTTTACATAATCGACCAATTTACTGACGCTGTCTATTTTTTCTTTATTATAGTAATATAGAATTTTAAAATAGGTACTGCTGCAGATGTATTTAGCATTTTTTTGACGCTGAGCTTCGTTGAACATTTCTTCTGCATATTCTATGTAATGCGGAGAATTCTGCTCCGTAAGCACAAGCTTTTCGAGTAGTTTTAGTCTGGTGGTGTCATGTGGAAGTGTTTGCAACTCTGTTATAAGACTATCGGTAACAGGTGACCGTTTGATGGGTCTGTTTGCAAATATGAAAAAGATTTGAAGTAAAAGAACTACTATAAATAAGAGACGTTTCATTCTGATACCTCCTTTCTGCTAGTTGAGACAATAGGATGGGTAAACAGGAAACGGGAACCATTCTTGTATTCGGGGTCAATCCATATTTTTCCACCGAAACGTTCCACAATCAGTTGGCAAATGGAAAGTCCCAATCCACTACCTTGTGCATTTTCATTCAGCTTTTCGAAACGATTGAATATTGCACCCTGCTTTTCTGGGGCTATGCCACAACCTGTATCTGATACAGCAAACAGAGCAACTCCTTCTGGCTGTTTTTCTAATGAAAGAGTAATACTTCCTTCTGTGGTAAATTTAGTGGCATTAATCAGTAAGTTAATTAGTAATTGTTGAAGACGTGCTTCATCTGTATAGATTTCCAAGTTCTCTAAAGAAGTTTGGAACAGTACAGAAGCGGATGTTTGTTTTATCTTTTCTACCGTATCCACTACATTCCGGCATATAGCCACAGCATTATTGTTAGCGAAAAGAAATTGCATTTTGCCGATTTCCAGACTAGAAAGATCTACGACATCATCTATGAGTTTCAACAGTAAATCTGAATTCTGCTGAATGATTTCATTGCATTGTTGCCGGGTGCTGATATCAATATTTGCATCCGTCAGAATAGCAGAGAAACCGGACAAGGCATTTAGAGGCGTGCGTATTTCATGACTCATATTCGATAGAAAAATGCTCTTGGTACGGATGGAATTTTCTGCAATTTGCCGTGCTTTTTCCAGTTTTAGCCTGGATGCTATCAGTCGTTTATTGATCTTACGGATATAGAGTACCGATGCAATGGATATGCTTAAAATAAGGATGCACCCCATGATAGAATAAAACAATAATCGGTTACGTTCATTTTGATTATCCATTTCAAGGCGGTCTACCTGATATATGGTTCGCAGCAGATTAATTTGCGAGGAGTAGTTGCGTGCATTGATAGAATCTCGTGCAGCATTGATATCTTGAAATATTTCGCATGCCTCTTTGGCTCTTCCACGTTTGGTATACAGCCGTGCCAATGAATTTTTCATTTTCAGATATCTATTGTAGACATTGGCGCTACTGGTGCTAACGGTCAGTTCATTATATAATTTTATGGCTTGCTCGTCATCTTCGATTTGCTTGGCATATTCGGCTTGGATATATTTCAAAATAGAACTGTGAAAAAAGAAAGGATAATACTCATACCATTCTTCTGCTTCCTGAATATATTCCCGGGCTTGTTCCAGGTTATTAGTATGAAGATAATAGTAGGCTTGAAAGATATTTTCTATGAAGCGGCTATGTCGATAGTCTTTTACTTGTTCTATCTGTTCCAAATAGTCTTTAGCTTCATTTAATCGTCCCAGTCTGATAAGTGTGGGGATTAATTGGATAAGTACTTTTTCCTGTAATTTTTCGGAGTCTGCAATTTTATATAGCTTCTGCATGGCTATTTCATATTCCTCGATAGCTTCATTAGTCATGTTGGCATTGAGGTAAGTATCGCCAATGGCATAGTGTGATATGGCTATTCCTATATCATATCTCATTAAGGTAGCTTGCTGTAGCATGGCATTTGCTTTTTCCAATGCTTCATTGATGTGTCCATCAGATACAAGTGCATAAGCAGCCATTTGCTGCATGAGGAACATGTGTTTATAATCCTTCTTGTTACGAAATGCGTCAACAAGCTCATCTTCCCACTGGGCGATATCATGTAATCTGACTTCTTGAGAATAGGCCAGATTGTTATCCATCAGGTACTCCATCAGGTGTATACGCTCATCTACCAAATCCAGATTTGTCGATTGGATGTAGGAAGTACTGTAAAATAGCATCAACAAAAATAGTATGATCGTTTTACTGAGCCTCACCTGATTAATTAAATGTTTATATAATGAAATCTGATTACTTGCGACAAAAATAAATAAAAAGGGCGAGATATCCGAAAATGTCCCGCCCTTTTTGTATATATAATCCTATTTATTGTTGATTTTGTCTTTTTAGCTATGGTTTTAGCTATTCATGCTCATTAGGAACTCATCGTTATCTTTGGTTTTTTCCATGCGGTCTTTCACAAAATCCATAGCTTCAATCGGATTCATGTCAGCCAGATATTTGCGGAGTATCCACATACGATCCAAAGTTTGCTTGTCTTGCAGCAAGTCGTCACGACGGGTGCTGGAAGCAACAATATTGACAGCTGGGAAGATACGTTTGTTAGACAGGTTGCGGTCGAGCTGCAATTCCATGTTACCTGTACCCTTGAATTCTTCGAAGATAACTTCATCCATCTTGGAACCTGTATCAATCAAGGCAGTAGCAAGAATAGTGAGCGAACCACCGTTTTCAATATTACGGGCAGCACCGAAGAAACGTTTGGGCTTATGAAGTGCATTTGCGTCCACACCACCGGAAAGTACTTTACCGGAAGCCGGAGATACTGTATTGTAAGCACGTGCCAAACGTGTAATTGAGTCCAGGAAGATCACTACGTCATGACCGCATTCTACCAGTCTCTTGGCTTTTTCCAGCACAATACCGGCGATTTTCACATGGCGTTCGGCAGGTTCGTCAAAAGTAGAAGCAATGACTTCAGCATTTACGGTGCGTGCCATGTCAGTTACTTCTTCCGGGCGTTCGTCGATAAGTAACATAATCATGTAGACTTCCGGATGATTTGCTGCGATGGCATTGGCTATATCTTTCATCAAGATGGTCTTACCGGTTTTAGGTTGTGCCACGATCAATGCACGCTGGCCTTTACCGATAGGAGCGAAAAGGTCTACTACACGAGCTGACATAGAGTCTGAATAGCCACCTTTGCACAATCTGAATTTTTCGTCGGGGAATAATGGTGTGAGATGCTCAAATGGTACGCGGTCACGTACGAAAGCCGGGTCACGTCCATTGATTTTTTCCACTTTTACTAGTGGGAAATATTTCTCACCTTCTTTAGGAGGACGGATTACACCTTCTACAACATCACCGGTTTTCAGGCCAAACAGTTTGATTTGAGATTGCGATACATAAATATCATCTGGTGAAGAAAGGTAATTATAGTCGGAAGAACGAAGGAATCCGTAACCATCCTGCATGATTTCCAGTACGCCTGTACCGGTCAGGATATCGTCGAATTCGTATACTTTTTCACGTTCAATTACAGGTCTGCGTTCGGGGACAGGAGAATAATTCTCATTGTTGGCATTCGGTTGTGCCGGACGCTGCTGTTGTACGGGACGTGGGTTGTTGTTCCGGTTATTATTATTGTTGTTATTATTGTAAGGAGTATTATTATTGTCTCGGGGACGAAGGCGTGGACGTTGATTAGCAGGAATAGATTCAACTACAGGAACTGCGGGTGTTTCAGCTTTAGTTGCTTCAAACTTACCGAGAAGTTCAGAAGGCAGTTCTACTTTTTCGGTCGGAAGGTCTTCGATAGGGATGAAGTCATCTTCGGGTTCAGCCAGGATAGGGCTGTCTTCCACTACGACTTTCTTGATAACTTTAGGCGCTTCTGTTTCAAAATTCAATTCGGGCTCAGCTTTCTTAGGCTCTTCCTTCTTTGCAACAGGTACAGGTGCGGGTATGGGAGCTTTTTCTTCTACCTTAGCTTTACGCGGACGTCCCGGTTTACGCTTCGTTGAGTTAGGCGTTTCAGCTTTTTCAGGAGCTTCTGTAGCTGTTACAGCTACTTCTTTTTCCGTTACCGGTGCTTTTACTGCTTCTGCTACCGGTTGTACTTTAGCGGCTGCTACTGAAGCTTCAGCTTTTGCCTTAGTGAGATCGCCATTTTTGTTGGCGGTAAAGACTTTGTCAGTACTCTCTTTTTTTACGGTTACGCGGGTGCGTTTTTGTTGTCTGTCCACTTTACGCTCTTCTTTCAGCTTTTCAGCAGCAACCTTTTTGGTAGCACCTGCGATGGCTTGTTCATCAAGTATCTTGTAAACAAGTTCTTCTTTTTTTAGTGAGTCTGTCTTTTTAATACCCAGTTCTTGGGCAATAGATTGAAGTTCCGACAAATTTTTGTCGTTCAATTGAATGATATTATACATACAGTATATATGTGAATGGTTTAAAATTTCTTTTGTTATTGGACAGATATGTTCACACGGCTGCGGTTGTCGTCACAAGCAACGTGGCAAATATACCTTTATTTAATATAATGATTATGGGATATTTATTATTGAACCGGAAAACTGTTAGCTACCCGCACTTAGGAGTTTACAGAATGTTTCAACGGCGCAAAGGTAATAAATATTTTTGGTTTCATAAACAATTCGTCTTTTTTTTAATTTTAAAACTTTATCTTTGCTTGATAAACCAAGAAAAAGCACATATATTTATGGATATAAACGAAGTTCATTTCATCTATTTTTCGCCTACTCGTACTTCTAAACAAGTTGGTGAGGCAATTGTTCGCGGAACAGGACTAACAAATGTTGTTGCTACGAATTTAACACTGCATGCTGCTGAGGTAGATATTCCGGAGAATACACTGACTCTTATTGCTGTGCCGGTGTATGGCGGCAAGGTAGCTCCTTTGGCTATGGAGCGGTTGCAGGGTATTTGTGCATCGGGATCTCCGGTTGTGCTGGTAGTAGTTTATGGTAACCGTGCGTATGAAAAGGCTTTGATAGAATTGGATGCATTTGCTTCTGCCCAAGGTTTCAAAGTTATTGCCGGGGCTACTTTTGTGGGAGAACATTCGTATAGTACGGAACAAAATCCAATAGCCCTAGGGCGTCCGGATGCAAATGATTTGCAATATGCGGAGGAATTTGGTGCGAAGATACGGACGAAAATAAATGCCGCCGTTGATATGGAACACTTGTATCCGGTGGATGTGAACCGTATTCAGCGCCCGCGCCAGCCTTTTCTGCCTTTGTTCAAGTTTCTGCGCCGGGTGATAAAGTTGCGTAAAAGTGGTGCTCTTTTGCCACGTGTACCGGAAGTGAATGCGGAACTTTGCACGCATTGTGGCGTTTGCGCTGTACATTGTCCTTCGGGAGCTATCCTGAAAGGTGACGAATGTAATACGATTGCCGAAAAGTGCATAAAGTGTTGCGCATGCGTCAAAGGATGTTCGTTCAAGGCGCGGACGTATGATACTCCGTTTGCTTCATTGCTTTCAGACTGCTTTGTGCGGCAGAAAGAGGACCGGATTATTTTATAGCTTTAATCCTACATGCAATAAACTCCTTTCATTCAGAATTTCTACAGAATTCTCCGATACATTTGTGTCTGTATATATTATCAAGGCAGTACCTCAAAATTCGTCAGTAATGCTTAAAAGACAATACATATGGTATAAATGGGCGTTTTATTTTCCCAACTGGAAAAATATTTTTTCCTAACTGGAGAAAAATAGCTTAGTAATAGCTGATTGTAGCGCAACCCTTAATTCGCGTAATTTGTGTTCTATTCATAACGGAAAAAAAAGAATAAATCTATGTTTTTTATATGTAATTTTTATCTCTTTTCTTTCTTGTCTTGTCACTTTCCCCACCCTCTCTCAGATACCTTCTGGATGGGGGGACAATGAGTCAGGGACTGAAAGGCATTCACTCAACGAGTCGGAGGAGTAGCTGAAGGAAAGGAAGAAATTTACGAGTTTTTTGTAAGTATAATTACCAACTGATGAAATATACAATGAATCATCATCTAACTCATATCGGAAAAGTAATGAATAAAAAAAGAGTGATAATGTGGAAAGGTGATAGGG
>ENA-OWPM01002123-OWPM01002123.1-human-gut-metagenome-genome-assembly--contig:-NODE-2123-length-12889-cov-2.780505_pt1 | contig 12889 bp, 10 predicted proteins | sample MGYA00248267_ERZ651852 | MGnify/ENA primary metagenome ERZ651852 (study PRJEB26924, sample SAMEA4378228) | human gut metagenome | biome: human gut; feature: human-associated habitat; material: faeces...
ATCTTTAGTGTCACCTCTGCGACCGATAGTATGCCGGTTTGTATGTATGTGGCGGTCGGTTTCGCTTTAGTCGCCGCTATCGTGAGTTGTCTCCGTATCTCACAGCCCGTTCCCATGCGTGGAAGGTGAGTAGGAAGATACGATTTCTAATAGGGTCTCACCGTAGTTCTCTATGATCTTTTTGCCGATTCCGGGTATCTTCAACAGTTCTTTCGAGTTCGTGGGCAAAGTGTTGCAAACGCCAATTAAGGCTTTCTGTTGCAAGATCGTGTAAGGAGGCAACTCCTTTTCTACGGCAAGCTCGTATCTCCATTGTTTCAAACGGGCATATAGCTCAGGATGTAAGACATCCGTGGAGACGGGGATCTTTTCCGCTTCCGTCGATTTCCGTGTCGATTTCCGCTTGCTGGCAACAGCCGACTCCTCAATGTTCGCTTTAGCCTTGGCGGATAGATAGTCGATGAGACGAAAACCATCTTGGCAGGCTTTTAATGTAGCGACCTTGATCGTAAGCTCATCGCTGAAAGCTTTTAATGCGGATGTAAATGCCTTACGGGCCTCTTTATTGTCGATCTCCACGTCGGAAGCCTCTATCAAAGGGAGGCAATAGGTCTCGATCTTTTCCAGAAAGTAAGCGCAACCTTTTCGGATGCGGTCTTGTATATGCTCGTCCGTATCATAGAGATTCGTGCTGGAGATCATACGGGTGAGTTGCTGGCAGAAACGTTCGCCTACTTCTACTATATCCGAACGGAAATAATCCCGTACCCGGGGATATTGGTTGCTTAATTCCGGGTATAGTTTTTGCAGATGGGTGTATGCCGCGTAAGATGTATATTGCAACTTTTGTTGTACGGGATTGAAGTCGAATAGCTCGGTTGCCAATCTCAAATAATACTGTTGTTGGGCTTGACGCAGTTGGTCTTCACACGGTTGACGCTCCGAGAGGGAAGAGGTATAACTTAATATCTTCTCATCGCTAATCATGGCGTTTCGAGTGATCGGGCTACTCAATACCATTCCTTCCAATGTCTTGCAACGGCTCAAGGCAACGTAGACTTGTCCGTGTGAGAAGGCGGCGGATGCGTCGATGATGGCATGTTCGAAAGTCAAGCCTTGGCTTTTATGGATCGTGATCGCCCAAGCGGTTTTCAGTGGGTATTGGCTGAAAGAGCCGGCGATTGTTTCCGTGATATCCTTCGTGTTCTCGTCGATCGTATATTTCACGTTTGTCCATGTCTCCCGGTCTACGGTGATATCGTTTCCTAATTCGTCGGATACGATAATCTTGCTCGGGCTGATGAAGACAATTCGGCCGATCTTTCCGTTATAATATCGTCTTTCGCCGGAAGAGTCGTTTTTTACGAACATGACTTGAGCGTCTTGCTTTAGCTCCAATACCTCGTCGGTCGGGTAGGAGTAAGCCGGAAAGTCATCCTTGATCTCTGCCTTATACGTATAAGCCGGGCCGGGTAATTCTTGCAATTTCCGGTTATTGATTTGCTGGGCTTGATAATTATGGGTTGTCAGTGTGATATAACCCGCTTTGTCATTTGGTTTAAAATTGGGGATATAACGTTGGTTTAAGGTGTGTAGCGTATTCTCGTCGAAGCGGTTTTCCCGGATATTGTTCAATAAGTGTACGAACGTATCGTCCGCTTGGCGATATACTTGAGTTAATTCGATGCAAAGATAATCACTTTCGGAAAGAGCCTTACTGTCAAAAAAGAAGGGAGAGGCGTAATGTTCTCTCAACAAATTCCATTCGTCCTCCTTCGCTACGGGGGCTAATTGTTGTAAATCTCCGATCAATAATAATTGAACGCCCCCAAAGGGTTTATTCCTATCCCGGTAACGACGTAGCATATCACTGATAGCGTCCAGCAAATCGGCACGTACCATACTGACCTCATCAATAACGAGCAGGTCCATACTACGGATGATATTGATCTTATCCCGGCTGAATTTATGAGAATAGGATTTATTTTGCCCGGAGGCCATTTCGCTACCCGGTATATACGGTCCGAAAGGTAGCTGAAAGAAGGAGTGAATGGTTACCCCTCCCGCGTTAATCGCCGCCACTCCGGTAGGTGCTACCACAATCATCCGTTTTGGGGAAGTCTCTTTAAGTTTTTTCAAGAATGTGGTCTTTCCTGTTCCCGCTTTTCCGGTAAGGAAGATGTTGGTTCCGGTATTTTCCAGATAGTTGAAGGCAAGGTCCAATTGTAAATTTGTTTGCATCATATTTAAGTCGTTTAGGTGAATTCACAAATGTACGTATAATCTTTCAAACGTCCTTCTCAAATGGAAAATAAACGGAGTAACTGCGCTAAAATCTACATCCCTTTTTCCTTTTTAGGAAGAGATTGATATACGATATCGTAGGATTGTTTTATAAGCTCTTTGATCTTGTTGTCGGGTACATCTTGATTAAAATAGATACTAATCCAGTATTTTTTATTCATATGCCAACCGGGTGTTATTCCTGAATATCGGGCTTGTAATTCACCCGACTCATTGGGATCGCATTTAATACAACAAAAATCAAATACTTCGATATTCACAAAACAAAACCATTTACTTCCTACATAAAAGCAAAGAACGTCCCGACTGTATTTATCAGGGACATTCGTGAAAGGCATTTTTTCATAAACACCATTCAACGAAAGGCAATATTCCCTAAACTCTTCAATATTCATAACTTTCGTATGTATGATAGATTATAGCGATATCCTATAGACTAAGAAACTTAATGGTTGGACGGAGACTTCAGTAGCGGGAGCCTCTAGTTCCACCGCTGATTCAATGGGTATGACTGTTTCCGGTTTACCCAATGTATTCTTCGCTTCTAGGTCTGAGGCATGTAAGACTGTCAACTTTCCTTTATGCTTGCCGGATGAGATTCCGTTTAGGTTTAATTTGATTTTTTTGCTCTGGATGCTGGTATTGACGATTTTGATGATGAACTCGTTTGTGCCTTTGTCGAAAGCGGCTGTGGCGAATAGCTCGCTTTGCCCGGTAACGGCTTCTTTGTTCATCGTCAGGGGCAATACGTTTGTTCCAGCATTGTGCCCGTATAATTGTTGTACATAGTAGTTAGGAGTTTTCACGATGTTTAGGTTGTCGAACCAGATTAAGTCCGGGCGCCATTGCCACGCATCGACATGTGCGAATAAAGGGGCGTATGTGCATAATTCGACCACGTCGGCATTCCGTTCAAGACCGGTCATAAACGCAGCCTCGCATAATGCGGTCAGGAAGCTATTCTCCCGGTTAGTCGGGTGGCAAGCATATTCACCGGCGAACACTTTGGGACCTTGCCGATCATACGAATCATATCGTTTGGCACTATTTAGGAACCATTCAGGTGAGCGATAGAAATGTTCATCCACCAGATCTACTTTTAAGCGTTTCATCTCCGGCCATAGATATTCGAAATCTTTTCCTTCCGAATTGGGACCGGAACTACCGATGATTTTGATCTCCGGATATTTAGCTCGGATGGCTTTCACGAACGGCTCGAGGCGTTCGGGATATAGCGGTCCCCATTGCTCGTTACCGATAGCGATAAATTTCAGATTAAAAGAAGCCGGATGCCCCATATCTGCACGCATTTTGCCCCATTGGGAGGTAACCGGGCCATTGGCGAATTCGATTAAGTCCAAGGCATCGTCTATATAAGGTTGTAATTTATCTACTGGCACATGCTGGTCCATGTCCTCATTCTCAAACTGGCATGACAGCCCGCAATTCAACACAGGCAAGGGCTCGGCTCCGATATCTTCGCTTAATTGGAAATACTCAAAGAATCCCAAACCGTAAGATTGATAATAATCCGGGAATTTCTTGTGAGGAAATGTATAATTCCACCGGTTGATATTGATAGGCCGGTTCTCTACGGGGCCTACCGTATTTTTCCATTGGTAGCGTGTGGCGATGGTTGTACCCTCAACGATACATCCACCCGGAAAACGAAAGATTCCCGGCTTTAGATCTTTCAACGCTTGTGCTAGATCGCGGCGTAGGCCGTTCGTGCGATTGTTGAATGTCTTTTGCGGAAAAAGGGAGATATGTTCCAGATCCAAGGTACCTGCCGTTTCCATCGTGATGCGTAGGCGTGATTTAGCCTCGGTCGCTTTGGGAGACAAGATAACGGAATATTTCTTCCAGTCTTTTCCTTTTATCTCTAGGTGTTGTGTCTCATAAATATCGTTATCTCTATTTACCAATTCGATACGTAGTTTGATCGGGTTATTGGTCTCGGTACGGGCATATAAGGAAAAGTCGTAATTTTCATTAGCTTTTATACCGATACCTTTGAAGCCTTCGTTCTCCAGACCGGTTCCGGTGATTTGTCCGGCATAAGTCAGGGGTGCGTAATGGGGGTTTTTGTCGAAACAGGGATTCTTTTCAGCTATGCTTACATCACCGAAAGGTTCCCAACCTCCCCATGGATTCTCAAACTCGAAGGAGCGGTTCTTGATTAGTTCCGCATACAATCCTCCATCTGCCCCGAAATTGATATCCTCGAAGAAGATTCCATACATAGTTGATTGGATAGGCGCACCTACATTCTGTACATCGATGTCAAACTCATACACAGGCACGATGTCTTGTGCGGTCATGCAGTTTATACCGACACTTAAGAGGAATAAAGCCGCAGTTTTTTTCATGTTCTTTCTTCTCATATTCTGTGTTTTTCAATAAATAAAGATTTAGACAATCAAATTCGCTATCATCTGTATAAACAAGATCAGGAATACTATCGCTATCGGATAAACTGTCGCATAAGCCACGCTTGGGGCTGGGCTGTCTGTCATGGAATCCGCGGCGGCAAGCCCCGGGGTACTGGTCATACCGCCGGCGATTGTTCCGACTAAATCGAGAATGTTGATCTTAAAGAAATAATATCCGGCTAATACAGCTACGATCATAGGGATCATTGTTATAGCGATACCGACTCCGAATAACGTTAAACCGCTTGATTGGAAAGTGGAAACTAGGTTTACACCGGCAGATGTCCCTACTTCGGAGAGGAATAGTAATAACCCCAATTGGCGAAGCAGGTTATTAGCGGAGCCGGACATAGACCAAATGATCGGGCCTGTTTTTCCGATGGCGCTTAATACCAAGGCAACCATAAGGATACCGCCGGTCAGTCCCGGAGAGAATGAGAAAGAATCCGAGAAGGATATATTTAATTTTCCAAACAATACGCCTAATACGATACCCATAGCGATCGGGAAAAAGTCCGTATCTGAAAGACGTTTCTCGTCATTGCCAATGAATTGGGCGAGTTCATTTACGCTTTCTTTCTCGCCGGCGACCATCAACTTATCTCCAAACTTCAACACTAAATTAGGTTCTGGGGAAAGGTCGATTCCGCTTCGACGTACACGGGTTACCGTACAACCGAAAGTTCCTTGTAAATTTAAATGGCCTAGCGATTTATTGATAATGCTCTTATTGGTCAGTAACAGGGATTGCAAGGTCTGTCCGCCACTTAACGGCAGATCTCCCTCGATACGTTCTCCCAACAATAATGTCAGTTGCTCCAAGGCTTTGTCGTTACCTACGGCCTTCAGTAAATCTCCTTCGTTAAGCGTGGTATGGGGAGTTGGCATAGATATGACATTGTCGTGTTTTATACGGGAGACTACCGCTCCGGTCATGGCCCGTACCTGCAATTGAGCCAAACTCTTTCCGCAGATGTTTTTATTCGTGACTTTAAATGCGGCGGTATGTAATGTAGGATATTGGCTTTTCCTTTGGGTTTCCAGCACTTTAGCCTCGGCTATCAAATCCTTGCGAAGCATTTTTGGCAATAGTTTCACGAAAAGGATCACGCCGATTACGCCGAACGGATAAGCGATACCATAGGCGATGGATGCGGCGGATGATTGCGTGGAGTCGATCGCTACCGCCAAACCGGGCGTACTCGTCAATGCCCCGGCGATCAGACCGACGATACTCGGGGTATCGATATCCAAGATATACTTGAATAAGATTCCTGTCAGGCATGCCGAACCGACAATTAATAACGTCAGGATAATGAGTGTCTTGCCTTTGGAACGGAAGGAGTCGAAAAATCCGGGGCCCGCTTGGATACCAATGGTAAAGATGAATAACACCAACCCCATATTCCCTAATTCCTTGGGTATGATAACCCCAAAATGACCGAATAACAGGGCGATGAAAATAACTGCCGATACATCTAGCGAAAGACCTTTGATCTGTATCCGGCCTAGCATGAATCCAAGCGCTATGATCAGAAACAGGGCAAAATAAGAAGACTGAAGTAATGTTTCAAACATGTCAGATAGTTTTGAAGTGAAGCTGTTAAAGATGCAAAATTAAACTTTTTAGTCCATTCAGGCAACGGCTTGGCTGGATTTCTGTACCTTTGTGCCATATTTTAGAAAAGAGAAAGTAAAGAGTATAAGCGTGAGACGATATTTTATATATCTGGGGTATAACGGAAAGAATTTTCGGGGTTGGCAGATCCAGCCGAATGGTATGACGGTGCAGCAATCTATAGAGGAGGCCTTGGCCATCTTGATGCGTAAGCCCGTGCCTATTGTGGGGGCCGGCCGTACCGATGCCGGTGTACATGCCCGCTTAATGATCGCCCATTTTGATTGGGAAGGACCGATCGAGGATTTGGCTTTCCTTGCGGAAAAATTAAATAGGCTGCTGCCTAAAGATATCGCCGTTTATAAGATCGTGCCTGTCGTACCGGAAGCGCATGCCCGCTTCGACGCCACTTCACGAACCTATAAATATTATATTACGACCAGGAAAGATCCGTTTAATTATGAGCTGGTTTATAAGCTTCCCGGTCGTTTGGATTTCGAGGCGATGAACGAGGCGTGTAAGGTCTTATTCGATTATATCGATTTTACGAGTTTCAGTAAGTTGCATACGGATGTAAAGACGAATAATTGCCATATCCAACATGCGGGTTGGACGCAAGAAGGGGATATTTGGGTGTTTACGATCCGTGCAGACCGTTTCCTTCGTAATATGGTGCGTGCGATCGTTGGTACTTTATTGGAAGTCGGAAGAGGACGTTTAACGATAGACGGCTTCCGAAACGTGATTGAGGCAAAGGATCGTTGCAAGGCCGGAACCTCCGTGCCGGGACATGCCCTGTTCTTGGTAGACGTCACGTACCCGGAAGAACTCTTTCCAGTGGAGGGTTAAATCATGTGGTTAGCTCTAGCCTTCCTCTCTGCCTTTTTGTTAGGTTGTTACGAGGTCAATAAGAAAATGTCGTTAAATGGGAATGCCGTTATTCCCGTTTTATTCTTCAATACGCTCATAAGCAGTTTGATTTTCGTCCCGTTCATCTTGCTCTCTTTTTATACGGATTGCTTGGACGGGACGATGGTGTATGTACCCCGTGCCTCTCTGGAGGATCACGTGAAGGTGTTGATAAAAGCGGTGATCGTCTTATCCTCTTGGATATCGGGGTATTTTGCCTTGAAACATTTGCCGCTGACGATAACTGGGCCGATCAAGGCCAGCCAGCCCGTGCTTACATTACTGGGTGCGATGCTTCTGTTCGGGGAACGGCTGAATCTATTTCAATGGGTCGGAGTCTTGCTTTCTATCGCTTCCTTTTATCTCCTTTCCTCATCGGGGAAGAAAGAGGGGATTCATTTTGCCCATAATAAATGGATCTTCTTCACGGTCCTGTCTATCTTGACCGGGGCGATGAGCGGATTGTATGATAAGCATTTGATGCGTAGTATGGATGTAATGACGGTACAAGTCTGGTTTAATGTCTATCAATGTGTTATCATGTCATTTATCCTGTTGTTTCTATGGTATCCGAACCGGAAAAAGAGCACGCCTTTCCAATGGCGATGGAATATCATCTTTATCTCCGTATTCTTATGCGTGGCGGATTGGGTATACTTTTATGCTTTGACATTCCCGGATTCCATGATCTCGATCGTATCGATGGTACGTCGGAGTAACGTATTGGTGACATTCTTGGCGGGAGCCATCTTCTTCCATGAAAAAAACTTAAAGAACAAGGCGATCGACTTATTCCTTGTGTTGTTAGGAATGATATTCCTATATTTGGGGACAAAATAGAAAATTAGATAATGAGACGAGTTATAGTTACGTTGTTGATCTGTGTCTTTGCGTTGGGAATGAACGCACAAGATATGACAAGTGTGTTCACGGCGATGCCAGACCAATACATTCCTCAATTGGAGCACGCTTGGCGAAAGGATTTGGTGGATCTTTATACTTCAGGAAAAGAATCCCGGCTGAAAAATACGATGAATGGCTTTTCTACCTTGCAAAAGCTAACGAACGATTACCTTTTGCTACAGACTACGGAGCGTAGCACGGTAGAGATGAAATTACTTCCCTTGGTAAACAATACCTACGTGGTTTGTATGATCTCTACGGTAAACGGCCCGGTTCCGGATAGCCGTATCGAGTTTTTCACGACCAATTGGGAGCCTTTGGCAACATCCGATTTATTCACGCAGCCAACTTCCGATTGGTATATCAAGCAGGGAATGGATAAGAAAGACGAAGCCTATCAAGAGGCCGCCTCACATTTGGATATGGATTTAATTCAATATCGATTGAGTCCGGATGATCAGACTTTGACCGCCATTTATACGACTCCTCAGTATCTGAGCCAAGAGGCTCGTGAGAAAATAGAGCCGTATCTCAGTGAACCGAAAGTCTATACGTGGCAGAAATATCATTTTCAGTAATTCTTTCCTTATCCATCCACTCCGATATAGTTCATGAGGTTTTACTGCAACCCGCTTTGCAGTACTACTGCACGTGGGTTGCAGTAGTACTGCGATAAAGAGTCTTTTTTTAATGGGTAGGAGAGACTAAGATCCCTTCTTCATTAAAAAGAATCGTTATATCTCGGTCTCCTTGCTCCAGCTCGAACTCATAAGAGAGTCCTTCCGCTTTTTGAATGACATGGATATCATCGATTCGATAAGAGGCATATGCGGAGGCCTTGAATGCGGTCATCACGATATCGGGTACTTGGGAAGAGCGTATTTCCCACTCTGTATATAACCATTTGTTCTGGGTATCCAGCCAAACTTCCTTATGGATATTCTCATGAAGGATATCCACCTCGGTACCTTTTGCCTCCGTATCTATCTCAAGGATTGTCGCTCCCGGATACATCTCTGAAATGAGTTCCTTAATAGCGCTGGGGGTAACGGAGGGACGATGCTCGTTGTCGCCGTTACCATCGGTTACTTCCTTGATGAGAATACCGCCTTCCGTATAATGTAGGTCTGCATCTTGCTCGCCATTTTCAACGTCGAGAACGTAAATGGTACCAGCGTCCGGACGTTCTAGCATATCTACATCGTCTATCTTCCATTTAGCGTATAGGCTTGCCTCGAAACTGTTTTTTACGGTTTGGGGCAAAGCCTTGTAAGGAAGATCGGTCTCTGTCAGCATCCAGTTGCCTTGCGGATCAAACCACGCTTCAGCCTCATATGAACCGGTGTAAAATTCTGCTTTGACATAGCCTGCCTCGTTCTCCCAACTGACACGTTGCGCATCCGGATATTTTGTGTCAAAGGCTTTTGTTACAATACTCTCAGGTGTGAATTTGTCATCATCGTCATCACATGACATGAATACGAATGAGCTGCAAACCAAAGTTGCCATTATGAATGCTTTTGTTTTCATACGATTGATTTTAATTAAAAATATATTAATACTTATCTTAGAGTGTCTATTAGTCATCGATATCAATCAAGTTCCCTTTTAAGTCGAATGTCATCTCAAGACCGTTATCTAGCTTTATCTCATAATCCCGTATCTCTTTTTCTATTTTAACAACCTTATTCGATGAATAGTTTTTCTTGATAAGGTCTTGTATTACCTCCGGAATGATCGCTTGCGGGATAGGGAGCCCATGCCGTTTAATCTCTTTCCATTCTCCTTTATGGTTAAACTCAACATTGGTCCCGTCCGTGAGGATCACGTCGTAACTGCTAATCCGGATCAGATTTTTCTCTATTTGGATATGCGATACCGGGATGTCCTTAAAATGATCCGATATGAATTGGCGGCTGGAAACCGGCAATACGTTGGTGTCACTCGTGATCTTATCGTTGCCGGCACAAGCCATGACAGATAATAATGATAAGACTATCAGTAAATAATTGATCCTTTTCATATGCCTTGTTTTTTATTATACCGCAAAGAAAAGGATGCATTTTGGAAAAAATTGGGAATTTCGGCCGTTAATAGAATAATAATGTGAATGTATGCATACCATTTGCGTATTGGTAATCTATCCGGATCGAATATAGATCGACTATTGATTTGACAATGGCCAACCCAAGGCCCGTCGATTCTTGTTGTTTGCTTTGGCTGGCAAAACGGGCAAATAATAATTCCTTATCAAGGGTTTTGTCGATTCCCGTATTTGCGATCGTAAGCATACGGCGAGAGATCGTGATTCCTATATCCCCTTTCTCGTAATTATGGACATAGGCGTTTTTAATGAGATTGGTGATTAACGTAGTGGCCAGCGATTCATTCATGGTGCATACCAAACTCTCTTTTTCTGAAACTCGTAAGTGGAGAGCTTTTCTTTCGTATATGTCATTAATTCCTTCTAATATCTTATGGATAAGATGATTTAGGCAAATATCCCGGGTCTCGGGGAATTGTTTGTTATCTATCCGAGAAAGTAATAGGAGGGATTTATTCAACCGGATGATGCCGTTCAACGCTTGATGCAAGCCAGCGATCTCTTTCAGTTGATCTTCCGTGCAATCTGGATGTTCGCTTAATAATTCTAATTTGTTCATGCATACGGCCAATGGAGTTTGTAACTCGTGGGCGGCATTCTCTACGAAATGTCTTTGTTTGTTGTATAGCTTGTCACTCTGGTTGACGCTTTCTTGAACGGTCTCGTTTAATATCTTAAATTCCTCGATGGGTGTAGGGTTGTTTAATGGAGGATTATATTTGCCTACTTGAAAACTTTTCAGCCAGCTTAATAGCTTATATAAAGGCTTAAAGCTTCTTTTGAATCCTCGATGGATCACGAATAAGATGCAACTTATCAATGCGATATATAAGACGGCCATGCTCCAGATAATCGTCTCGATCATATCTTCTTGTTCTAAGGTGGATAACTCCAGCGTCAGTTCGTAGAATTTACGATCTTTTGTCATGAAATAAGTGCGTAAGGCACGAACCGGTTCGTATTCTTGCTCTATCTCTATGTATACCGTAGCATCGTAGAACTCGTCCTTATCTAGTTTCGCTTCGCTTTCCGGAACCTCACGAATGTAGTACCGGGTCATGATATCCACATGATCTTTCAGCAATGTGCTGTCCGCTAAGGCGGAGCGGATGATAATCTCTTTGTAGTTCTCAAGGCTGTCATTCGTCTCGTCTTCTACCTCATGTAGAATCATAAGGCAGAAAACACATCCCCAAGCGGCGAAAATGACCAATATGGGGACAAATAAATTGCGGAGGGTGTAATGGATTAGCTTCATATTTATTCCTCGTCGGTCATTTTGTAACCGAAGCCATAGACCGCGGCTTTTAATTTCTTTCGCAAGTTTTTTACTTGGCTATAGATGAAGTCGAAATTATCGGCTTGGTCTATATAATCTCCCCAGACGGACTCGGCTAAAGTAGCTTTGCTGATCAAACGGTTGGGGTTGGATATGAAATAGTAGAGCAGATCGAACTCCTTACGGTTCAATACGATCTCTTTCCCGTTTATATAGACGGAATGTTTATCGGGATATATCGTTAGGTTCGCTAAAGACAGTTGCAATTCCCCATCTTGTTGCTTGCGGCGGATAACGCTCTTGATGCGGGCGTTCAATTCCGCCAGATGGAAAGGCTTGGTCAGATAATCATCGGCGCCGAGATCCAGCGCTTTCACCTTCTCCTGCTCCTGTGTGCGGGCGGAGATAACGATAATCGGGATACTGGCCCAGGTGCGCACCTGCTTGATAATCTCCATTCCGTCCATATCAGGAAGGCCTAAATCGAGCAGAATCAAATCCGGGCACTGGGAAGTGATAATCGGAAGCGCTTCCTTTCCGGAATGAGTTTCCGTGATTTTATAATCCTGCGCGGATAAAGAGGTAGAAATAAAATCACAGATGTTCTTTTCATCTTCTACCAGAAGAATCGATGTTTTATGAGTCAATTTTTGAGCCCTCCTTTGGCAATGTGAAATAAAATTCGGCGCCGTTGTTATGGTTGGCTGCCTTGATATCGCCGCCATGGGCGACTATAATTGTCTTACAGATGGAAAGACCGATGCCCATTCCCTTTCTTCCGTCATTGGATGTACTGGTGGTGGAAGAAGAACCGTCGAAGATAGTGCTTAACTTCTCAGGGGGAATTCCAATTCCATGATCCTGTACATGGAACGTGATATAATCATCGCCTGTATCCACGTAACATTCTACCGGCTCCGTGGTTTTTGAATGGACAAAGGCATTCTCCATCAGATTAATCAATACCTGTTCAATCAGAACGGCATCCATTGGAATCATCAGCACTTCATCGGGTACACAGACATTCACTCTGGCATCCGGCAGCCTCTTCTTGAGGCGGAGTACGGCTTCGGCCAGAACCTCCTCAACTGACTCCAGGGATTTATTTACTTTAGTGGTTTCATTATTTATACGTGTGACGGACAGCAGGTTTTCCACCATGTTGAGGAGCCAGTTGGAATCCTCCAGAATATGTGAGACCAGATCACTTTTTTCGGTCTCCGTGAGATACTTGCCGTTCTCCAGATAAACGGTACTCGAACCGATAATGCTGGTCAGAGGGGTCCGCAAATCATGTGATATGGCCCGGAGCAGGTTTGCTCTCATCTTCTCTTTCTCGG
>ENA-OWPM01002128-OWPM01002128.1-human-gut-metagenome-genome-assembly--contig:-NODE-2128-length-12852-cov-3.785653_pt1 | contig 12852 bp, 10 predicted proteins | sample MGYA00248267_ERZ651852 | MGnify/ENA primary metagenome ERZ651852 (study PRJEB26924, sample SAMEA4378228) | human gut metagenome | biome: human gut; feature: human-associated habitat; material: faeces...
GCCCATTACTCTATCATATCATGCAAGTGGTATAAAAGTTGCGCAAGAAGCAACATGGGTGGGATTAGGATGGAATCTGCTTGCAGGAGGATGTGTTACACTGAACGCCGTTGGTAATGTAGATGCATGTTCCGCAAATTATCCATCATGGGAGGAATGGGAAAAAATTAAATATCAATGGAAAGTTATTGCTGGAGATACAGCCAATATTCGAACAGGTATTGAAGACCAATTTCACAAATGGGGATGCTTATCCTATGATCAATACACAAGTACAACTACCGATGATGTATTAAATCAAGGGTTATTCGGGCAAGGGGAAAGAGATGTTTTTGAAGTTTCTCTTCCTAATGGACTTTCATTTAAATACATATTACATCCCAAAAATCAAACCCCTATTATTATCGGGCCACGTCATAATTACAAAATAGTACACTCTACGGGAGATATAGTGGTAACTGATGATTCTGGAATTCAATATACTTTCACAGCCTATACCTTCAATGGCAAGTATGCCCCACTGACATATTTGTTAACTGAAATTAAAGACACGAGAAGTAATATTATATCACTTTCTTATGTTGATGCGAGCTATTACTCTATTCCTGTTGTTTCTGAATATTACACGATTGGCTATCCTCTTCATAATGATTTTACTAAACGGAACTTCAATTCAACAACCAATAAAGCTCCTTATCTATCAAAGATAGAGTCTAATACTGAAGAGATAAAATTTACATTAAGTAGCAGAGAAGATCTTTCTCCTGGAACAACAGGGAGATTAGTTTCCATCGAAATAAAGAATAAGTTAAACAATGAAATTATATATTCATATAATTTTGACTATAGTTATTTTATGTGTGCTACGAATGCAATTGGAGGTAATGCATTAAGTAGTGAAGATTGCAAAGGAGCAGCAGGATACGCTTCTCAAAATCCAGAAGTAACTTTACGTAAACGACTCAAACTACTTTCTCTTTCTAAACAAAATAACAACCTACAACAAGGGGAAACATATTCATTTATTTATAATGAAGAACAACCGTTGCCATATAAAACATCCTTCGCTATGGATTATTGGGGATTTTACAATGGCGCAGAAAATATATCTTCACTTACCGGTTACCGCCACACACTTATACCCTCTATTGAAGGATTAGGAATTAATCAAAACGCACTTATAATTCAGGGACAGGAGCTACCAGCACAAACAGCTGTCAGGAATGCGAGTCGTAAATATATAACGGCTAATATGCTAAAAAAAATAACATACCCGACGGGAGGTAGTGTAGAATTCGAATTTGAACCTCATACTTTTACTAATGCCAAAGTCATTTCAAAAGAGGATTTAGAAAAGTATGCTCCTAAATTGGCATATTTAAATACGGTGAATAACAATAATGCAGAGTTTTCCACTCCATTTGTAACTTTCAATATTCCATTTGCACAAACTGTAACCATAAATGTAACAGTCCGTTTTGATGATTATTCAGCGAGTCAAGTCGAAGGTTCAGGAACAATTATCAGGCAGGTTGGTTCTACCGGAGGAGGTATTCTAAAATCATATAAAGTGACATCACAAAATGTAACTGATGAACATTCATATCATGTTGTTGAATCATTTACATTGGAAGCTGGGGATTATGTAATGTCATCTACTTTAGCGTCAACAGTTCCCAATCAAGGTTACACCGCCCGTAATGTTAGCGCTGCAACATTAACTTACAAATCACAAATATTCAATGTAGATATAGACACTTTGGAACATATTGGTGCCGGAGTGAGAATAAAAACTATTACCCAAAGGAATAATACAGGAGAAATCTTAGAGAGAACCAAATATCTTTACGAATTGGATAATCATAAAAGTTCCGGTCTGTTGATGATTCCTATTAACTTTGTGACTGATCATAATATCCGTCATGGTCTGGATAATTGTCCTATACATAGCATAGTAGACCATCAATTTCGCAGATATGATGCACAAACAGATGCTACACTTTGCTATTTTCCAGAGAACTACAGTGGACGCTTAATCAGGAAAAGTACATATGATGCAAATAATAAACTCGTAAAAGAAGAAATTAATGAATACTCCATTGCCAATAAGGCTAAAGAATTAGTCAATATAAAAGTCATAGACAATTATGTTGGTCCTGTAAATCATTGCCTTTCAATTGAAGCACATCCTTATTATAATCCATACATATATAATGGACGTTTTTTTATAACTTTATATCCATACATTGCTTATGACATCCAGTTAACTCAACAAACAGAAACTGAGTATTTCAATTCAGTACCAATAAGCAAAGAAAAACTTTATACATATAATCAACGTAATCAAATATCAACCTGTCAAACAAGTACCAGTCGTTCCGACTACATTCAGGAGACATATAAATATGCTGCCGATTCTTCTTTCTATAAAGATCACTTGGACTATAATGTACTTACTGCAATAATGAGATATAAACGTACATCAGGCAGTTCAACAGCCATTTTAGAAAATAAGTATGGAAATGCATTTACTAAATTCACATTGCTTTCAAGTACGGAGTCAAGCAATGTATCACCCAAAAGACGTATTGTTTCATATAAATATGATAGTAAATGGAATCCTGTCGAAGTAACCTATCAAGACAGTTCGTCGGTTGTTTATTTATGGGGATATAAATATTCCCGGATTATTGCAAAAATTACTAATATTACATATGCCAAAGTACTGTCTCGATTAGGAGAAAGTTCGTTGAATACTCTGTGTAGCTCTAATATCCCCAATAGTACTTCACTCTATAATTTGCAAAATATATTTTCTGATTGTGAAGTTACCACATGGCTTTATAATCCATCATATGGAGTTAGTGAAGTAAGGTCACCCAATGAATTAAAAACATTCTATGAGTATGATGCTATAGGCAGAGTTTCTGAGATATTAGATTTAAACAGAAAAACAATCATGTCATTTCAATATCAGTTATCCCATAATGGAACATCACAAAATTTCTTCAAAACTCGTACTATGATGAATGAGGAAGGGAATAAATATATGGAAGTATATAGTTATTATGATGGTTTAGGTCGCCCATACCAGACAGTGGAATGTAAAATAACTCCATTCCAAACTCATTTAATCACTTTACAAGAATATGATGCTGCAAATAGGAAAACATATACATGGTTACCCGTTGAGTCTGCTACCAGTACATTTATGCCATCTGCTTCTGTTAAAGCTCAAGCTGTAGCTGATTATGGAGATACGCATCCTTATACAAAGACAGAATACGAAGCTTCTCCTTTGAATAAAATAGTCAATCAATACGGAGCAGGAGAAGATTGGAATAATCACCCTGTACACATTGAATATATGACAAACACCACTTCTTCTCCATTGAACTGTCTTAATTACATGGTTAATGACAACGGAGCTTTAGTGTCCAGCAATCAGTATTATGCCGCAGGACAGTTATATGTAACCAAAAGTACTGATGAAGATAATAACGTTGGGTATACTTTTACAGATAAGTCGGGACACACCATATTAACACGACAAATCTCAGGAAGTCAAAATCTTGATACCTATTATGTGTATGATGGACTTGATAATTTGCGATACGTTCTTCAACCGATGTATCAGACAAATGCCAATCTGAATATGTATGCTTTCCAATATAAATATATGGGAAGACAATTGTGCATAGAGAAAAAGATGCCGGGAGCTGAAGCGATTAAATATGTTTATGATAAATTAGACAGACTCATATTCTCGCAAGATGGCAATCAACGGTTACAAAACGAATGGACTTTCTATTTGTATGATAGGTTGAATCGCCTAACAGTACAAGGCATTTGCATGGAAATAGGCCGGCTAAATTTAATTCCCGATGTAGCAGTAACCTGCTACAGAGAAAATAGCAATACAGGTTTGGGGGGAAGTGGATATTATTCTACATTTATACCGATTGATAAGGTCAAAGAAATACACATTGTGAATTATTACGACGATTATAAGTTTTGTTCATTAACAGGATTTTCCGGTGTACCACATTTCTCAATGGGCAGCAATGCCAAAGGCTATCTAACCGGTAATGTCGTTACTATTTTGGAAGATGGTAAGAAACTATATTCCGCTAATTATTACGATGTTAAAGGCAGAATGACAAAAAAGGTCTCAAGCAATCATATGAATGAATATGAAGTGGATAATATTACTTATTCTTTTACTGATAAACCATTAACAACAAGTCATACACATACAGCAATAAATACAACAGAATTATATACTTATGATTATGATCATGCAGAACGCCTGCAAGAAGTAAGACACAAGTTAAATGGGAATAGTGAAGTAAAGCTTGCTATCAATACCTATGATAAGTTAGGGAGATTAAAAACCAAAACACATCATGGCACTTCAGGACATAAGCTGACTTATGAATATAATATACGTAATTGGTTGACCCAAATCAGCGGAAGACTTTTCGAACAAAATCTTTATTATAACACAGGGAGTGGAAGTCAATGTTATAATGGCAATATTGGAAGTATGACTTGGAAGAGTGGGGAAGATGGTATACGTGGCTATAAGTTTACTTATGATAATATGAGTCGCATGAGAAATGCTATTTATGGCGAAGGGACAAGTATCACTCCTCCTACAGGAAAAAACTTCTCAGAGAATGTGATCGGTTATGATTATAATGGAAACATTACCGGTCTACAAAGATATGGTAAGGTGAGTGGAAGTACTTATGGAAAGATTGATGATTTATCCATAACATATGTGGGCAATCAACTTAATAATGTGACCGATGCCGCAACAGATCCTCTTTATAATGGTGCATTTAACTTCGTTGATGGCAATAAAACTTCTATTCAGGAGTACAAATATGATGCTAATGGTAATTTAGAACAAGATTATAATAAGAAAATAGCTAAGATTCAATATAATAGTTTAAATTTGCCAAGTGCACTACAATTCGCAAATGGTAATAGCACGGATTATTTATATGGTGCTGATGGTATGAAACGACGAGTAACCCATAAAACTGCAATTGCCAATATTTCCGTACCAATGGGACAGATAAAGGAATTGGCAAGTAGTCAGATTTCTCAGACTAATACTACTGACTATTGTAATAATGTGATCTATGAAAATGGAGTTCTAAGCATGATTCTCACTGAAGAAGGTTATGTGACGTTAAGTGGAAATGCTCCTATTTATCATTATTACTTGAAAGATCATCAAGGCAATAATCGCATAGTCATGAACCAAAATGGAACAACGGTTGAACAAGTTAATCATTATTATCCGTTTGGTGGCTTGTTTGAAGAGGGTCTAGCTACAAGTGATCAGAATTATAAGTATAATAGTAAAGAGCTTGATAGAATGCATGGTTTGGATTGGTATGATTATGGAACGAGGGGGTATGATGCAACATTAGGGAGGTTTATGATTATTGATCCATTATCTGAAAGGTATTGCACAATTAGTCCATATGTCTATTGTGCGAATAATCCTGTTCGCTATATTGATCCAACTGGAATGTATTTTGATGAAGCAAATGAGAAAGAAGCTCGAAAAATAGAAAGACGTCTCACTAAACGAATATCTAAATTAGAAAAAAAAGTTGCCAAAATAGAAAGAAGAGGGGAAGATGTTGGTGAATTGAATAGTCGTATTAGTGAGTTGAGGAATTCTCAAAAAGACGTTACTGACATGAGAAGTAATAAAAATATAGAGTTTAAATATAGCAAAGTTACAAATAAAAATAATCCGGCAGGAACTGGAAATCCTGTTACTTCACTAACTGGCATCAATGATGCTGGCCATAATGTTGTGACGATGTATACTGAAAAAAACATGGGTAATCGGCTTCATGAATCTAGACATGGAGGGCAAATAACTAGAGGAGAGTACAGCTTTGATCTGAATGGAAACCCAACAACTGGTTATGGTATAGATTCAGAGGTGTCAGCATATAAAGCACAATATTCATACGAAGGTAAACTTGTTTACATTGATGCTTCTAATACTTTGAATCAACAAATAGGTAGTGCGGGAATGACTCCTCCTATATCTACTCTAATTAATATTAGGTCCATTACGCCAGATTTTGTAAAGACTCGAATAGGCGAAGTAAGATCCATTATTATTGGTACGAATAGAATCTATCGTTTAAATCCTATATATGAATATTTGCCATGAAATCAAATTTATTTTTTATACTATTAACAGTTCTTGCATTGGTTGTTGTATCATGTAAAACTAGTTTTGAATCTCAAGTATATGATTTCCAACTTATAATTGATTCGAACACTTATGATGAGAATGAAATTAAGGAACTAATATCTGAAAGTAAGATGAAAACTATTGTCTTAAAAAATGATTCTGTATTAGAGTTCAGGAAACGTCATGGAGGTTTGGGAAGCTTAATTACAATTGAATATACATTAGTTGATAATGAAATAGTAATTGATTCTACCGATGTGACCGGGCGTTATATTCCCGAATTATCAGGTATCCATTTTTTATATAGTCGAGACAGTTTAGTCAACAGACAAACAAATGAAAAATATTACAATCAAAAGTTCGTAAAAAAAACAGAAAGAAAACACTAAAAGCGACTAAAGAATACACCTGAAGGAGGTTATCATGGATCGAATCCATATTGGAAAGTATCATCAAGAGCAGAAACATATAGAATATTTTAATAAAGCTAATGGGCTATTCAAATAAATATGAGAACAGGATTTTTATTATTAGGATTGTTTCTTTTTCTTTCCTGTAAAGAAAAGACTATATCCAAGCAAACAGATTATCTGTTTAAATTGCCTCAAAAGGATGTTTTTGTAAAAACTTCAAAGTTTCAAGGAGGAAGATTTGTGATATTTTTCGCATCCGATTCCTTACTGCTTGATAATGCTAAAGATTCTATTGAGTATAGAACAGGATTTTATTCACAAATAATTGTGGATAAAACGGACATATATGTTAATTCTCAATATAAAGGGGCAAGGCTGATAAGTATAGGAAATGGTAATTATAAATTTGAAGAGATTACTGATAGTCTTTTTTATAGCAAATCTGGAATAGTAAATATTGGGAATCATAGTTTCAATATTAAAGTTGTTTCTGATAGTGTTTTTAGTGAAACATTCTTTGAAGATAACATACAAAAAAGTTCATATTCTTTTATAGGTATAGATACAGATGAATATAGCATAGGTATCAATGGGAAAATAATCAAGAAAGGAGATATATATGGAGGCTGGCAGTAAGGATAATGCTACTTTTGAAAGATTCTTTATACAAGGAGAATATACGAGAGCATGCCAAGATTCGAGAATTGGAAAAGGAGATACTTTTATAAGAGGAGGAACAATATATAAATAAAATAGAAATGAAAAAACTACTTTTTATTTGTTTTTTGATTACAAGCATTAGTATTTATGCAGAATCTAAAATTACTTTCAGAGGAAGAATTATAGATTATTACACTCAAGAGAGTATTTCTGGAGCTGTAATCAATTTATATTCAGGAGAAAAACTTGTGAAAAGTTTGTATTCAAATAAAAATGGAGATTTTGAGTTTTTGACTGTAAATCCTATTGAGGTTATTGAAGTACAATTTATTGGAAAATTAACTCTAAAAATTATTGAGATTGGTGTCTGGCATGAAGAAACGAAAGATTTTTCTTTTCAAATTGCCCTTTTTAATAATCCATTTGGATTTATCAGTTATGAAAAGGAGCCTACATTTTTGCAACGGCAGGAAGAAAAAGAAAAGCGAAAAAACATATTAAAAGGAATACGTTTAGATTGCAATGATGATAATAAAGCAAAAATAAAGTATTCAAAAAAAGGCAATTATCAATTCATCAAATTTATAGACTTGATTAACTGTTGGAGAAAATGAAAAGAATACTACTATTAATCATACTAAATTGTATCGTTCTATCATGCATAAACGATAATGCCGTAACTAAAGAGAAAAAACGTAACTTTTCTTTTTGTATACCGGAAATAGATCTTACTGTTACAACATCTAAGCAGGCAGGCGGAAGATTCTATACTATCTTTACTAAAGACAGTATAGAATCCTTGCCAGATAGTATTGTATTTTTACCTGATACAGTTGCCTATATTGCAAGTGAAACGCAGGAGATGGGACCTATCTCTTTCATAATAAATCCCGCTCAAAAAGACAGTATATACATTGTTGAAAATCCATATATAGAATATATTCAGAGCTCCAAATATAAATTATGTTTATTAAAATATCAAGAACGTGAAAGTTGCTTCTTTGAGCCTCGAATAGGAACTGAGCCTTTGATATTAAAATACCCATATATCCATATTGTGATATCTACAGATACATATACCATAGATATAGATCGTTATAAAATCACACAAGAAACAATCAAGAAAGGAGACATATATGGAGGCTGGCAGTAAGGATAATGCAACTTTTGAAAGATTCTTTATACAAGGAGAATATACGAGAGCATGCCAAGATTCGAGAATTGGAAAAGGAGATACTTTTATAAGAGGAGGAACAATATATAAATAAAATAGAAATGAAAAAACTACTTTTTATTTGTTTTTTGATTACAAGCATTAGTATTTATGCAGAATCTAAAATTACTTTCAGAGGAAGAATTATAGATTATTACACTCAAGAGAGTATTTCTGGAGCTGTAATCAATTTATATTCAGGAGAAAAACTTGTGAAAAGTTTGTATTCAAATAAAAATGGAGATTTTGAGTTTTTGACTGTAAATCCTATTGAGGTTATTGAAGTACAATTTATTGGAAAATTAACTCTAAAAATTATTGAGATTGGTGTCTGGCATGAAGAAACGAAAGATTTTTCTTTTCAAATTGCCCTTTTTAATAATCCATTTGGATTTATCAGTTATGAAAAGGAGCCTACATTTTTGCAACGGCAGGAAGAAAAAGAAAAGCGAAAAAACATATTAAAAGGAATACGTTTAGATTGCAATGATGATAATAAAGCAAAAATAAAGTATTCAAAAAAAGGCAATTATCAATTCATCAAATTTATAGACTTGATTAACTGTTGGAGAAAATGAAAAGAATACTACTATTAATCATACTAAATTGTATCGTTCTATCATGCATAAACGATAATGCCGTAACTAAAGAGAAAAAACGTAACTTTTCTTTTTATATACCGGAAATGGACCTTACAGTTACAACTTCTAAGCAAGCAGGAGCGAAATTTTATACACTGTTCTCTAAAGACAGTATTGCATGCCTACCAGACAGTATTGTATCTCTACCCGACACGATTGATTATATCATAAATCAAACCCATGAGATGGGTCCTATCAATATCATATTAAATCCTGCTCAAAAGGATAGCATTTATATATATGAAGACGAATATATAAAACATATCCAGAGCTTCAATTATAAGTTGTGTGTGTTAACTCACAAAGAATTTGATACTCGTTTCTTTGAACCTCGGATATCTACACAACCCCTTATTCTAAAATATCCATATATCTATATCGTTATATTTCCTCATACGTATACCATAGCAATAGATAGTTATAAAATCACACAAGAAATAATCAGAGAGGGAACCATTTACGGATATTAAGTGGATAAATATATTGATAAACTTTATAAAACAAATAGAGGATACATATACTATTTTAAGAAATAGCTATGGAATTACTCAAAAAAATAAAAGAGAATGGTATTTATAGATAAATAGTTTTTCCTGCTAACTTTACCACAAAATAACGATTATGAGATACTCGAATAATCCAATCAGGGGACAAGACAGGTTATTAGATATAAACTTAGCCATAATAAGAAAAAGTATTTATTAAAATTATATTATCCAAGATGAAACATACGATATTATTTTTAGTCTTGATATTTTTTTGCCCTTTCATATATTCACAATCAAAGTGCATACCCTATCTTCTTTCTAATGAAAATAAAGATGAAAAGATTTATGTATGCGATCCTTGTGTTGATGATACTATAAAGGTACAATTCAAAGTCAGTATTATATTTGATGATACGACTCGATACACTGTGAAGTCTGTTATCTTACAAAGCGTGCAAGTAGGTGCTAAGCATGTCTTTTTATCTCGATTCGACAAAAAACGAAGCTCTTTCAACCAATACCTCTGGGATATATGTAATGCTAAAGCAACATATTGGTACAAAAATCAGCCCTATAAGCAATTTTATAGTAAGATACCTTTTGTCGTTGATAATACAATTTTCGAAGCGACGTTTTATATTGTATCCAACTAGATATAGTAGCAAATTAATGTTTAGGTCTCCCCGAAATAGAAAATGCTATAAGAAAATAGCTAAGATTCAATATAATAGCCTATTACTATATGATAGGAAGAGGGCAACAAAATAGAGGAACTGGTAGTATGAAATCCGGATATAATTTAAAATTTCCGAGAAGTGGCGGATCAAGCAATAACTGGAGTGCACGAGTCGTCTTTACTACTAAAGAAGCAAAAAATAACACCTATTCTATATTCAAAAAACTATTTTTTTATGAAAACAAATAACTTTTTTTGTATATATATTGTATTATGTCCATTCTTTATTTTTTTCACCAACGAGATAGATAAAGAATTATCATCCCCCTTTTACTCTAAAGATGGAAAATTTGAAATTGACAATCAAGATACAATCTCTGTACGCTTCCCCTTTTTAGCAGACATATTAGACTTCTATTATGTCTATTACTTGGCAATGCCTGATAACCTTGATGAATTGGAGGAGTTTATTGATAGTATGCATGTTGCATATCCAGAAGAATTATATTATTATGACATACTAAAAAAACAAACTCTTGTAACTCTGAAAGAAAATAAAGCACATCTATTTTTTAGAGAAAATGAGTGTGAATTTCAACTGTGGATGCAAGAAAAGGATAGTACTATATTATTGTATAATGGGGGTAAGAAGTGTTGTGATTTGGATTGTTTCCACATCCGGAGGAGAAATTTGCAATAATAAATCAGTTAGTTAATTCTACACCAAAAGCATTTAATGCAAAAAATAAAATTATTATAATGAAAACACAACTCTCTAATGTTCTTCTAAATGAGATAATGACCATTTCTCAGAAATATAAGATGGATAAAGATAAAGCTATTTTAATTGGCTATATAAGGAATGATGGGCTCTTTAATTATTGCAATAAAGAAAGAATCGATAACAATGAACCTTATTTCAAAGAAATAGAAATCATGTTGAAGAAATTCTGTGAAGAGAATGGTATATATAGATTGTTATTTTATACATACTGCCCTCATAGCAGCGTTTTTTAGAATCAGTGATGATGTCACTCACAAAGATATGGCAAACTTAATGGTAATAATAGCGAGAATAATGCAGTTTATTTAAAAAGAAACCAAACGTTGCATGACTATACTCCCAAGAACAGTAATGTGACAACTATTCATATTAATACAGCTGAAGATTTACAGAAGTATATACAAGACAAAATGAAATAACTGATTGTATGAAGAAAATATATTTAATATTATTATTCTTTTCTTTGCTGGGGGGGTGTCAGCCCAGCAAAGAATCCCCTGCTCTCTTTGCCGCTTTGCAGAAAGTTGAGTGTATGATTGAACAAGATTCTTTTCCCGCTAAGTATGTAATTATGTATGAAGTAATATCAAATGACATAGGTTCTATTTATCAGATAACATCAACTGATAGTCCCTTTGTGGAATGGAGTCTGGAAAGACCAGAAAGAGTGATAAAGTACAAGGATAGATATATCTGCTTAATAAGTCCTATGGCTTCAATAGATATATCCAAAGAAAAATTGCTTGAAATGACAAATTATCAAAATGATACAATAGGTCCTATACGTAATGGAATGTGGTATATAGGGGTATCAAAAGATGGAAAAAAGCAATTGTTAGTTTCCACGCACACAACTTATCTAACCTCTCGTTTCTATACTTTTCCTAAACTTTTGGAATATGTATTCAATGATTATGATGAGGTTAATTTACCACGTTTTGTATTAGGTATGTATAGTTTGGTTGTAGATACTTCATACACTCCAAAGGAGGCGTTTCGCGATCATATTCAATACATTGAAGGGGATATCTATTATACAAATCCTTTTGATGAATATTTTACAGAAGACAAAGATAGTATACATAGTTCTTTTTTTGCCGTATTGAATGGAAAAGACACGCTTAAATTAAACATTACAGATACAATAATGCAGTGTTTATTTTTTGAGAGCATGAATAATCCTATTTTCTTTAAGTCACTACCCCAACAAGAACCATGGTATAAATTATATAATTTGCTTCGTGATTCAACTTTTTACTTTCAAAATGAAAAAGGAAAGTATATAAAATATTCTATTCCTTTTGGTGATACCTATTGGCTTTTTGGTGTAAAGGATAGTCTAGGACATAATTTGTATGATCTTTATAAAAGAGGGGTAAAAGAGAATTTGAAGAATATAGAAAGTTTTGATGAATGGGATTCTAATTGATATCATACAGGTATTCAGAAAACGTCATGGAGATTTGGGAAGCTTGATTACATTTGAATATTCATTAGTTATTGATTCTGTTTGATGTGTCGTAAGCTCCCGAGAGTCTGTGCAAAAACCTTAGACGCTATATAGAATTATCATTTATTTTTCGTATATTTATGGAAAGAAACTAAACAATATGTCTATGGACTACATAGTAGGAGAAAACAGAAATTAAATTCAAATGATAGCTCTTGAACAATTGGTTGCTCCAGATTTTTGGGCAAGGGTTATCGATTTATTTGTGGATATCTTGCCTATAGATGAGCTTGGG
>ENA-OWPM01002129-OWPM01002129.1-human-gut-metagenome-genome-assembly--contig:-NODE-2129-length-12839-cov-2.543961_pt1 | contig 12839 bp, 12 predicted proteins | sample MGYA00248267_ERZ651852 | MGnify/ENA primary metagenome ERZ651852 (study PRJEB26924, sample SAMEA4378228) | human gut metagenome | biome: human gut; feature: human-associated habitat; material: faeces...
CCGCTATCGTTGATATTCATAATTCCGTTATCGAAAAAAGCGGTGGATTAGCAGGAGTGAAAGATATTGGACAATTGGAGAGTATTTTAGCACATATCCAAAACCCTGATTATTATCCTACATTCTTTGATCAAATAACGCACCTTGTATATAGTATTGCTAAATTCCATATATTTAATGATGGAAATAAACGTTCTGCTATCCTTTCAGGAGCATTATTCTTAAGTCTAAACAACTGTGATAAAAGCATGAATTTGTTTATTCGCGGCATGGAAGTCCCGATTATAGAAGCTGTGACAAACCATATTACAAAAGACGAGCTGAAAAACATTATTGAAGTTATTTTATCAGATAGTCAGTATTGAAAATATATCCAAAGTTATCAAAATGCAAATATGTAATGTGAATCAATAATGAAGTTGCAATTGTATTTATAACCATTTATTTTTCACCCGCATAGCGGATAGTTCTCTTTGCCATGCTCACACGCCTGGCACGATCTAAAGATATGAATTAAAACCTGTATCATATGGCTAATTAAAACCGGGTAATGCTTTCTGCTGCATGCCCGGTTTTTGCATAGGGTGTTCTACGGATTATCCGTTATTTCTCTTTGTTATTTCTTCTTTTATTTTCCCAAGCAGCTCTTCTTCCGTAAAGCCGCCTTTTGCCGCGATGGTACGGAAATCAGCCACCCGGCTCATCATTGCAAACAGCGCCGGATTGGAAAGAGGCTTGTACTTCGGAGAAAGCTGTAAAAGGAATTCCTTCAGGTAAGGATATGTCTGGAGCGCCCGGTGGAGAGTAGTATCGCCTGTTATCTCCAACGTATTTCCTTCGTCTCCCTCTTTCTCCGCCGTTTCCGCTTCCATTTCTGCACCGCCGTCTGCCTTGCTTCCCGTCCAGACAGGAGCGGACTGCGGTTTATTTCCTAAAGAGCGGATATGCTCCACATCCTGCATGGTTTCCAGACAGCCGCGGTACACACCGTTTTCATCACGGACAGCTATATAATTTACAAATATCTGCTTTCCCGGCTTGTTGATAAAAAATTCCGCCGTATCTTTTTCTCCGCTTTTAAAAGAACCCAATATCCTGTTCACGACAGGCAGTATTTCTCTGGGATGGCAGTTCTGCACTTTCCGGCCTATCACACCGGCGCTCCGGCTGAACACACGAACCGGCGTATCGGTATAAAACTTCACAATATCGTTTTCATCAACAAATGTCAGGTCAATGGGAAGATGGCGGTAAATCAGATTGATCTGCGCAAGAGTGAGCTTCCCTATAGCCACATCCATCTCCGTATCCGTGCCCGCCCCCATATGGTACTTGCTGAGAAGCGCGCTGAAGTCCTTCATAAAGGACGGTTCTCCTCCGGAAGACCGCTCTGTTTTTTCCGGCGGCAGGAATCCTTTCGGCGCCTCCATGTTGGCAAAGCCCACTTCCTCCTCGCCGATGCGCATTTCCCGGAATTCCTCTTCCGACAGAAGCTCCATGGATGTCGGGTACAAAACCTGGGTCTCCTTGAAAATAATATCCTCTATCTCCTCAATCACTTCGGGCTGCATTTTCAGGAACGCCTCTTCTTTATCCATATCCAGATACCTTGCGCTGCGGAGGATTGCTTTTTTCACATGATCATCAAACGTCCACATGATGAGTGTCGGGCGGTCAAACCCTTTCTGTTCCAGATAAGGGAAAAGCTGGTTATGTTTCCTTGTAATATGCTTTATGTATTCTTTCAGCCTGTCATAGACCTCCAGCCAGCGGTTTTTGATAAATTTCCCCGCCAAAAGCTCTTTCATTTCTGCTATCGTGCCGAGGATGATCTGATTTTCCTCCATGAATGAACGGATAGGGTGGCCTTCCGGCAATTCCAGATGCTCCCGTTCCATGACACCGTCGAAAAGCCGGATGATGTCATCCATTTTTTCATGCATGGTTTCATCATCAATGCCGTCATCTTTCAGCATCTGTTCGCCGAAAGCAAATTCCTGGGGCGTGACGGAATCAAAACGCTGCAAAATAATTTCACGCGCTTCCTCAAACGTCAGCTCCCCTTTAATGTATTCTTTTATGTCGACAATTTCCCGGCACTTGGCTTCATCAAGACCGAGAATATCGTTCATTGTTTTAGTCATATATCCTCCTTATATAACCGGCTGCATATTGTAATTCTCTGCAAAATAAGTATATCAAGAAAAGTCAATATATGCCATGCCATCCTGTCTATACGCCACACCTTTCCCGCCTGTAAACCGGCTGGCTGAATGGATACCGGCTGCCGGAAAGCAGCGGCCGGGTAACAAATGAAAAAGAAGCTGATTTCAAAAATCGTCGCCCATGAAACCATGCTCACCACAAGCGCCTTCCGGAAACCGCATTTTACCGGTGCTGAAATAAACGGAAACAGATCGTACGCTCTTCCGCTTTCCATACGGGGCAGCAAAAAAGACTTCCCTCTTCTATGAGATGGGAAGCCTTTTGCTTTCGGGAACGTTTTCACCCGTTTTACTTTAATTATGAATTTTCTTCATCTTCTTCCGGTTCGGAAACCACATCGATGGAAGCAATCCGGTCTCCCTCTTCCAGACGCTGGAGGATGACGCCCTGTCCTCCTTTTGCTTTCTTGCTGGAAATCTGGTCGGCAGGAATACGGATGGTGATTCCCTGTTCGGAGATGCCCACCAATTCATCCCTGTCGTCAGCAGCGACAAGCGCCACTACTTCATAGCCTTTCTTGAAGTTGATCGTCCCCTGTCCGTTCCTGCCCTGCAGACGATAGGCAGAAGCGGCATTTCTCTTCGCGTTTCCGTCAGCGGAAATGGTAAAGATATCTTTCTCCGCCGCCACAACTACGCCTACCACATCATCCCCTTCTTTGAGACGCATGCCGTGGACACCGGACGCGGAACGGCTGAGAGGCCGTACATTGTCATCATCAATGGAGAAGCGGATGGCCATGCCTTTTCTCGTACCCATGATGATTTCTTCATCGCCTTTCACAGGAAGCACTGCCACCAGACGGTCTTCCTCTTTCAGGCGCATGGCGATAAGGCCGTTTTTATTGATATTCTTATATTCTTCCAAAGCCGTCTTCTTGATGTAGCCGTACTTCGTCACCATGAGAAGGTACTTGGTTCCCTCTTCGGAAATATCCAGATCCAGAAGCTCCGTCACGTGTTCATCGGCACCAAGGGACGTGATGAAGTTGATCATCGCGCTCCCCCTTGCAGTGCGGCTTGATTCGGGAATGTCATAAGCCGTCTTCATGTAGACCTTGCCCTTGTTCGTGAAGAAAAGGATCCGGTCATGGGTGGAGGTGGTGAGGATTTTACGGACATAATCTCCGTCCTTCATCTTCAGTCCGCTTACGCCGCGGCCGCCTTTCTTCTGTGTGCGCAGATCGGAAGAATCAATGCGCTTAATGTAATTCTGCTTGGTCAGGGTAATGGTCATGGGCTTGTCGGGAATAAGGTCGGTCACATCCATATCGCCCAGGGCTGCCGCAATTTCCGTACGGCGTTTGTCCCCGAAATTATTCTTTTCGTCAGTGAGTTCCGCTTTGACTACCCCCATGATTTTCTCCCTGCTGGACAGCAGATCGCGGAGGTAGGCGATGGTTTCCTGCACATCCTTGTAATCCGTTTCAATCTTATCTCTTTCCAGACCGGTCAAACGGCGGAGACGCATATCAAGAATGGCGACTGCCTGTTTTTCCGACAGACCGAATTTGGAAATCAGCGCCGTCTTCGCCACCTCATCGGTCCGCGATTCACGGATGGTGCGGATGACTTCATCAATATGGTCAAGGGCAATGAGCAGGCCTTCCAGGATATGGGCTTTGGCTTCTGCCTTTTCCAGCTCGTAGCGGCTTCTTCTTGTAATGACTTCTTCCTGATGTTTCAGATAGTAGTAAAGAATCTGCTTCAGGTTGAGGATGCGGGGATGCCCGTCAACGAGAGCCAGCATGATGGAGCCGAAATTGACCTGCATCTGGGTATGCTTGTACAGGTTGTTCAGCATGATCTGCGGATTCACATCAGAACGCAGCTCGATAACGATGCGCATGCCGCTTCGATCCGATTCATCACGGAGTGCTGTGATGCCGTCAATGACTTTTTGGCGGGACAGGTCGGCAATCATTTCCACCAGGCGCGCCTTATTCACCTGGTACGGCAGTTCCGTCACAATGATACGGTTCTTCCCGCGTTCCATTTCTTCTATATCCACTCTCGCGCGGACGGTGATGGAACCGCGGCCCGTGCGGTAGGTATCTTCAATGCCTTTATGCCCCTGGATAATGGCCGCCGTCGGGAAATCGGGTCCTTTGATATATTTCATCAATTCATCAATGGTGATTTCCGGATTATCAATCATTGCGCAAAGCCCGTCCACCACTTCCGACAGGTTGTGGGGCGGCACATTCGTCGCCATACCGACAGCGATACCGTAAGAACCGTTGACGAGCAGGTTCGGTATGCGGGACGGCAGTACAAGAGGTTCCGTTAAAGAGCCGTCATAGTTCGGCATGAAGTCAACCGTGTCTTTATCAATATCACGGAGCATTTCCAGCGTGATTTTCGCCATACGCATTTCCGTATAACGCATCGCTGCCGCCGAGTCGCCGTCAATTGAACCGAAGTTGCCGTGACCGTCTACCAGCGGATAACGGATAGAGAAATCCTGCGCCATGCGGACAGCGGAATCATAAACCGCTGTGTCGCCGTGGGGGTGGTACTTACCTAAAACGTCGCCGACGATACGGGCGGATTTTTTATATGCTTTATTCGGCAGCATCCCCGCTTCGTTCATCGCGTACAAAATACGGCGGTGTACCGGCTTGAGGCCGTCGCGTACATCAGGCAGCGCACGGGTCACAATGACCGACATGGCATAGTCGATGTAAGACGTCTTCATCTGCCGTTCCAGCGGCGTATTGACTATCTTTCCTTCCTTCCAGTCCATACATTCTCCTTATTCCCAAAAACGGCGAAATAATCCGCCGCGGAACCGTAAAGAAACAAAGCGCCTCTTTTTCACTAAAGCGCTTCTCAACACCTATATTATACCACAACCTTTTATTTAAAGCCCATTTACCCCATTTTTTAACGATTATAAAACATATTTCTTTTATCCGTTTGCTTTTATGCGTGAATGAAATACCGGTTCTCTCTTTGAAAATTTTTTCCATCCTTTGCGTATGCTGCCTTTGCTATGTTAAAATGAAATAAATTTAAAGTTATTGGCAGGAATAAACCATGAAAAAATATATCATTCTCGGAATCATTACTTTGGCGGTCATCCTCGGCGGCGGCATTTTCGCTCTTTTTTCCGCGCTCAGCGGCGGTCCGTGGGAAGGCGTATGGTGGGGCGTGCAGGAAGCGGGCATGAACTGGTCCGGCGACAACATCCGCAACCTGGAAACAATTACTTTCACGCGAAACGACGATAAAACGATCACGGTGGATCACCGCGTCCAGCAGGGCAGCAAAGAAGTGGAGGGCAGCCTTTCAGGCACGGGGGCCATTGACGGCGGCCGTTTGATTGTCACCACGAAGACAGGACGGGAAGTCACTCTCTCGTACAGCCGTATCAGCAAACTGATCGAGCTTCCTTTAAAGAACGCGGACAAGACTCCTGTCACAGTAAAGCCGCTTACAGAAGAAAACAATAATGATATGGAAGAAATACGGAGCGAGATCGTAAAAATTTCCCAGAAACCGGAAAATAAAATCGATACCACGTTAAGCTCCACAAAAAGTTAATCCGATAATCAAAGACAGGCAAATACCCTGTCTTTTTTCGCGCGCGAAAATACCGCTCCCTTTCCTGAAGCGGCATTTCTGTCCTTTATTTCATTCCATCTTCTATTTCCTTCTTATTTCTTTTTCAATGTGAAGATCGTCAGTTCGCGGCTTGTATCAAAGCGGAAAGGAAACCAGCCGCCGCTGCCGCGGGACACATAGCCACAGTGCTTCCCGTCGCTGTACATTCCCCTTGTGTACTTGAAAGGCGTAATCATCGGTTTCCCAAAAATGCCGAACTGCGTCCCGTGGGTATGCCCAGTGAGCGTGAGGAACGCCCGGTTTTCAAAACCGGCATCAATGAAATCAGAATGATGGGCAAGAAAAATCTTTGCGCTGTCTTCCGGAATGCCGTCAAATGCGTCCCGCACCATCTGTGCCATCAGTTCCGCCCTTCCTTCTCCCCGCATTTCAGGATAGTCCACGCCCGCCACGTAAAGCAGGGCGCCGTCTTTCTGAAGCGCCACATGGCTGTTGTCCAGTATCTTCACCGATGTTTTGCGGAGTTCATTTTCAATATAATCGGGATCTTTATACAGTTCATGGTTCCCCCGCACATAAATGATGCCGTAAGGGAAAAGCACCGCGCGGGAGTTTAATATCTTTGCCGTTTCAGGCATGACACGGATATCGTCAATCAGATCGCCCGTAAGCATCACCACGTCGGCCCCTTCCGCCTTTGAGCGCTCCAGATCGTTTGCCAGATCGGCATTTCTGTAGTATGGCCCGATATGGGTATCCGTGATTTGCGCCACTTTCAGTCCGTCAAAGGCTTCCGGCAGTTCTTCGGCGGTAATCGTATACCGCTCCGCCTCTTCCTTCATTTCTCCATCCACAGAACCATAAACGCCGATGAATAAAGAAAGCGCCATCACCGCCGCGCCAAAAATCTGCGCATACCTGCGGATAAACCGCACCGTACCAATCATCATCAAAAGAAAGAGCGGCAGTATAAGCATGATATCCGCCGCCATCAGCGCGCAGGCAAAGTACGCGCCGAAGTGTGCCGCCCAGCCATATTCCGAATAGGCAAGCGCATACCACACGTAGTACTGCACTGCGCCGCAGGAAATAAGCGCTCCGGCAATTCCATACAAATAAAACCGTTTCAGCCGGAAGAGCCCCGCCGCAAAAAGTCCGTTCATCAGTCCCAAAAAGGAAAAAAGCAATGTAATGATCTGATAGAAATCCATGAGATCTCCTTTTTATAAAAACGGAGTTCCGTTAAATAAAGAAATTGTCCTTTTAATGTCACGGGGCAGCTATTTTCACTCTTCCAGGTACGGCTCTATATACGCCGCCAATTTTGCGTGCGGCCCTGCCAGCGGTATCTCCCTGTATTCTTCGCAGCTGTACCAGCGGTAATCGCCTTCAGGCTCTTTTGCACCATGAAACAAATACGCTTTCATGTGCCAGATACGGTGCGTGAACACATGGGTATACGTCCAGATTCTTTCTCCCGCTTTCCCGCTGAGAAGCTTCTCCAGCATTTTAACACCGTCTTTTTCACTGTCCGACAAAACCATGGGCAGCTCCCACATGGAAGAGAGCATCCCCTTGGAAGGGCGGAGATGGAAAAGCGCCTTCCCCTCTTGAATCATGACCGCGCAGCAGGCGATGCTTTCCTTCTGTTTCTTCTTCGGCGTGCGGATCGGAAGTACATTTTCCAGTCCAAGGCGGAGCGCCGCGCACTCTCCGTGAAGAGGACATTTTTCACACTTGGGATGCTTGGGTACGCATACCTCGGAGCCTAAATCCATAAGCGCTTCATTGAAATCTCCTGCCCGCGCCGGCAGCGTCTTTTCCACTAACGTTGTGATTTCTTTTCGTCCCACCGATTTTAAAATATCCGACTCAATACCATAGAGCCTCGCATACACACGGAGAACGTTTCCGTCCACCGCCGCTTCATGCTTTCCGTAAGCCATGGATAAAATCGCGCCTGCCGTGTATTCCCCGATACCCGGAAGAGTGCGGACGTCCTTTTTATCTTCCGGAATCGCTCCGCCGTACTTTTCTGCTATTTCCCGCGCCGCTTTATGAAGATTTCTTGCGCGGCTGTAATAGCCCAGTCCCTGCCATGCATGCAGTACGTCCGCCTCTTCGGCTTCCGCCAGTGCCTCAATGGTAGGAAAACGGCGTTTCCAACTTTCAAAGTACGGTTTCACCGCTTCTGTCCGCGTCTGCTGGAGCATGATTTCCGACACCCACACATAATAGGGATTCCTCGGTTCGCCTTCCCGCCAGGGCAAATCACGGCGGTGTCGGTCGAACCAGTCTAAAAGCCTCTGCGGCCATTCCTTCCCCGGCTGTATTCTATCCAAAATGAATCCTTTCCTTACACCATCTCAAAATGGTAATCATAGACTGTGCTCCCGTCTTTCCCAAAATAAATCGTACCGCGTATTTTATTTCCTTTCAAAATCATAGGGAGCCATACGCGGTCAGCCATCCACATTTCGCCGAAAGGAATTTCTTCCGGAAGAAACCACTTAGGCTCCATCTCATCGGAAAGACGCACTGTCCCCGTCCACGCGTAGATAAAGTATACGATGCCCGCATGAGACCAGCTGGGATCGGAGGGCTGATGGAAATATAAATCTCCCGCCGCCTCAAAAGCTTTCGGATCGGCAATGAGTCCGCTTTCTTCAAAAAGTTCCCGGGCGGCGCATTCCCGCATCGTTTCCCCGTCTTCCCTTTTTCCGCCGAAGCCGTTCCATTTACCGGCTCCCATGCCGCGCCGTTTATGTCCCAGAAGAATCCTCCCGTCTTTCCGTACCGGATAGACAAGCGACGTGTCACGCATGAATGCCCTCATAGCTTTCAAAATACAATTCCCGGAAAATACGTTTCCCCGCTTCCGTTTTATAAAGACGGTTATAAAGCGCGCGGTTTTCCTTATCACTTCGGCCGCTTTCATACTGGTTCACCAGCATATCCGCCTCCGCCAGAATCTGCGCGTCCGGACCGTCTATACTCCCGTAGGAATGATGATGGGCGGCCAGCCAGCAGATGCGGTCAATATCTTCCGTCTCGAATCCGAGTCTTTCCAATATAGGGCGTGCTTCCCCCGGCCCCAATTCCTCCTGTATCTTTCCATCATTCCTGCCGAACTCCATTTCGCCCCGATGAATCCCGATATCATGGACATAAGCGGCCGCTTCCAAAACGAAAAGCTGTTTCTCCGGAATCCCCTCTTCCCGCCCGATTTGTTCGGCAAAAGCATGAACTTTCAGAAAATGATGAATCCGACGGGGATCCCCTTTATCATAAGCAATCATTTCCCTGCACAATTGATCAAGCAATTCCATGGCGTCCTCCAAAAACTTTATTTCTTTTATTATAAAGCCTTCCCTGCCATTTGGGATATAAAAAATAAACCCGCAAAGCAAAAAAGGCCAGAGCTCCCGCGTTTACACCAAACTACCTCCACACAAAAAAGAGACCCCGAAAGGCCTCTTTTTCATTTTAAGATTATTTTGTGAGTTTTGCACCGACTTCAGAAGTTACATCTGTGCCGCCATCAATCACCGCGCCGGCTTCCAGAATGACATCCAGTCCTTTTTCCTGGCGAACCTGCTGGATCGCTTTGCGGATATCCTGCAGAATCGGCTGCATGGCAGTTCTTTCTTTGGCAGCCATATCACGCTGGATTTCCTGGGCGATCTGTTCCTTTTCCTGATCGCTCTTGCCTGCGCTGCGGCTGTTGAAATTTTCCTGTGCTTTCTGTGCTGCCGTTCTCATATCCAGCTGCACTTTTTCCATCTTCGGATGAGCCTGGAGCAGGGCGCCGGAATTAACAAAACCGATGCCTGCCGCTGATGCGGACGCCATGGCGCCAAAAGTGATGATACCAGCTGTAATAGCTGCTGCTGTCTTATTCATTTTCATTCCCACATTCCTCCTTAGAAATATCCCGACATATCATGGGATTTTGGGTATGTATTAATAATAGTATAATCAGTCTTATCTGTCAATATAAAATGACTAAAAGTCAGTTCACCTGTTTTACACTTTTGCTTCAAGCGCTGCGGTTTCCGCCTCTTCTTTCATGGCCTCTTTCGCTTCTTTCAGCGCCGCTTCCCGCACCTCGTTCTTTTTCTCTTTCTTCTTCGTAAAATGGGATACCGCTTCAGGGATCATGTTCAGCACCCTGTCGATCGTACCATTCGGTGTGGCATTTTTAATGGAGAATAATTCGACCCGTTCTCCTTTCATAATCAGAACCGCCGTAGGGCTCATTTTGCCGCCGCCTGCTTCTCCGCTGGATTCTCCGTTTGTCCCGTGATTTCCCGTACCGAAGCCGAAAGAAATATCCACAAACGGCACGATCGTGGCATCGTCCAGATAAATCGGCTGGCCTACAACCGTTTCCGTGCGGATCATTTCTTTAAATTCTTCAAAAATCTTTTTTCTTGCATCATCATTCATCGTGGATTCCTCCCTGTCTGTACCGCCAGAACTGACGTGCCGGCGCGCTTGCCGCCAAGCGCAATACAATGTATACCACATAGAAGGGAATAATTCTTCCCTGTCCTTTCCCCTTTAGTTTATACGATGGCTCTATATATTTCCACACTATATTTTTCGTAGCTTCCGGAAGGAACGCCTTTGCCATCCCCGCAAGCAGGCCGGTCTGCATCGGATCCCCCGTGCCGAACTCTCCGCAAAAATTCCATTTCCGCGGCATGCTGTGCACCAAAATCACTGCGAGAGCCTTAAAAATATTTTCCGCCAGTCCATTATGGATAGCAAACCGCAGCTGCTTCCACAGCGGAGGATGTTTTTTCTTTTCTCCTTTCCCTTCGTCCGCCGATTCTTTGTGTTTTTCTTCTTTATTTTCTTTCGTCTTTTCTTCAGGCGCTTTTTCCGGCTCCGCCTTATCGGCAAGAATCATTTTTGCCCTCTGGGCAGCGGCAGGCCGCCCCTCATCTGCAAAAAGGAGTTCCTCTATTTTTTCGTCCGTATCCGCGGTTCTTTCTCGTTTCTTTCCCGGCAGTTCCATCGTTTTCTTATAAAGCCCGAAAATGAACTCCACTGTCACGGCAAGGTGCTTTATTTCAAGGATGAAACGGTAGCGGATCGGAATCAGCAGAAAAAGAAACAGGACAAAGAAGATCCCAAGACATATTTTCAGTCCCATCATCCACCGCCATAGAGACGGGTCAGGTTTGCTGCCGCTTCTCTTACAGACTTCACCAGCGCAGCCGGCGCCACCACTTTGACAAGCGGCGCATTTTTCAAGGCCCAGGCAAAGATAATCGCCGGAGGCGCTTCTATTTCCACAAGCACCTGTCCCTGCGTGGCCGACACAATAAACGCGGATTTCCCGAAATCTGTCACGATATCCGTCATAAGTTTCCAATCCGCCTCAAAGCGGCACTTTTCCGACGGGCCCGCATATGTACGGCTTAAGACAGAAAGAAAATCTGATACGCGGATCCCCATTTCTGCGCCGGGAATTGTCTTCTGCGGACGCGCCTCTTCCTCAAGCAGGGAAACGCTGTCAAGAAGTTCCACCGCAAACGGTGTAATCTCATCAATATTTCCCAAAAGGAAGTATCGTCCGTCCGATGCGGCCACTACATAGGGGCTCACACGGTATACACGGTCGATGCCGCCTATATCTTTGCCGTGGTACCGTTTCCCGTCAGCCTCATAATGATCGTAAAAAAACTGTATCATCTTTTTATTTTCAATAGCCTCCGCCAAAACTGCCAATGTTTCATCAGGCGGTTCCAGCTGGTTCAGCGCGGGAATATTTTTCACGGCCGCCTTGCCGTCATCAAAAGGACGCATGTATAAATTTTTTAATTTTTGCGCAAGCTGGCGCACCTCGGCCGCAGGAAGATGGGAGAAATATAAAAGGTCGATAAGCGCTTTCATATCCTCCTTTGTCAAGTCGTGATCCCAGTACCAGTCCAGTGAAAGCGGCGCCGGTTTCCCTTCTATTACACGCTCCACCTCACGGCACACTACAGGAAGCCCGCCGCCACGAAGGGCTTCCAAATTCCGGCGCACCGCCTTGCGGTCCATTTCCATGCCGTACCGTTCCCGCAGAAACGCCAATATCTGCTGCTGGGAAAGCGGATGCTCCGCATCAGACTCGCTGAGCAGGATCTGCGCAATATGGACAATCGATATTTTCCTTCCTCTTCCTTTCCTCTCCGCCAATCCGGTCACCTGCTTTTCCCTATGTATAAAATACTGTCAGACAATAAAGACAGGGCTCCTGTCAATTTCTTTATGAAAGTAACCGCAAAAGGTTTGTTTAATACCCCATGAACCGCCGCGGCAATAGCGCCGCCGCCAAGAATATCCGAAGGATAATGCATCCCCGCAAACAGCCGGGAAAAGGCAAGCAGCCCTGCCAGGCATGCCATCCACCGGCATCCGGGCATACGATCCCGCAGAAGCTGAAAAGCCACGGCCGCGCTGTTCATGGCATGATTGCTCGGAAAAGACGCATTCGCTTTATGCCCTGTAAAATTCCAAATCTGCCGGTCTCTGGTAAAAGGCCGCCCCCGATGCCACAGCTTTCCGACAACAAGGGAAATCACGGAGCATAGGCAGACTGCAAGGAACGCCTCCACGCAGCTCTCCCGCCGATGCTTTTGATTCTTCCAAAGCGAATTGGGCGAATGAATATCAGGAATTAAAGAGCCTGTTATCCCCGGAGGAATACGCTTCCGCAAGGGAAAGCACGTTAAATGCCCATTATACAAGTCCGGTCATCATTCAGGCAATCTATGACGCAGTGGGGAAAATGGGATTTACCAGAGGGAACGTGTTAGATCCCGCCGCAGGGATAGGGAATTTCTATGGCTGTCTGCCGGAGGGAATGAAGGAAAGCAGGCTGTACGGGGCGGAGCTTGACGGGTTGACCGGGCGGATTGCAAAACAGCTTTACCCTCATGCGGATATTAAGATAACAGGATTTGAGAATACCAGTTATCCCAATGACTTTTTTGATGTTGCGGTGGGAAATGTGCCTTTCGGACAGTATAAAGTGTCTGACAGGCAGTATGA
>ENA-OWPM01002134-OWPM01002134.1-human-gut-metagenome-genome-assembly--contig:-NODE-2134-length-12821-cov-3.735078_pt1 | contig 12821 bp, 10 predicted proteins | sample MGYA00248267_ERZ651852 | MGnify/ENA primary metagenome ERZ651852 (study PRJEB26924, sample SAMEA4378228) | human gut metagenome | biome: human gut; feature: human-associated habitat; material: faeces...
ATTTTCTCTGTCCCGGCCGCGCCGTTTGATCCCACGCCAATGAGATTTTTCAGCCGCGCCATCTCCCGCTTTACAATCTTTACAACCGGCCTTTCCTTGGGGTAAGATGAGAACGAAGCAGAAGGAGGAATCGACATGGCGAGATTTGCGCTCCTGCTCCCCCGTGAGGAGATGGTGGAGCCCGCCGGGCGGATCGCCCGGGAGCTGGAGATGGATGTGGTGCTCAACCAGTCCGTCCCCACCGAGCGGATTCTAGACCTCATGGAGGATTGTCGGCGCACAGGCGCCGACATCCTGGTGGCCCGAGGCCGCCAGGCGTCCATTCTCAAGGAGCACACCGACTTCCCGGTGGTGGAGATCCAGCTCACCGGCCTGGAGATCGCCCGGCTGCTCCACCGGGCCCGCAGCCTGGTCTCCCATCTGGAGCGGCCGAAGATCGGCGTGGTGACCATCCCCAACATGGTGGGGAATATTCAGGGCTTTGAGGAGATTTTCGACATAGAGCTGCACACCTATTTTATCTCCGGCCTGTCGGAGATGGAGCGCGGGGCGGAGCAGGCGGTGGCCGACGGGATGGATGTCATTCTGGGCGGCGACTTTGTCAATGCCTACTGCCGCCGGCTGGGCAAGCGCACCCTCTTTTTCGACGGGACGGAGGACTCCCTGCGCACCAGCCTGCTCCACGCCCGCAACGTGGGGCAGGTCGCCGACGCCGAGCGCCGCAACACGGCCCATCTGCAAGTTCTGCTGGACTACTCCTTCAACGGGATTCTGGAGCTGGACGCCCGGGGAATCATCGTCCAGAGCAACGACGTGGCCTGTAAGATCCTGGAGCAGGAGCGGGAGAAGCTGGTGGGACTCCCTCTTTCCACGCTGATGCCCCGGGAGGACGCCGAGTTCTGGGCCGACGCGCTGGCCCAGCGGCGGGAGCTCTACTTCTCCGTGCTCAACGTGGCGGGGGTGCACGTGGTGGCCAATGCCGCCCCCGTGGCGGACTGGGACGCCGGGGAGGGCATGGTATTTTCCTTCTATGAGATGCAGAAGATGGAGCGCCAGGGAGAGCGGGCTCTGCGGGAACGCTACCGGCTTCAGCGCTATCTGGCTCACGGCCGGTTTGAAGACGTGAACCACACCAGCCGGGAGATGTCCCGCCTGGTAAAGCTGGCCCGCACCTTTGCCGAAACCGGGCAGCCCATCCTGGTCTACGGCGAGGTGGGCAGCGGCAAGTCCCTCTTTGCCCAGAGCATCCACAACGCCAGCCCCTGTTCCAAGGGCCCCTTCGTGACCTTCGACTGCGCGGCCCACTCCCCTGAGCAGGAAGCCGCCCTGTCCCGGGCGGGCAAGGCGGCGGACACCGGAACGCTCTATCTGGACAACCTGGACCAGCTCACGCCCGGCGGGCAGCGGGTGCTCTGCCGTCTGCTCCGCGAGGGCGTGGTGCATGTGCAGGGCGAGAACACCCCCACCCCGGTGGCGGCGCGGGTCATCGGTTCCCTGACCGGGGACCTGGCCCCCAAGCTGGAGGCCGGCGTCTTTCAGCCCGAGCTCTACTATCTGCTCACCCCCCTGCGGCTGAGCCTGCCGCCCCTGCGCACCCGCCCGGACGATCTGAACCAGGCCATCGACATGTGCCTGGACGACTGCGTGGTGAAGTTCAACCGCTATGTGGTGCTCACCAGGGAGGCCCGGCGGCTGCTCATGGACTACCCCTGGCCGGGCAACTACATCCAGCTCCGCGCCTTTCTGGAGCGCATGGTGCTCACCGCCCCCGCCCGCACGGTAAACGACGGCTATGTGCGCTCCCTGCTGGAGGAGCTATATCCCCTCCCGGTGGTCCGCGCCCAGGGGCAGGCCCTCCCCGCCGCCGTCTCCCCCGAGGCCGCCCGGCTGGCGGAGGTGCTCTCCCGCAACGGCGGCAGCCGGGCCGCGGCCGCCGCCGAGCTTGGCATCAGCAAAACCACCCTCTGGCGGCGGATGAAGCAGTATGGCATCCGCGACCGATTCGAGGGCTGACCGAACAGCAGACAGGGTGCGCCCCCCGGCGATACCGGGGGGCGCACCCTGTCTGCTGTTTGCTATGCAAAAGCATAGCAAAATTGGCCATGTGCCGCTTTCAGCGGCACGGCCATGAAATCAAAGCGCATGGGCCTGGACGGCCCATATGCGCATAAACTTCATGCGCCACAAGCCTTTGCCCGTTTTCGTGGTGCGCTCTTGGCGCATGAAGTTTTATACCAGGGCGTCCGAGGCCTTGAGAATTCCGTCCAGCTCGGGGAGAAAATCCACCTCGGCCACGGCGGCGCTCGGCGGGACGCGGCTGGATACCTTCTGGCCCAGGATACGGTTGGTGACAAAGACATGGAGACGGTCTCCCTGGACGCAGACGGCCAGGGGCTTGTCGGTGGCGGCGGACAGCCGGCGCAGGGCGGCGAGGAAGGCGTCACCGGGCACGTCGGTTTGCCCTCCGGCCGGAGGGCAAACCAGGTGCCGTCCTCCATCCAGCCGGGGCCGAAGCCCACCACCCGCCGCAGCCCGCTCTCCCGGCGCAGCATGGCGTCCCGGGACGGCTTCATCATCACCCGCTCGTGGATGAGCCGCCAGTCCAGCCCGGTGTCCTTCCCCAGCTCCACCGTCACCCAGGTGCCCACCACGAACTCGTGGTGGGTTTTCCCCTCCATGGAGAAGGAATGGGTAAACCCGGCGTCACCCAGACGCACACGGCGGCCGTGGTAGGTACCGGAGCCGCCCTCCCGCACCAGGACGGAGCCCTTGCCGTCGTTGGCGGCGACCAGGCGGGCGCGGCGCAGCTCCCCCTCCTCCAAGGTGGGCGCTTCGGTGTGGCGGGCGTCCTGGAGGCGCCGGGCCAGGGTACACTGGCCGCAGGCGTGGACAAAGGCCCGCTGGTAGGCCTTCCCCGCCCTCCGTACCACCACCAGGTGGTAGACCAGGCTGGCCGCCACCAGCGCCAGGGTAACGCGCTTGTCCACAAAGAAGAAGACCAGCGCCAGGACGGCCGCCGCCAGATAACCCAGGTAGAGCAGGCGCAGGCGGCGGTATTGGCGGATGAGGCCGCTTACCAGCTCCGTAGATTCTGATTTCATGGTGTGACACTCCTTTTGACCAGAACGGTACAAAAACTTTGTATTCATGTTCAGTGTAACAGAGATTTTTGTTCCGCACAAGGAGCAGCAGTCGGAGGGTAAACCGCGCCTACTCTTATCTGTTTTGCACAAATTTTACTTGTTTTTTTCTGACAAACTATAAAAATCAACCGATGTTTTCTATAAATTTACAGTTCAAAGCGAAACAAATATTCCATATTTGAAACGCAGAACGGGTATTTTTGAAATCTTAAATTCATTTTTCTGAAACCCACACAGAGTTTACAAATTTGCTCTCCCATTTCATTGCCTTTTGCGAATGGAAAACCCGCGCCGCGGCCTGCTATCATAGTGCCACGGTAGTGAAGCGCCCCCATCCCCCGCAAGCAAGCACGGAACATCCCCAGTGAATGAACCGAACGAAAGGAAGGAATTGAACAATGAAGTTCAGGAAATTGACGGCTCTGCTCCTTTCCGCCTCCATGGCAGTCGGCCTGCTGGCCGGCTGCGGCGGCACCCCCTCTAACACGGAAACCGGCACTCCCTCCACCGGCGATCCCGGCACCGAGGCGACCGGCAGCGCCGCCTCCGGCGAGAGCAGCCTGAAGGGCAAGCGTGTCCGCGTGGTCATCGGCTCCACCTCCACCGGCGGCGACTCCTACATGATCGCCGACATGGTCACCCGCTATCTGGGCGAGGAGATGGGCTTCAACGGCAAGGTGGACGCCATCGGCAACGCCCAGGCGCTGGACACCATCTCCAAGGCCAAGGGCGACGGCACCACCATCATGATGTTCCACGACATGGCGTTCCTGAGCGTACTCTTCGGCGCGGTCAGTGAGGACTACGCCCTGGAGAACCTGACTGTCGGCCCCCGCATCGGCGTCAACCCCGGCGGCTGCTTTGTGGCCAAGGCCGACGCCCCCTACAACAACCTGAATGAGGCCGCCCAGTGGCTGGCCGATAACCCCGGCGAGGAGCTGCGGGTGAACATTGAGTCCGGCTCCGCCTCCCACCTGGACTTTGTGGTGTGGTATATGTGGGTTCAGGAGCAGTACGGCGACGAGGTGGCCAGCCGCATCAAGGCCCTGGTGGGCGGCACCACCGACGAAAAGAAGCAGCGCCTCTGGGACGGCAACACCGACATCATCTACGCCGACTATTCCTCCTGCGTGGAGTTCACCAAGGAGGGCGTGGACGCCCAGTTGGCCATGAAGCTCTTTGACACCTGCGGCAACCTGGAGGGCAGCGGCGTTATCTCCATGGCCGACGACGGCATCACCTTCAACGGCGAGCCCTTCGACTTCAACAAGGACTTCTTCATGCTCTTCCCCAAGGACATGGACGAGGGCATTCTGAATGAGATCGCCGCCGCCATGCAGAAGGTCTGTGAGAACCCCGATTTCCAGGCTGAGATGGCCGGCCTGCTCTACAGCGCCGTCACCGCCGAGGAGGCGGATCTGGAGGCCTCCCGCCAGTTCATCAGCGACAAGCGGGACATCGGCCAGGAGATCATCGACGTGGCCCCCGGCCTGGACGAGCTGACCTAATATCTGTTGGAGTGTCACCCCGTTGAAGCCCAGCCGGCGGTTGGCGCTTCAGCGGGGTGATATTCTGTGATACCACCCTGCGAAAGAGAGGTAATAAGATGCGTATCAATGTGGAGTATTCAACCCAGCACTGGATTTTCCCCATCATCACCATTGGAATTCTGGTGATTCTGGGCGCCCTGCTGATCGCCCTGGAGGGGCGGGCCCGGATCAAGGCGGGCAAGGGCTTTTTTGTCAAGCCCGGCCGCTTCTTCGTGGAACACTACGACAAGTTCAAATTCTGGGGTACGATCGCCCTGATGGTGGTCTACTTCTTCCTGCTGGACAAGCTGGGCTTCACCTTCTGGTCCATCATCTGCCTGTTCCTGTTCAACACCCTGTTTGCCAACAAGGCGCAGTTGAAAAACCCCAGGTACCACATCACCAGCCTGATCATCTCCGTGGTGGCCTGCCTGATTATCAGCGTTGTGTTCGGCACCGCGTTCGCCATCACCCTGCCCTCCGGTCTCCTCACCATTGAGATTCCGTCCCTGGGCTTCATTCTCTACTAAAGAAAGGCTGGTGTGATTCATGGGATTTGAACTGCCCTTCGTGATCGGCCCGGAGTACATCGCCGTGGCCCTGTTCGGCGTCGTCATCGGCATCATCTTCGGCGCCATCCCCGGCATGACGGCCACCATGGCCGTGGCCGTATTCCTCCCCCTGACCTACGCCTACTCCATGGAGATGGCCCTCTATCTGCTGCTGGGCCTCTATGTGGGCGGCATCTCCGGCGGCCTGGTCCCCGCCATCCTCATCAACATTCCCGGCACCCCGTCGTCGGTGTGTACGACCTTCGACGGACACCCAATGGCCTTGCGGGGCGAGGGAGAACGCGCCCTGAAAATCGGCGTCACCTCCTCCTTCATGGGCGGCATGATCTCCCTGGTGGTGCTGGCCCTCTTCACCCCCATCCTGGCCGGCTGGGCCATCAAGTTCTCTGCCGTGGAGAAGTTCCTCATCATCCTCTTCGCCCTCACCGTCATCGCCGCCCTGTCCCGGGGCCAGATGCTCCGCGGCCTGTGGATCGGTATGCTGGGCGTGCTGGTAGCCATGATGAACCAGTTCTCCGTCAACAATGAATACCGCATGATCCCTGAGTTCCTGGAGAGCCAGATGCAGAGCGGCTTCCAGCTCTTCCCCGTGCTCATCGGCCTGTTCGCCGTCTCCGAGATGCTCCAGCAGTGTGAGACTGGCATGCACGCCTCCTACAGCAAGGATGATACGCTGGAGGTCAAGAACAACGTCAAGTTCAGCCTTCTCCACGACTTCAAGGGGCAGATCATCAATGTGTTCCGCTCCGCCCTGCTGGGCACCTTCATGGGCATCCTGCCCGGTGTGGGCGGCTCCGCGGCCTCCCTGATCGCCTACTCCCAGGCCAAGAGCTGGTCCAAGCACCCCGAGCTGCTGGGCACCGGCGTGCCCGAGGGCCTGATCGCCTCTGAGACTTCCAACAACGGCCTGACCGGCGGCGCCCTGGTGCCCCTGCTGAGCCTGGGTATTCCCGGCGACTCCACCACCGCCGTCCTGATCGGCGCCTTCATGCTCCAGGGCATTCAGGTGGGCCCCCTGTTCATCACCAACAATCCGGTGATCTGGAACACCATTCTGGTGGCCCTGCTGTGCTGCAATATCCTGATGTACCTGGTCATGTTCTTCCCGGTAAAGCTGCTGGCGAAGATCGTCCTCATTCCCCAGGAGCGCTTGTACCCCGTGGTGCTCATGATGTGCACCGTGGGCGCCTACGCCACCCTCAACGGCCGCATGTTCGACGTGTGGTGCCTGCTGCTCTTCGGCATTGTGGGCCTTCTGATCAAGAAGTTCCACTTCCCCGTGTCCTGCTTCCTCATCGGCTTCATTCTGGGCGGCGACCTGGAGGACTACTTCATTCAGGTGCTCACCGCTTATAACGGCTCCCTGACCGGCCTGTTCGTGCGTCCCATGGGCTGGGTTATCTGGGCGCTGATCATCCTGTCCGTGGTCTACGCCGTTCTGGACAACCGCAAGGCCAAGCGCCAGGAGAAGGAGCTCTCCGGCAAGCAGTAATCATCATAACACCTCGATGTCATTCCGTCCGGCGCGCCCCGCGTCCGGTGGAATGACATCGGCCAAAAGGGAGTAATTCGTCTATGAGCGCACCGCTTTACATCAAGGTCAAGGACGCGGACAACGTAGCCATCGCGGTCCACGACATCCCCCGCGGCACCGGGGTCATGCCCGGCGTCGTCACCCGGGAGGACATCCCCCAGGCCCACAAAATCGCCCTGACTGACATTCCCAAGGGGGGAGAGGTGGTCCGCTACGGCGTGGTGCTGGGCTGCGCCAAGGCCCCCATCCCCGTTGGGGCCTGGATCAACGAGCACATGCTGGATCTGCCTCAGTCCCCCGGCCTGGACGACATGCCCTACGGGACCAGCGTCGTCCCAATGGAAGAGCTGCCCGATCCGCCCCGCAGAACCTGGATGGGCTACCGCAACAAAACCGGCCCCGCCGGCACCCGCAACCTGCTGGGCATTGTCACCACCGTCCAGTGCGCCGCCGGTGTGGTCAACGTGGCGGTGGAGCGCATCAAGCGGGAGCTGCTGCCCAAGTACCCCAATGTGGACGGCGTGGTGGCAGTGAACCACCCCTACGGCTGCGGCGTGGCCATTAAGGCCCGGGAGGCCCACATCCCCATCCGGGCGGTCACCAACCTCATCCGCCACCCCAACTTCGGCGGCGAATTGATGGTGGTGGGCCTGGGCTGTGAAAAGCTCACCTACGACATGGTGCTCCCCCCGGAGGACATCACCCCGGAGAACACCCTCACCCTCCAGGACTACCGGGGCCACGACGCCATGATACAGGCCCTGATGGAGATGGCCGAGCGGAAGCTGAAACGGCTCAACGAGCGCCGCCGGGAGGCGCTGCCCCTCAGCGAGCTGCTCATCGGCATGCAGTGCGGCGGCTCCGACGCCTTCTCCGGCCTCACCGCCAACCCCAGCGCCGGCTACGCCGCCGACATGCTGGTGAAGGGCGGCGCCACCGTGCTGTTCAGCGAGGTCACCGAGGTGCGGGACGGAGTGCATCTGCTGGCCGCCCGCTGCCGCGACGCGGCCGCCCGGGACAAGCTGGCCGCCGAGATGAAGTGGTACGACGACTATCTGGACGCCGGCGGCGTGGACCGGGACGCCAACCCCACCCCCGGCAACAAGAAGGGCGGCCTGGCCAACATCGTGGAGAAGGCCATGGGCTCCATCGCCAAGTCGGGCACCGCCCCCATCGAGGAGGTGCTCTCTCCGGCGGAGAAGCCCCACAAGCGCGGCCTGATCTACGCCGCCACTCCCGCCAGCGACATCGTCTGCGGCCCCTGCCAGTTGGCCAGCGGCATCGGGCTTCAGGTCTTTATGACCGGCCGGGGCACCCCCTACGGGCTGGCCGCCGCCCCGGTCATCAAGGTCTGCTCCCGCAACGAGATGAAGGAGCACTGGTTTGACCTCATCGACGTCAACGCCGGCCCCATCGCCACCGGCGAGAAGACCATCGCCGACGTGGGCGCCGAGCTGTTCCACCTGATTCTGGACGTGGCCAGCGGCGTGAAGAAGCCCTACTCCGACCAGTACGGCTTCCACAACGACCTGTGCATCTTCAATCCCGCGCCTATTACCTGACAAGAGAAAGGTCGGTTTGGTATGGAAATCAAACAGGGGGGCGTCGTCTCCCGTCTGCTGGCCGACGTGCCCATTCCCCGCATGTTCCGCGCCGAGCAGCTCTTCCCCCGGGAGCGCATTGCCCCCGCAGACATCCCCGCCGCCGTGGCGGGGGAGCTGTCCCGGGAGCCCTTCCGCTCCAAAATCCGGCCCGGCATGTCCATCGCCATCACGGCGGGCAGCCGGGGCATCGCCAACGTGGATCTCATCACCCGGTCCATCGCGGACTTTGTAAAGGCCAGGGGCGCCGTCCCCTTCATCGTGCCCGCCATGGGCAGCCACGGCGGCGCCACTGCCGAGGGGCAGCTGGAGGTGCTGGCCAGCTACGGCATCACCCCGGAGGCCATGGGCTGTGAGATCCGCAGCAGCATGGAGGTGGTGGAGCTGGGCACCTCCGACACCGGCCTGCCGGTGTACCTGGACAAAAACGCCTATGAGGCCGACGGTATCATCGTCTCCTGCCGCCTCAAGCCCCACAACGCCTTCCGCGGCCCCTACGAGAGCGGGCCCTGCAAGATGCTCGCCGTGGGCCTGGGCAAGCAGAAGGGGGCCGAGCGGGTCCACTCCGACGGCATGGGCAAGATCGGGGCCAACATCCCCTCCATCGCCAAGGTCATTCTGGCCAGGGCCCCCATCCTCTTTGCCCTGCCCTGCATCGAGAACGCCTATGACGAGACCTGCCGCATCGAGGCCATCGACAGAGACGACATTCTCGCCCGGGAGCCGGAGCTGCTCCAGTTTGCCTTTGAGCGGATGCCCTCCCTGCTGGTGGGCGCCTGCGACGTGCTGGTGGTGGACGAGACGGGCAAGAACTACTCGGGCACCGGCGTGGACCCCAACATCACCGGCACCTTTTCCACCGAGTACGCCCACGGCGGGGTGGAGGTGCAGCGCACCTGCTTTCTCGATCTGAGCGCGGCCAGCCACGGCAACGCCCTGGGTGTGGGCCTGGCCAACGTGATCACAAAGCGGTTCTTTGACAAAATCGACACGGAAAAGATGTACCCCAACTGTCTCACCTCTACCGTCCTCACCTCCGCCCGCATCCCCTGCGTGGTGGCCAACGACAGGGAGGCTATTCAGATGTGTATCCGCACCTGCACCGGCATCGACCGCAACCGCGCCCGGATCATCCGCATCCCAAACAGCCTCCACATCGGCCGCATCATGCTCAGCGAGGCCTATTACAGGGACGTGAAGGCGGGTAAATGGCCCGGCGTGGCGGCCTGCTCTGAGCCCGAGCCGCTGGAATTTGACGGGGACGGGGCCCTTCTCACCCCCATCGAGGGGTAGTATGGACAGCTTTTTCAAGATGGTGGACGTGCAGACCGTCCTCTTCATCTACATGGCGGTGGGCTTCTTCTGCCGCAAGAAGGGCATTTTCAACGACGCGGCCCGGGATAAGCTGACCGACTTTGTGGTGCTCATCACCCTGCCCTGCATGATCTTTGAGTCCTTCCACATGGAGCTCAGCCTGGAGTCCCTCAAGCAGGGGGGCGTGGCCGTCCTCATCGCCACCGCCATGGCCGGCATTGCACTGCTTCTGGGCAAGGTGCTCTACAACCGCTTCCCATACCAGGAGAAGAGCATCCTCCAGTACGGCACCCTGGTCAGCAACTCCGGCTTTGCCGGCCTGCCCGTGGTCAGCGGCGCCTACGGCGACGAGGGCCTCTTTCTGGGCTCCCTGTTCATCATCCCCACCCGCATCCTCATGTGGAGCGCCGGCATCTCCCTGTTTACCAAGGCCGACGCCAAGCAGGCCGTCCGGAAGGTGCTGCTCAACCCCGGCATCATCGCCGTGGAGGTGGGGCTGGTATGGATGCTCTTCCAGCTCCCCCTGCCCCACTTTGTGGACGCCGCCGTGGACAACCTGGGGGCCTGTACCTCCCCCATGGCCATGGCCCTGGTGGGGGCCATCCTGGCCGACGTGCCCCTCAAGACCGTGTTCGACCCCAAGTGCTTCTATCTGGTGGCGGTGCGCCAGCTCCTGCTGCCCGCCGTGTGCCTCGTGGCCCTGCGGCTGCTGGGGGTGGATCCCCTCACCGCCGGGGTCAGCGTGGTGCTCACCGGCATGCCCATCGGCTCCACCACCGCCATCCTGGCCCAGAAATACGGGGCGGACGCCCAGTTCGCCTCCAAGTGTGTGTTTATCTCGACGCTGACCAGCCTGGTCACCGTCCCCATTTTGACCCTGTTCCTTTGATGGAGAAAGGAGCCATCCCTATGCAGCAGTCCTATGATGTCGTCATCATCGGCGGTGGGGTGGTGGGCAGCGCCATCGCCCGGGAGCTCTCCCGGTACAAGCTGCGCATCGCCGTGCTGGAGAAGGAGAGCGACGTCTGCACCCAGACCAGTGGGCGCAACACCGGCATGCTCCACGCCGGGTTCCTCTATAAGACCGGCTCCCTCAAGGCCATCTGCGCCGTGGAGGGCAACCAGGAGTTCGAACAGGTAGCCCGCGAGCTGGATGTCCCCTTTAAGCGCACCGGCAAGCTCATCGTGGGCTTCACCGATGAGCACCGGCAGCGGCTGGAGCAATTCATGGCCCGGGGCGAGGCCAACGGCGTGAAGGGCCTGGAGCTCATCGACCGCAAGCGGATGGATGAGCTTGACCCCAGCGCCGGCGGAAATTTCGCCATGTGGTGCCCGGCCAGCGGTATCCTGGACCCCTTCCTCTACACCATCGCCCTGGCGGAGAACGCGGTTCACAACGGGGCGGAGTACCACCTCAACTGCGCTTTCACCGGCGAGACCCGGCAGGCCGACGGCACCCACCTGCTCCACACCACCAGGGGCGACTTCCACACCCGCTGGGTGGTGAACAGCGCGGGGCTCAACTCCGCCGTGGTCAGCGGGCAACTGGGCATTCCCGGCTATGTCATTAAGCCGGTCAAAGGCGAATACTTCGTCCTTGACAAGCTGGCGGGCCAGTTTGCCAAGATTCCCGTCTATCCCGCCCCCAATCCGGACAATACGTTTGACACCCATGCCACGCCCACCGTGGACGGAAATGTACTGGTGGGGCCCGACAGCCAATTGGCGCGGGATTTCCAGGACTACTAGTCCACCCAGGCCGCCATGGACGGCCTCATTGAGAGCGGTTCGCGGATGTTCAAGCACATGGACCGCGCCTACTTCATCCGCAATTTTGTCGGCATCCGGCCCAAGCGCATCGACCCCGCCACCGGCGCGGTACAGGACTTCGTACTGGAGTGCCGGGACGAGGCGCCCGGCGTGGTCAACCTGGTGGGCATCGAGTCCCCCGGCGTCACCTCCGCCCTCCCGCTGGCCCGCCGGGCCGTGGCCCTCATCGCCCGGCAGGAGGCGCTGGAGCCCAATCCCGACTTTGCTCCCATCCGGCACGGCATCCGCCGTTTTGCCGATATGGCCGACGAGGAGCGGGCCGCCGCCATCGCGGAGAACCCGGACTACGGCGAGATCTTCTGCCGCTGCGAGAAGGTCACCAAGGCCGAAATTCTCCAGGCCATCCACAACCCCCTGGGCGTCCACACCGTCAACGGTATCAAGGTGCGCACCCGTGCCACCATGGGCCGCTGCCAGGGCGGCTACTGCGAGACCCGCATCACCGAGGCCCTCCGCCGGGAGCTGGGAGAGGACTTCAGGGACATCCACCTGGGGCCGGAGGGCTCCTGGATGTTCATCGGGTCAGTGAAAGGAGGGGAGCCGGCATGAACGTGGAACGCCATCAGGCGGTAATCATCGGCGGCGGGCCCGCCGGCCTGGCCGCCGCCATCCGGCTCAGGCAGAAGGGCGTCGACGACGTGGTGGTGCTGGAGCGGGAGCACCGCCCCGGCGGCATCCTCCGTCAGTGCATCCACGACGGCTTCGGCCTCACCCGCTTCGGCGAGACCCTCTCCGGCCCCGAGTACGCCCAGCGGTTCGTGGCCCAGGCGGAGGAGCTGGGCATCACCTGTCTTACCGACACCACCGTTCTCTCCCTGGAGGCCGACCGCACCGTCACCGCCTCCGGCCCCGCCGGGCTCAAACAGCTCCGGGGCGACGCGGTGATTCTCACCATGGGCTGCCGGGAGCGTACCCGGGGCGCCCTGGCCATTCCGGGCAGCCGCCCGGCGGGCATCTACACCGCCGGCGTGGCCCAGGAGTACATCAACCTGCGCAACCTCATGGTGGGCCGGGAGGTGGTCATTCTGGGCAGCGGCGACATCGGCATGATCATGGCCCGCCGCATGACGCTGGAGGGCGCGAAGGTGCTGGCCTGCGTTGAGGTGATGCCTTATTCCGGCGGTTTGACGCGCAACATCGTGCAGTGCCTGCACGATTATAATATCCCGCTGTATTTGTCCCACACGGTGACGAAGATCGAGGGGGAGGGCCGCCTGACGGGCGTGACCGTGCAGAAGGTGGATGAAAACCGCGCTCCCGTCCCCGGCACGGAGATGCATTTCGACTGCGACACGCTG
>ENA-OWPM01002150-OWPM01002150.1-human-gut-metagenome-genome-assembly--contig:-NODE-2150-length-12737-cov-3.306261_pt1 | contig 12737 bp, 11 predicted proteins | sample MGYA00248267_ERZ651852 | MGnify/ENA primary metagenome ERZ651852 (study PRJEB26924, sample SAMEA4378228) | human gut metagenome | biome: human gut; feature: human-associated habitat; material: faeces...
GCTAAAGGCTAAAAGCTATAAGCTAAAGGCTAAAAGCTATAAGCTAAAGGCTAAAAGCTATAAGCTAAAGGCTAAAAGCTATAAGCTAAAGGCTAAAGGTAAAAAGTAAAGAACGATATAATATAAGTTTCCTCTTAGTTTATGACCTTTCGCTTCTCGCCTTTTGCTCCTAGCTTATAGCCTATAGCTTATAGCCTATAGCTTTTAGCCTATAGCTTATAGCCTATATTAGCCTATAGCTTTTAGCCTTTTACCTTTTACCTTTTCATTATAACAATCCCTTCTTCCCGGCTGTAATCGCTATTTTTAATGATCAGACGGTCGTTATAATACATTTCCCGGACGGAAACCTCGATCCCGTCTCCCCCGACAGCTGCACCGGAAGTAAATTTGAAAAGTACCCGGACGGTATCTACATCGTTCCGGTCGAACCTGACATAAAACCGACTGGGAGTGACCCAAATGTTTCCCGGGACGGAAGTTCGCCAATAGTACAATCCTTTTTCATGATCATAGCCTACGCTATTGTGTTTATAATTGTATTCTCCCGATCGGTCAGGAACAAAATCCGCCGGAATCACTTCGGGGTCGCCGGGGACCTCCATTCCCGTCAGGGGCAGGACAGCCCCCGCCTTTAAACGGAGTACGCTTTTCCCTTCCGCATCTACAAAATAAAATTTCCAGGGATTAGCCAACCAAAAAGCATCCCCTTTTAAGGGAGGATTTTCCCGGGTCTCATCCTTACAGGCAAACAGGCACACCAGCGATAATAGAAACAAACATCCAACATTTCTCATCCGCTCTCCGTCTATTTTTGTTGCCAACGTTTCAGTGCGGGGAAAAATTGTCTCATTTCTGCCAAGGCTTGTTCCCTGGTCCTGGGAACATCGGCCTCCCGGTTGAATTCGTCCAAAAACTGCAGGCAGTGCCCGATCATTTCCTCCATGGTGTAATCCTGGGTAAAAGCACCTTTTTGATAACAATAACAACAATATTCTTCGTTCAAACTCCCGTCGGCATTCGTACCCCATTGGTCTTCGGCCTGCAGGGGCATACCACAACTCTGGCAAAATTTCATTTCCATCCTTCTTTATTTAAATTTGTATAAAACAAAGATAAATAATTTTATTCAGGAAATAAGTCAGAATCAGACATGCTGAAATTTCCGGCTGGCACGGAGCATATGCCGCATAATGCTGACTAACTCCTGTGACTCCTGCAACAAATTCAGGTATACCAAAGACAATTTAACACTACTGTTCTCTTCCTGCATTCTTTCGATACGCATTTTATGCAAACGGGATAAACAGGTTTTCAACTCTTCCCCTTCGGCAAGTACCAAATCGGCCTCTTCATAATTTCCTTTGTCAATAATATCTTTTGTCCGTTCGAGCAAACTTTTCAGCATATCCCGGATCGGTACGAATTCTTCGGCACACTCTGCCGGTAAGGGATTAAAATTGTTATCCACATGTTCTTTACAGGGCTCACACATCCGTTTAAGGCAATACATCATCTGCTCGCTACTATTGCTTCCCAAGTGGAACCAGGTATTCTTTTCAATGGCCACATTCCTATCGATCCGCCGCATACCGAGTGTTTCTTTCCGCCGTATTTTCTTCAAAATATCTTTTTCGTCATTGGTAGAAGAAACGGCCTTTCGCAGGCTTTTCAGATCTTCCCGTATAAATCCATCCGTCATCTGTCCATAAGTATTGGCGGCAAAATCCAGTACTTTCACCAGATTTTCCCTCACATGCTGACGGAGCAAATTCCAAACGACCGCCTTATCTTTAGAGGAAAGCATCTGTTGAAAAACATCGTCCTGTTTTTCACTCTTCATCTTTTTCCGGTATTTGTTATTACTGCGGATCAAGATAAAAGCCGCCACCCCGATCATAATAACCATGGCCGTCATGCCACCAAAATACATGATCATAGTTACAAAAAAGCAGATGATAAATGCAGCTCCTGCAGTAATAAACCAACCACCGATCACCGAGAGCACACCGGTCACCCGGAATACGGCACTCTCCCTTCCCCAGGCCCGATCGGCCAGCGAACTACCCATAGCCACCATAAAAGCGACATAAGTCGTTGACAAAGGCAATTTTAAGGAAGTACCTAATGCGATCAACAAACCGGCCAATACCAGGTTTACCGAAGCCCTGACCAAATCGAAAGCCGCTCCGTTAGCCAGGATCGCCTCATCTTTGTTAAACCGGCTATCCAACCATACCTTGACCTTCTCCGGAATAATCTTCGAAATGTTATTCCCTAAAGTAGTCATCGAACGTACCAGACTCCGCGCAATAGCCGAAGAACCGAACATCTCGTTTCCATCATCCTGACGCGAAAGATCGACAGAAGTCTTGATTACATTTTGGGCTTTTTTGGAAGTAATCAGAGAAATAACCATAATCACTCCGGATAAAAATAAAAAGATAAACGGTGTTTTCGCAGGCTCATTTAAAGCTCCCATAAGGTAGTCATTAGCCACCCCGTTTCCATTTGCCATAAAATCGGTATAACTGGAAAAACCGGCTAAAGGAACACCCACAAAATTAACCAGGTCGTTACCTGCAAAAGCCATGGCCAAAGCAAAAGTACCCAACAAAACGATCACCTTGAAGACATTCACTTTACACCAATGCAGAATTTGCATGAGCACGGTGAAGAAAACAAAACACCCACCGACAATAGTCAAAGTATTGTCTTTTACCCACAACTTATGAGCATCTGTCATAAAAGAAGCATCTTTTATTCCTTTGATCAGCATAAAATAAATAATGGCCGTCACAGCAATCCCGCCGAACAAGCCAATCGTCCATTTTAGTTTAGTAGTATAATTAAAGGTAAAGATAATCCGCGACAGGTATTGCACCAGCGTTCCGAAAAAGAAAGCGATAGCCACCGATAGGAAAATACCTAAAATAACGGTCAATGCTTTCTCGGTATTCAGCAATTCGGCAAAAGTCAGAGACTCGGGACCGGCAGCAATTTTCAGCATAGCCAAAGCAAAAGTACCTCCCAGCAGCTCAAATACCATCGAGACAGTCGTCGATGTCGGCATCCCCAAGGTATTGAAGATATCCAGCAACACCACATCGGTCACCATGACCGCCAGAAAGATACACATCAGTTCATTGAAATGAAAAGCTTCCGGCCGGAATATACCGTGACGGGCAATTTCCATCATCCCGTTACTCATGGTTGCTCCACAAAAAATACCGACAGCAGCAATCAGGATAATCGTTTTAAACGAGGCAGCCTTGGCACCGATAGCCGAATTCAAGAAGTTTACGGCGTCATTACTGACCCCTACAGTTAAGTCGAAGATCGCGAGGAGAAAAAGGAAAATAACAATTCCCAGATAAATTGATTCCATTCTTTAGGTTTTACTTACAGCCGCAAAAATAGAAGGGAGTTGTTACAGGTTTATTTCAAAATTGTTACAAAATTGTTACGACAAAAGAAAAGAAGTTGAAAAGTGGCTGATTCACTGAATTGAAGGGTTATTGTGGTACTGGGAGAGGGAGTAAAAAAAGAAACAAAAAATCCTTCTGTTCTGACAATCCCTGACAGATTTACTATTTTTGCATGTAAATTCATTGGAAGATGTTTTCAAAAAATATTGCGATCACCGATACGACAGACGGATTGCCCAATCCCCGGCGGATATGGGCAGTGATAGCAGCTTCGCTGGCGTTAATCATGTCGGTGTTGGATGCTAATATTGTCAATGTAGTACTTCCGACTCTTTCGCGTGAATTCGGGACTTCTCCCTCGACCACGATTTGGGTGATGAATGCTTATCAGCTGGCTATTACGGTGTCCTTATTGTCTTTTTCTTCGCCAGGAGATATCTACGGCTATCATAAAGTTTTTCTTTCGGGAGTCGCCGTTTTTTGTGTCACGTCGCTGATCTGTGTCTTATCGACTTCTTTTTGGATGCTGACTGTAGCCCGGGTGCTCCAGGGGTTCGGAGCGTCGGCCATCACAAGTGTGAATACGGCACAACTCCGGACTATTTATCCCCGGAAATACTTAGGACGCGGCTTGGGGATCAGTGCGATGGTCGTTGCCGTATCGGCTGTCGCAGGCCCTTCTGTTGCGAGTATCATCCTTTCGTTAGGTAGCTGGCAATGGCTTTTTGCGATCAATATCCCCCTCGGCCTGCTGGCTTTGATTATGGGCCTGATCTATCTCCCCCACCGCGAGAAGAAGCAAAACCGGAAATTCGATAAAACCAGTGCCCTCGCCAATGCCCTTACTTTCGGACTGCTCATTTACTCGATGGAAGGATTCGCACATCATGAAAATGCCTATTTACTTGCAGCCCAAATCTTCTTGTTATTTATCGTCGGTTATTATTATATCCGCCGTCAATTACACCAGGACTTTCCGTTATTACCGGTAGATTTGTTGAAAATACCTATTTTTTCCCTATCGGTATGTACATCGATTTGCTCGTTCACTGCCCAGATGCTGGCTTTGGTATCTCTCCCGTTCTTCTTACAAAATACGTTAGGACGCACAGAGGTAGCTACCGGGTTATTGCTGACTCCCTGGCCCGTAGCGACTTTGTTCACGGCTCCTCTGGCAGGGTATCTGGTAGAACGCATACATGCCGGAATTTTAGGAAGTATCGGGATGCTGATTTTTGCTACCGGCCTTTTCCTGCTGACTGTATTGCCGGCTATTCCTACCGATGGGGCGATCATCTGGCGTATGATCGTTTGTGGAATCGGTTTCGGACTTTTTCAGACTCCCAATAACAGTACAATCATGGCCTCCGCCCCCATCCAGCGCAGTGGAGGGGCAAGCGGGATGATCGGTACGGCCCGGCTTTTAGGGCAAACCCTGGGAGCAACCCTTGTGGCCCTATTGTTCAGTTTCGCTATGCACGACAAAGGAACTACGGTGTGCCTGTGGGCCGGAGCGATATTCGCCTTAATAGCCGCTGTCGTGAGTTGTTTCCGCCTCTCTCAGCAAATGCCCCTGAAACACACCGATCGGGAATAAAAACATAGGCAGTTATATACATATTTACACTTATAAACGTACAGTTAGGGTAAACCGTATATAATACCCAAACATAAATTTATAGCCGATAAGAAGCAAAAAATGATTTTAATACTATCTTTGTTCACCTACCTAAAGAAAAAAAGATGAAAGCAATTTACAAATACGACGGACCATTAGGCACATACGCCCTGGAAGAGCAAAACGGATTACTTACCCGCCTATGGCTCGGCGACCGGATGGCCTTGCTTCCCGGAGAGACCGAAATAAGTGAAACCCCTCTATTAAAAGAGGCCCACCGACAGCTAACCGCCTATTTTGCCCGGGAACAAAAACAATTCGACCTTCCTATTGCGCCGGAAGGAACACCTTTTCAACTCAAAATCTGGAAATTATTACAGGAGATTCCTTATGGCACCACGATCACCTATGGTGAACTGGCACGCAGAAGCGGAGATATAAAAGCCAGCCGGGCGGTATGGCCAACAGCCGTAATCCCCTGCCAATCCTGATTCCCTGCCACCGGGTGATCGGAAGTGGCGGTAAGCTGACCGGATATACCGGAGGACTGAACATAAAAATCGGTTTGCTGCAAATCGAAGGAGCGCTCGACCTTTCTTTATGGCCGGAATCTCCGAACTACTGAGATATTTTACAGTTGTTTTGTATATTTTTACACTCATTCTTATCAAAAATCCAAAATCAGCCATTATCTTTGTTCAAATCACAAAAAAACACATCATGAAACATTTATTTCTATTATTTCTTTTGATCCCTGTGACACTTTTTGCACAGGTCGACAAAAAATATTTAGCCGGTGCTGTGCCTGTTGTCGATGACAGAGTTGTTTTCACCGAAGAACTGAACCTCCCGGGACGTTCTCAAAATGACATATTCGCCACTTTGTTACAATGGGCGACTACCCGTTTTATAACCACCGAAGAGCTGCAAAGCCGGATACTTTACTCCGACCAGGATAAAGGACAAATCGCCTGTATGGGACAGGAATACCTGGTATTCACCAATAAAGCTCTATCGCTCGACCGGGCTGTAATCAATTACCAAATGTTCATCACCTGCAAACCGGGGAAATGCGAATTAAAAGTTACTGCTATCCGTTATCAGTATAACCGGGGCACTGCCGGTCAGGAAATAATTCCGGCCGAAGAGCAGATTACCGATCAGCATACACTGAATAAAACGCAGACTAAACTGATCAAGTCTACCGGGAAATTCCGGATCCATACCATCGATCTGGTAGATAAATTATTTGCCGATGCAGCAGCGGCTGTCGGAGCGACACAGGTAAGTGCTCCCGTCGCCACTCAAACACCGGCCGTACCCCGGGTTCCTGTCACTTCGACTACCGTACAAGCACCGGACAATACCATTACGCCGGCCAACCTGGAAGGTTACCGTCAGATCAGTCCCGATAAAATCCCCGGAAATATCTATAAAATGTTGTCGGAAAACTGGATGCTGATCACAGCCGGTAATGACGCCCAATACAATATGATGACTGCCAGCTGGGGCGGCCTGGGACATATGTACAACAAACCGGTTGCTTTCTGCTTTATCAACCCGACGCGGTACACCTATCAGCTGATGGAAAACAACGACACTTACACCTTGAGTTTCTACACCGAAACGTATCGGGACATCCTCAACTATTGCGGTACAAACAGTGGAAGAGACAAAGACAAAGTGAAAGAAGCCGGCCTGACACCTATCACAACCCCTTCGGGCAGTAAGGCATTCTCAGAAGCCTGGATGATTATCGAATGCCGTAAAATGGTTTCTCAATCGCTGATCCCTGAAGCATTACACGATTCCCAGGCCAAAGAAAAATGGGGAACGCAATTACACAAAATGTATATCGGAGAAATTCTGAATGTCTGGGTTAAATAACAACGAATTCCGGCTTCATCAATTCAGTGTTGAAGTCTGTGATATTATCCGACAAATTCCCGCCGGCAAGGTACTGACCTATGGTCAGATTGCCCGTCTGGCGGGATTTTCAAATTATTCCCGTTGGGTGGGTAAAATCCTGTCACACCATCCGGGCACAGCGGCCCTACCTTGTCATCGGGTGGTCAACAGCCAAGGACGGACAGCTCCTCACTGGCCCGGACAAAAAAGCTTACTTGCCGCCGAAGGAATCACTTTCAACCGAATGGTCGTGTCGATCTGAAACGGCATCTCTGGTTGTCTATTCCTTCTTAGCTTTTTTTCCCGACCGGAATATCAGGTGTTCCAATATCAATACCGTAATGACCCCCATGACAAATCCATTTCCCACGATAGGCCGGATCAGAGCAGGAATACTATTCAATGCTTCGTCGGGAGCAAAAGATAATAATAAAGCGACCATCAATGAAAACCCGACCACAAGCCCTCCGTCGAAACCGTCGACCGCCTTTTCCCGGATCATCATTTGCATACCGGCCGACAACTGCGAAGCCATCAGATAAAGCAAAACCGCCCCCATAACCACTCCGGGAATGGCATTCAGACATTCGATAAAACCCGGAAAAAATGCACAGACAACCAATCCGATACCGGCCGGTATCAGCGGGAAACGGGAAGCACAACCTGTTGCAGCGATAATCCCCGGACTCATAGAATAATCTACCGGTCCGACAATCCCTAATGCCCCCGATACCACATTAGCCAAACCCGTGATGCCCACACCGCGGGTAGTACGGCGTTCCATATGATCGGCACCGATCATCCGGCCTACGGCCTGAATAGAACCCAATTCGTTTACAATCAGCGCAATAAAACAAAATAAAAAAGACAATACCGCTCCCAAATCGAATTTCCAGGGCCATAATCCGAAATACCCCTCATGCCCGGCTTGTATCCCTCCTGTTTCGGGGAATCCCATCACACTATAATACACCATACTTCCAACCAGAATCCCACCCAAAACCACAATGGATTTCCAAATTCCTTTCAATAATTTATTGGCCAAAATCATTGCCAAAGCCAATAACAAAGCAAAAAACAAATGGAACAAGACAGACGAATTTCCTGCAAAAATCAAACGGAGGATCACCGGGGACAGAGTAAAAGCAATCAGACACAGAATCACAACAATGATCCGGGGAGTAAATACGGCTTGTAAACGGGACAATAAACCGGAAAAAGCCAGCAAAGTGAGTATTCCACCTCCGATCATCAGCGAACTATAGATACCTTCGACCCCTATCGAAACCGTCGAAAGAATCCCGATCAGTAACACCGAAGCCGGTCCGATGACTAAAGGCAGCCGATGTCCCCACAACATCTGGACAATCATAGCCAATCCCATGATTCCGAACAGCTTCTGCATATAAAAAATCTGTTCGACCTGATCCGTGTAATGCAAACGGGCTACAATAATCCCGATAATCACCACACAAGGAATAGAAACAATCCACCATTGCAGTCCATACATCAACATCGGGAAAAATCCCGGCCTATCGTTCAAATTAAATTTCATCCTACAAAAAATAAAAATTATCGTCTGTAAATTTACTATTTAAAACCCACAATAACAACAAAAGTATCCCCCACTCTGTATCATCGCCCGGAAACATTAAGAAGATGAAGTTTTCATTTTAAAGTATATCCGTATTTACCGGAAAAAAGTCCCGGACATCGCCATTGGCCGGACTAAAAAACAATCGGGCTGTAATAAACAGACATAACATACAAAAGAAAAAATTGCGATCTTTGCACTGTTTTTTCAGAGAAGCAATATGGAACTAAAGACTATTCTAAAAAGATACCCGGTCTTCATCCTCGGGCTGTATTTCCTGTCCCTGGGTATTGTGCTGATCGTACGTTCTGCACTGGGGACTACCCCCATTTCCAGTATAAACTATGTCCTCAGCATCAACAGTGCGCTTTCGCTGGGCACGTGGACCTTTCTTTTCAACCTGCTGCTGATCGCCGGGCAATTCTGGCTCATCCGGGACCGCTACAGCCGCCGGGACATCCTCGAAATCCTGCTGCAGATTCCTTTCTCTTTCCTGTTTGCAGCCTTCATCGACTTTAATATGATGTTCACCGGACAGTTACATCCTGGCAGTTATGGACTGTCGGTCGCCCTGCTCCTGACCGGATGTGTCGTGCAATCCATCGGCGTCGTGCTCGAAATCAAGCCCCGGGTGGCTATGATGAGTGCCGAAGCCTTCGTAAAATATGCTTCCCAGCGTTACAACCGGGAATTCGGAAAATTCAAAGTCTGCTTCGACGTCACTTTAGTCACCCTGGCCGCAGTCCTCTCCTTCCTCCTCAGCCAACGCATCGAGGGCATACGCGAAGGATCGCTCATCGCCGCCTGTATCACCGGCTACATCGTCACTTTCCTCAACCGCCGGATCATCACCCGCAAAACACTTTACAATCTGCTGCCCATCCTTCAAAAAAAGACCTCCCGGAACGGATGATGCTGCCTTCCCCCTCGGAAAGACTGCATTTCAAACGACCATCAGTTTCCGTATATTCCGACCAATAGCTCCCAGACATGAAACTTTGCGTCTTTTCGCATTCACAGCTAGTTTTCAGTTTTCAATCCTCATCAGATATACAGCTTTCATACCTCATCTTAGTCAATACAATGTTTTCTTATCACAATTCACTAAGATTATAAACCAATATAAACGAAGTTTTATCTTAAAGCAGAAATTACATTATTTTTGCATCGGTAAATGCGAATCCGATAGTTGCGCTTTCTATTCAGCAATCAATTAAAGGTAAACTGAAAATAAGCTATTTAAAAATAATTATAAAACAGCCATTCCCGTTGTAATGAAAACCGATATAATACCTTATCAAAAAATGACAGCAGAAGCCATATTATATAAAGAAAACGATCCCCTTCTGCGATATGCTATTTATAAAGCATACAAATATCGATGTGCATACACAGGTAAATTTCTTTATGATTACTCATCCATGCATCTTGATCATATTATACCACAGAATACTGCCCCTGAAGTACTTCAGGAAAAAATACGGAAATATCATTTAGCAGACGATTTCACTATTGATAGTCTGGAAAATATTTTACCAACCAAATCTTTGCATAATAACAGTCAGAAAAACCGACATCCGTTCAGTGAACCTGCCGAACGATTTTTTTTGGAATATGCACAACGTGGAAAATGGAAAATCGAACGAGAATATAAAATCTTGAAAAAACAATTTGAACTTTCAAAATTGAAAGTATTTGCTGAAGCTCAACTTGTGGAATTCAATTTATTACCTCCGGAGGTATACAAGGCAAGCAGGAAAGTTACAAACTCGCTTTCAATACATAATCATTTCTGGCGGTCAACAGAAAATATAGCACTTAATGGTTTCCTGCCCTCGAAATTGAAGGAAGAGGGAAGTTGTGTTATTTCTTTTTGTAACCGGACAATCATGATCACCCTGGATCATAAGAGCATTCTTCAACTCATAAACAAACTGGAAACATATTCTCTGAATGATATTATACTTCGGGGACATTCCTATCAGAATACGAAGACATTCGTAGTACTAGGTAACAATGCAGTCCATTTAGAAAATGCAGTTTATGAAGAATTGCTCGATATTCTTCAGGATTATTTAAAAGTGTATTCGGAAGAATACAGCAAATTCCAAAAGTATATCGGGGCAGAAAATTTTTCTTTTTACAAAGATACCAATGATTATATGTTATTGGAAACAAGCCGGGAGAATTGGCGTAAGTTAATCCAATACGCCAGGAAATTCGATACAGAGCAAGGAACAACATCAGAATATTGTTTCAATTCCAATGATCATCATCTTTTAGCCATTTCAGCACAAAACAATATAAAGTTCCGTCTTTTACCAGCTAATTCTATCAAAAACGAAGATTCATTTTTATTCCCCGATGATCAATTATGCATTTTATGGGAAATACCCGATACCGGAAGCAGAAAAGCCATCGAAACAGGAGATGTATGGACTGCACAGCAGACTTATGAATGGCTGCAAAAGTTACTTCAGCAATTTACAGACGAAAGCCCGGATGCCGATCAAGCCGTTCCCGGCAAACAGAGATTTTTCAGGAAAATGCTGGATTTCTTTTTTAAATAGATATTCCCAAAGTCCTATTAAAAAAACGCTTGACAAGGGGGGTACATGACCAACTACAATTTCAATTCTATCAAGTTCAATTTAGAATATGGTCTTGGAGGGAAACCTGTTAGCCGTAGCTTATTTCAATTCTGCCAGTTCTCATTAATCCCCTGCCAGGTAACCAAAATCACCTGGCAGGAACTGTTTCTATGTGCCTTATTGATTCTCATAATCAAACGCCAATATCATATCCGTCAGCTTCTTCTCCGCTTCTTCCAAAGCAGTTGCCCTTTCATTCACCGTAACCACATAACTCGCACAGGGCAACGTCACAAACACTTCGGCCCCTGCTGTCTCGTCAATGATTAATTTCGCTTTGGGCTTGTCGCCTTCTTCAATCAGTTTGGTCCGGATGGCCCCGGCAATATGGTTTGCATTATCACTTACAGCAAGCGCTAATGTCTCCATCAGACTAAAAGTACGGGCCTGATTGGAAGTAATCCGCCAATTGATCAAAGCATTTGCCAATACAGGAATGATCTTTTCTCTTTCAGCCTTCGGCATGACCAGACATTCTCCGAAAACATTTTTCGATTTCACCCACCCTTCAGCTTCCAGGGCAGTAATCATCTCCGGGGACAATTCCGGTTCATGCTGATTGGTAACGCAAAATAAAGCCCTCAAATCAATAGCCATGTCAGCAACAAACAAACCTGTTGCCCGGGTATTGTCAGGAATCCAAATCCGTTTGGTTAAAGTACGGTTATTATTCTGCAAATATGCCTCTATTTCTTCCTTTGTCATTAAACGGTCACTACCCTCTATCCGTACATTAACCGGATGCCACTCAGGCCGGTCACTACGGTCAAAGGTGATATTCTCTTTATCCCGTTCGAGGCCTCCCAATAAAGGATGAATGGGACGCATCGCAGATACCGACAAAGGACTCCGGCGTTTTAAAGCAACCATATCCTTTCCAGCCCGCATCCAGCCTCCAATCAACTGGTCGATATACCTGGGATCACAGGGAGCCCAGGTTTCTTTATTTTCCAGACCATCTTTTTTCGTTATATTATAATTAAAAGTAATTGGAGCCATCGGTACGTTCAGATCATCGGTCAAAGTTGTCAGGATACAACGTTTTATTTGCTGCCCGCTTGAATAAGGCACCATCCGGTTAAATAAAGGATCAAAATAGGCTTTCTGTCCTTCCTGCACACAGAATACAGTATGTTCTGCATGTTTCAGTGTTCTGATGTAAATGTATGGTTTCATTGGATTACAATTTTATTGATTACAAACTATCGCATAATTAAACCGGACTAAAGTCAAAAAATAAGGAATATTATCCACTGGCATCGAATGAATGAGTTTTCCGATATCCTCTGCAAATTTTATATCAGGAATTTGAGGAATAATTTGCTGCAATTCATTCAGAAAAATCATTCGGGAATTAGTTTCCAATATCTTATTCACTTGATTCCTCCTTGTCATGTTACTTTTTTTATCCCCAAGTACATAGGTATGTAACATTTGAGCAATTTCCCGGGATTTTTCCCACAAATCTTCATTATTCAATGGGTGCAAAGTTACTACAAAAAAGTGAAATGCGGAAAGATATAGTGATAGAATTGAGT
>ENA-OWPM01002184-OWPM01002184.1-human-gut-metagenome-genome-assembly--contig:-NODE-2184-length-12556-cov-3.949524_pt1 | contig 12556 bp, 10 predicted proteins | sample MGYA00248267_ERZ651852 | MGnify/ENA primary metagenome ERZ651852 (study PRJEB26924, sample SAMEA4378228) | human gut metagenome | biome: human gut; feature: human-associated habitat; material: faeces...
GTGCAAATTTTCTATAGAATTAAAGAATTTTCCCCCTGATTTATCGGGTGAGCCGACAATTTTTGTATCTTTGCTCAACTCATGAATTTATAAACAACAAGGTGAAATATCCCATTAAAACAGAAAGATTAATCATACGGCTTGCTGAACCGGAAGATGCAGAAAGCATTTTTTCTTACCGTTCTGACTTTGCGGAAAATAAGTATCAGGGATGGTTCCCTGATTCAGTTGAAGAAGTCCGTGATTATATTAGCAATATGCCGGCGACAATGGATATTGCCAATATATGTTTTCAGTTTACCATTATTCTTGCAGATGAAAACAGGTTAATTGGTGATATGGGAATCAGCTTTACCAATCACAACAATATGCAGGCTGAACTTGGATGTACGCTACATAAAGATTATCAGAAAAAAGGTTATGCTACAGAAGCATTGAAAGCAATGGTTGATTATCTTTTTGGAACGCTCGATAAACATCGGATTATAGCCTCAGTCGATCCGAGAAATACAGCTTCTATCCAGTTAATAGAGCGATTGGGGTTCAGAAAGGAAGCTCACTTTAAGGAGAGCTATTATTTGCGTGGGGATTGGGTAGATGATATAATTTATGCGCAGCTTAAGACCGAATGGGGTAATAATGATAAATATAGCAAAGAAGAGATAATGATAGACCCCCAAATTATTACCTTGCAATTTAATGAATGTATCAGTAGGGCTGACATTAACGCACTATCCAGTTTAATGACTGAAAATCATGTTTTTATCGATATGGCAAACAATCGAATTGTAGGAAAATCTGATAATATAGTTAAGGCATGGAAGCCGTTTTTTAGACTTTATCCGGGATATCGAAACATTTTCGAGAGCGTAACAGTAAATGGTTCTATGGTTATTATGCAGGGATATTCCATTTGTTCAGATCAGGTTCTAAATAATGTTCATGCTATTTGGGTTGCAGAAATAAAGGAAAATAAGGTTAATCTATGGCATATCCATCCGGACACGAAAGAGAATAGAAATAAGTTTGGTATATAAACATGAAACAATGAGTATTGGAGAATATAAATGAATATAGGTTACAAGGTTGGTGAGTTGATTTATGATGCAAATATATATGATGGATTAAATACCTTTCTATCTGATTTGCAATTCTACAAAAAGTGGCTACCGAAAAATAAGGAGGCTGAAATACTTGAACTGTGCTGTGGTACAGGCAGACTTACGATCCCCATTGCCAAAGATGGATACAGCATTTGCGGAGTAGATTACACACCCTCAATGCTCGAACAAGCAAAGATGAAGGCTATCGAAGCAGAATTAGTGATTGATTTCATAGAAGCAGATATTAGAATGCTCGACTTGCAAGAAAAATTCGACCTAATCTTTATTCCATTTAATTCAATCCACCATTTATACAGAAACGAAGATTTATTCAATGCGTTAGGATGCGTTAGAAATCATCTCAAAGCAGGAGGCTTATTTCTGTTAGATTGCTTTAATCCCAACATCCAGTATATTGTCGAGAGCGAAAAAGTGCAGGCAGTAATTGCCGAATATACAACGGATGATGGACGGGATGTGTTGATAAAACAAACAATGCGTTATGAGAGTACAACCCAAATCAATCGCATAGAATGGCACTATTTTATCAATGGCGAGTTTCATTCATACGAAAAGATACAAAACCAAAGATGAAAATGGACTTTAAAATCAGAATAGCGCAACAATCTGATAGTGCTGAACTGAGAGATTTATATAAGAATACCGTGCTTGTAGTAAACAGGCGTGATTATTCACAGGATGAAGTTGAAGATTGGGCATCATGCGGAGATGATCTTTCCAATATAGAGGAAATGATAAAGACTCACTATTTTATTGTGGCTGTTAATCAACTGTCTCAGATTGTAGGTTTTTCATCCATTACGCCGCAAGGCTATCTGCACTCTATGTTCATTCACGCAGACTTTCAAGGCAAAGGCATTGCAACTATGCTTTTGGAAGAAATAGAACGATATGCTATTACAAAAGGTATTATACAAATCACATCAGAAGTGAGTCTAACTGCTCGTCCATTCTTTGAGAAGCAAAAATACGTGGTGAAGAAGGAACAAAAACGACAGGCAAATAAATTGAATTTGACTAATTTTTGGATGGCAAAAACCTTATCTGTAATAAAACCATATCATGGTCGTATTCCTGCTTGTGGTGTGTTCTGTGGCGGTTGTCCAAGCTACACACGAGATGAAAAAAATTGTCAGGGAGGAGAGGAAAACAAAACCCGCTGTGAAAAATGTAGAACATTTTACCTGTGTTGCGTTGAGAAAGGAATAACACATTGCTACCAATGTCATCTATTTCCTTGCACTAAGTTCAAAGGTTTTACAAAACGTTGGTTAAAGTATGGGCAAGACTTTATTGAAAATCAGAAATTTTTAAAGCAGGTGGGTGAAATGGAATTTTTGAGGTTTTATAATGAAAAGGTTACAGATTAAGTTTAGTCCATTTCTCTTGTATATCTAAAATGAACTAAACCTTTGTTTTTATTGAAAGTTGTTAGCCTATCTCCTTTGAAAGAAATCTCTTGAATTCTTCCTCACTGGGCAACTGGATTTTATACTTTTGTACAAAAATATTTGGGTCTAATCCTGCTGTGGCATAACGAACTAAAGTATCTCCTTTTTCAGTACAAAGCAAAATACCGATTGGTGGATTATCATCGGGCTGCATTACTTCTGCTTTGAAGTAGTTTAGATACATATTCAGTTGGGATGCATATTCATGGTGGAATTTGTCAATTTTTAAATCCACTATGACATGGCATTTCAGTATGCGGTGATAGAAAACGAGGTCAGCAAAGAAGTAATCTTCATCTATCAGTATGCGTTTTTGGCGAGCTTCAAAGCAGAAGCCGTGTCCCATTTCCAGAAGGAACTTTTGTAAATTATCAAGGATGGCTTGCTCTAAATCATTCTCTGTAACTAATGCCCGTTCATTTAACCCTAAGAACTCTAAGGTCAAGGGAGTATTTATTACATTCGCAGGCTGTAGTTGAACTGCCTGTTGCTGTACTAATGCAGAAAGAGCTTCTTTGTTTTTAGATAATCCACTACGCTCGTAGTACAATGAATCAATCTGCCGTTCCAGTTCTTTTGCAGTCCAGCATCCCCTAATCGTTTCCATTTCATAAAAGGCACGTTTAATAGGATTGTCAATAGCAGATATTGCATTCAAATGCGTAGAAGATAATCTGTTAAATAGCTTTTCAGCAGCCAATTTCCAGTCATTATTTGCAATTTCTGAAACCATTTGCAATTTGGCGGTTACTGACCGCCGAATCTCTGTTTCAAATTCGGCGGTCGGCAACCGCCGAATTCCCGAACCCGACATAACATAGCCTAAAACCTCTTCTTTCAACTGTGGATAAACAAGATATAAACGTCTGAACTCCCGGAATCTACGTTCGTTAAGTCCTTTGGTATTTAGTTGTTTTTCCAACTTCTTCAAAAGCTGCTCACCATAGGCTGCACGGTCTTCTCCGTTTTGTTCAAATTCCACGATATAACAGCCCATAAGCCAGTTACGGGAAGTTAGTGCAAGGTTTACAGAGTGTGCTGCTTGTGCTTACAGCGTGTCTTGAATGGCACTTCTCCGTATGTTTCAGCCCGCTATGTCCGAGCAAACTGGCTACTGTTTTAATATTAGCACCATTGTTAAGGATATTCACTGCAAATGAGTGACGGGCACAATGCCAGCTTATGTGCTTGTCTATTCCGGATCTTTTCACCCAACGTTTTACTGATTTACAGCAGCTTTCATAGGATGGTAGATTAAATATAAGCACATCTTTGTTGCCATCTGCAGGAGGTTCGCCAATAATAGAGAGTAAACCGTCATTCAAAGGTATGACTACTCCACTAGCAGAAGAATGCCCTTTGGTCTTATTCTGTTCAAACTTCAATAGCTTGTTTGAGTAGTCTACATTCTTATATGTAAGGTCTTTCAGTATCACATCGTGTTCGATGGCATAGCGTATCACTTTCTTGAAACGCTGATAGATACTTTTTGCTCCCTCGCCAACGCTACGGGATTGCAAATAGTCCACAAACAGAACCATCATATCCTTAGTGATAAATTCGGGTTTGATGTTGCATTCATATAATGGGTACTGTTCTTTCAGAAAATCCTTAAAACGACTGAAGGCAATTTGCATCATACGCAGGTCTTTCTTAATATTTATGGCTAATCAGTTAAAGAAATCCCTTTCTTTGGAGATTGAACGGTTCAATGCTTCGCAGAAGAAAGGATTTAGCTTTATGTTTTGATGTAAAATGCTTTTTCATAGTTCCTCTATAATAGAAGCTCACGCTAGTAGCCAAGAGGTAGTGTGGCATGTTTAGAACATGTATTCCCAAAAAGAAGAAGGAATCTGCTCTTTTGTCGAAAAAAAGTCTTATGTTTACGCACGATATGAAAAACAGGGTTTATATAGGCCCTGATATCAGTAAATAACCAACCTTGACATGTGTACAAACAGAGATAAGGCTATCTCTTTTGGGCGGGACGGCGGAGATGTCTGCCGTTTCGTTTTTTGTCTATGAGCCAGTGACGTGGTTGCTGACGAATCGTTGCCTCAAGATATTTTTCTGCAGATTCATTGTTCATATATTGCCAATATTAATCAAGTAAACGCTCACCCGATATTTATTGGGGACAGACTTAATTCAAAGGGATAAGACAAGAATCGCGGATGTCAGCTTAATGCGATGAATGGTATCTTTTTGATTGAAATACCTTCTTTTTCACGACACGGCTCTCTGGCTATAAAAGCCAACGAGCGTAAACGGGGAGCGCGAACAAGCTGCCACAACCGCTTTTTAACACGATAAACGTCTCTTTTTAACGAATATATACGTATCAACCTACACATATAGCTGTATCAACTCACACATATAGCAGTGTCAACCCACACATATAGTCGCGTCAAGCTACACATATAGTGGCGTAAGCCTACACATATATAGGCATCGGCCCTCACATGCGGTAGCGTTGGGCATTATTACCGCCTAACGACCGTAAAACATGAACTAGGGTGAATTATTTCGGCTGGAACGAAAGGCCGTTTTTCGGCAAACAGCTATCAAACAGAGAATTGCTGTTTTTTTCTCTCGAATTTGGAAGCGAGACGCACTTGGGTACGGAATAATCGATTCTCCGGGACTTCAGATTACAAGTTGTCAAAAAGACAAATGGGCCACTTGTATCTATAGTTCCTCTGCCATTTCCCGATAACCATCGGGGGAGAGACGGTTAATGTATAATTTATGCCTTGTCAGGTGAATAACTTACGGCTTGTCAAGTGAATAACTTACGGCTGGGGGTAGCCGTAAGCTTACGAGTCTGGAAGTGGTTAGTTATTCACTTGGGAAGCCTTTCTCAAGTGAGTTGGTCTGTTGATTAATAGTTTATAAGACAGCGATTTATATGGCAATAGTTATCTCATGATCTCATCTGTTGGCCGACTTATCTTAGGCTGCCGGCTGAAATATAGATGAGCCTGAAGATATCCCCAATGATTATCGGGTGAGCCTATAAAATACCTATAACTCGAAGCTAGCGGTACTATCAATACTTTTGTGTCAAAGAGGAAGCTTGATTCAGATCTTATGCTTTGATAGGTTTACATTATTTTAATGTACACCTGTACATTATATATAGTTAAAAACCTTGATGTTTGACAATCTTTTATGGGATAGAAACGACTAGTTTAAACGATCGATTCTTTTAGTCATTTGCAAAGGTACGCGTTTCTTCGATACTTGCAACTCTTCCGGGCTATTTTTTTATTACTTATCCTCTTTCTTATCAATAGGATAGGTTATCCTTTACGAAACAACCGATTCCTTCAACAAACCTCCTGTTCCGACACTAAAAAAACGCAAGATTTAGACGATCGTTTAGACTAGTCGTTTACTAATGACGATTAGCCATCGAGAAGAAGGTAAGTGCTTAATAAACACTATTATTAATATTAAATTTTAAATTATGAACAAGAAGTTTACTATGCTTTTGGCTAGTGCCATGCTTGCGACTGCTTTCTCGGCAGGGGCAGCTGTAGACGCTAAAAAAGGGGATGCGATCTTGTTGAAGTCTGGCACTGATAATTTGTCAGCTTTAACGGGGACTAACTTTGGGAAATTGGGCCTAACCAGTACTCCTGCCGATCTTAATGATTGGGAATTAAAGGGCTTAAATGGTGCTACTTGGACTGTTTCTGCAAAGAAGAACACTCTAGGTAGAGATATTTATTCTTTTGAGAATAAAGCTACAGGTTTAACGCTTGCTGTTGATCCTACCATAGCTATTGATGCAGATAAGGCTGGTGTCGGTGCGAAAGCTTTGACTTTGGGCGGTACCGCATCAGAGTGGGTGGCTGAAGGTGATAAGTTGGTTTCTTATTTCACGGGAGACTCTGTTGTTTATATCGCAAAGAACGGAGGTGATCTTTATTTGGAAAAAACAACAAAAGCTAAATTAGGCTCATCTAAAGCTATTGATCTGTCCTCTGCTAAGAATTTTCCTGAATCAATGATTTTGGATGCAGCTGACTTGAACACGTTATTGCAATCAGTTCCTACTGCTACTTTCTTTGGTTTGAATATGAACCCTAGTGTCTCTACTGGCAAAGCAAATCGGTTGACAGACACTCCTCTTAAGGCTACGGACGTAAGTGGTGCTGGTAATTGGGTAACTTTACAAGCCAAAGATAAAAAAGTGAAGGTTGATGGTGAGGATCAAGATGCCTATGTTGTCGTTGATACCGCTTATTATGATGGTACTGAGACTAGTAAGTTCTTGCAACTTAATTACGATGCTTTCAAAGCGGACAATCGTGAAGAAGGTTCTTATTACTTTAAGTTTACTTATAACGCAGCTAAAGATGAATTATATATTCAAGTTCAGAAGGTAGCTTATAAGCTTACGAAAAATGCAGGTGAGACTGATGCGGACTTTGCTAAGTATATCAAAGAGAATAACAACAATTCTTACTGGAGCATTCAAGATGAAGAAAACCCTCGTACGTTAGCGACCAAAACTGATAAGTTTATCTACATGGCTAGATTGGCTGGAACGAATGTCTTGACTATCAATACGGATGAGACAGATCTAACTGGTACTTCTGCACCTGTAGCTATGGCTAATGTTCAGAAAACAGTTGTCAAGCTTGGCACGAACTTCTCCGGATTGACGCTTACTACGATCCCTGATGGCGTATATTTGGTACAGTACAAGGCCTCGGCAGGAAATCCGAAAATCAAACAAAATGGTTTATATGCTTTGGCAAACTTAGCAGGAAACTTGGGTTGGGCTAATTTGGCTCGTAACCAAGAGTTCAAGCATATGCCTGCCGCTCAATGGGTAGTGGATAAGAATGGCACTTCTTCTACTGCTATGGTTACGATTGATAATCGTGAGTTCAGTGATGTTTCTAATACAAGTGTTCTTCCGTCTCAAATGACTCAATTCTATGCGGTGGAAGGTAGTGATGATGTATTCTATTTCAATGGTAGTGTAGCTGATACTTTGAGTTTTATCAAAGTTGATGAGGCATTGGTTAAGGATACAAAATTAGGTTATAAGTATGTAACGGCTGAAGAAGCTTCTGTTCAGACATATTTGTTCAACTATTTGCATGGGCTGGCGTTGAATAAATATCTGTATACTCCGGCAGGAAAAGACTCTATTGTTCGTGTAGACGAGAATGGAGAGAAAGCGAACTTCCGTTTGACTTTGATCGCAAAGGATGACAAATATGGTTATAAGGATGGTTTGGTAAGAAACGCTTACTATGTTTCTGACGGAAAAGGTCGTTATATCTCATTCGACGGTGTAGCGAATAAGTATATGATGAAATCAGTTCCGACTCCTTTCTTCTTGAAAGAGAACAATTGCATTGACGGTACTCATTATTATACTTTGGTAGAAGCTAATTTGCGTTCTGAGGCATTGGTTAAAGAAGGTAACAATGATATCGCATTATCTTGGTACCCTGCTTCGGAAAATGGTAAAAAGGTTGCTGATGCTAAGACTTTTGCTGCACTGAATACAAAGGAGGTAACTCGTAGTTATGAGCAACCGGATGGTTCCACCGTCACAGTAAAATATTACGCCGATGCAAATGGTAATATTGCGAGCGCTCCATATTATGATAAGGATGGTAATCGTTTGATTGTGGATGGTAGTGAAATTGGTGATGTATATGCTTATAAAGCAAAGGATGGCGTTGTATCATTACAAAAAGCATTCAATTCGATTTCTCGTTCAAATTCTTGGGACTATGCATCTGTAAAAGTATCTGTTGACGACAATACTCTTGATTTGACTGAGGGTACTTTAAATGATAAGTTCTATTCAGAGATCCGTACCTCTGCATTCGCCGTATCAAAAGACGACTCTCCATTGTACCGTCGTTTCAACAACGCTGCGTTAGGCGAGAGTGAAACCGCTGATAGCTTGTTCTTCGTTGAAAAAATCCGTAAGGAATATTTGATGGATGAGTGGAACAAGAACTTGACAGACAAGAATGTAGATTACGCTGGTATCTGGAATAAGGAGAAAGCTGACGGTAAATTAGGATTCATCGTTGATACCGCTTGGGTTAACCGTGGTAATGGCGATATCAAGCCGCAATATTTGATCTCTGTCGCTCGCAATGATCAAGCCGGTACTCCGGGTATTCCTTGTACGTATGAGCATAATCACTTTGATAACGCTGGTAATCCTGTTGACGCAGCGCATTGCTCTCATGCAACTCAAGGCCATTCAGGCTTCGACTACGGTAAGTATTTGGTAAGCTTTGGCGACTCTGCCCTTATTAAGGGCCATGAATTGAAGGTTCCGTATATGGATATCGATGGTGGTTATACTCGCGTAGGTTTTGTTAAGGCAATCCACGCTGGTGACAGCTTGTTCGTCTTGACACAAGGTTTTGAGAACATGGATCCGGCTACATTGGATACAGCTACGATTATCAATGCTTATAAGAAGAGCAAGAGCGAGAACTTTATCGTGAATTTACAGGGTGACAACCACAAGAACGTAACTTGGTCATTCCGCTATGTAAACCCGGATAAGGCTGGTGCTGTAACGGAAGAGGGTGCTGATAACGAATTCTTGTTCGAGTCGAACATCTATAACGAGGCAGGCGTTGCTTCTACAGGTAAGGCTACTAAGGGCTTCGATAAGACCGTTGCCGGTTCAATCGCTCCTTCTTACGCCGCATGGTTGAAGATGCAGAATGGTTGCTTGGTATTAACTCGTGGTGATTCAGAGTTTAGCGCAGCTAAGACTGGCTCTGACGGTGCTTTGATCTTCAACGCATACCAAAAGACTGACGCTGAGGATATGGTAACATCTATCGAAGGCGCTAACGCTGAAGGTGTATCTATCATCGCTGGCAACGGTACTGTAACTGTTCAAGGCGCAGCCGGTAAGTCAGTAGTTATCACGAACATCTTAGGTAAGGTAGTCGCAGAGACTGTTCTTACATCTGATAACGCTACAATCGCCGTACCTGCTGGTATCGTAGCTGTGGCTGTTGATGGCGAGGAAGCTGTTAAGGCTATCGTAAAATAAGATTTATAAAGAAATAAAATAAATCGAAAATACATTCCCGTGCGGGTAACCAAGTACTCCGTGATGGATGAACAAGCGGGAATGGATTAATATTAATACTAAAGTAATAAATTAAAGTTCATCCGTCGTTACCTCCGTGAGGAGAGAGGGCGGTAAGAATAAGTCTTGGTTGGCATTGTATATGCCGCCAAGACTTTATTCCATATGTTGTATTGTTAATCTAAAAATTAAAGGATATGCAGTTTAGTTGGTGGTACCTTTTTGTTTCTATCCCTGTGATATGGTCTTTATGGATAGGTTTCCGGGTCTTTAGGGGGATAAATAAACCAAGTGATTTCTTCTGGTATCCGGAAGGAATGTCATCAGAGAAGTTGAGGGATTCTTTGACCGCATCGAATATCAGTGTAGGTTCTGCTATCTTTGCGTTTTTGAGCTTTGGATATTCTTATAAGCTTGCCGCTTTTATCTCTCCTTTGACATGGCTGCTGGGTTTCTTTATCTTGTATAAGGTATTTCCTCGTATAGAAAATTCGGAAAAGAGAACATTGCATGGCTTTTTGGCCAATCGTTATGATAGTCGATTTATCGGTTATTTCGCTTCTTTGTTATCGATCATCGGATTCTTGGGTACCTATGGTATAGAGATCTTGGTTGGGATAAAGATCGCTAATGTCCTTTTCCCTAATGTCTCCTCTATTTATATTATCTTGGGTTTGAGTCTGGTGGTGTGTACGTATACTGCACTAGGAGGTTTTAAGGCTGTTATTGATACGGAAAAGATGCAATTGTGGTTTTCATACGTCGGGATTGCTGCCGTTTTTGGATTCTTAATATCTCATAATGAGAATGTATTGAGTCTTGAGACATTGGCTTCGGACCATTGGGGATTTTCAAACTTATCAGTGTTATTTGTCCTTTCATTAATTGTGGTGAATGTACCTTGGCAGTTGATCGATATGTCCGTTTGGCAACGAGTCTGTTCCATGCGAGATCAAAAGGATATAAAGAAAGGATTGTCACAATCTATTTACTCAATTGGAATCTCTTGGTGTGTGTTGATTTCATTGGGTGTTTTACTGAATTATTTTCCGGACTTTACGGCTCCTTCGAATAATGATTACGGTTCCTTGCTATTGAGTTATCTCCAAGAACCTTGGGCGTTTGCTCTGTTTGCGGCGGGCTGCTTTGCCGCATTAGTGTCTACGGCAGATACATTATTGATTGCTTCTATACAGACTTTTGTTTTTGATATATTGTATCCTTCACATTCATTGAAGACGATAGAAGATACAAATGACCCGGAGAAAATGAAGGGTTTATTGCGCTATGGAAGGAAAATGGTTTATTTATTCGGACTTATCAGCCCTTTGTTCATTTACTTGGTTAGTATTGTGATACCGGGTGTTCTGGATTTGTTTTTTTTAGTTTATAGTGCTCAGATCATATTGCTTATACCGATTTGCGTGGCGATATTCCGTAAGGATTGTGTACGGATGAGAAAGTATGCGATATTCTCTCTTTCTGCTGGTTTCTTGGCTTCTGTATGCATGATGGTGTGGATGCTTTTTCATCCGGTGGAATACGTTTATCTGTCGGCTCCACTTGTTTCGATTCTGGTTTCTGCGATACCTTGGTTTTTTATTAAGAAAGGAGAAGGTTATGATACTGGAGTTAACAAAAGGTGAGATTTTCGAACTAATGGTTTCAGCTTTAGGAGGATTCCTATTGTTATGTAAATGGATGAAATCTACGAATATGCGAAAAGTAAGGGAATACCTTGAAAAACAGCCCTTAGATGGGCTTTCGGATTGCAGTTGTTTGGGGGATTTTATGAAGCGGTCTTCTTGTAAGAAACTGTTTAACTATTATTTTTTATATAGGCTTGTCTCCATTTCTTATTATTTGCTGCCGGTTGTTTTTTTGTTCTTTTTTCTTGTTGATGCATTTTATTTGTATAACTATTTTCTTGTTGATGGATCTGAAGTATTCGAGAAAGCTTGTGTTCCGATGCAGCAAAGTGTATTGATATTTATTTTTGAATCAGTGGTTGTTATGTTCCCTCTTGTTTTAGGAGAGTGGATTAAAAGAAATACTTATGAGCCTCTTGTATGAGCGACGATTGGAGTCTTGCTATATAGAACGAATATATCCGTATTCGGAATCGAATGCTTTTTTAGGAGTGAGTATTTGCTCTCGTTTATTTTCAGAGAAGACTTTGATTGCTCTGTTTGATTGGTGCAAGGTAAATGTCAAATCTGTTTATGTATTAATAGCCGATGAGATACAAATGTACACTTTTATGGCTTCTAAAGGTTTGGAACGAAAAGAGGCTTGTGCGAAAGCTTTGCAAATAGGCGATATAAAGTATCGATTCATAGAAAGGGTTATCAAGAAAGGTGACTATGACAATGTTCGATTGCTTTCTTGGAAAGCGGTAGCCTTAGAGCCTCGATTCAAGACTTTATTGCAAAGACTTAGATTATTATATGGAACTGAAATCCTTTTTCGGCGGGAAGTTATCAAGCAGATTCTAGAACGTAACAGGCGGTTGCCGGAAGGTTTTCGTTTTGCAAGGATCGACTCTTCTGATTATGATCTAGCTTCTCTTTATATACTGAACGAACTGGCGGTTATTTTATATTTCCATTTATATTTTGATCCGGTGTGCCAATATCAAATCTCACCTTTACCTATGACCCCTTTATTGGAAATCTTGTATGACGGTACTTTTTTGAAAGACTTGCTTGTGCCTAAAAAGGATATTGGTTATATAGAAATTATGGAGGAGAAGGATCTCACTGGCAGAATGATTAAGGTTAATACAAAAGGGGCACCCTTATAGATAGAACCGCCCCTCCTTATAGTTGTAGATAACTCCTTTACTTTTTTGTGAGTTCGTTATAGCTTATGTATGACTTTCA
>ENA-OWPM01002185-OWPM01002185.1-human-gut-metagenome-genome-assembly--contig:-NODE-2185-length-12553-cov-7.636022_pt1 | contig 12553 bp, 15 predicted proteins | sample MGYA00248267_ERZ651852 | MGnify/ENA primary metagenome ERZ651852 (study PRJEB26924, sample SAMEA4378228) | human gut metagenome | biome: human gut; feature: human-associated habitat; material: faeces...
AATCCTAACTTCTTGCTAAAGAAGTATTTATTAAGCGACCATTCTGGGCGCACCCGCATATATCTGTGTGGTGCGGATGTTGGAGTGCCCCATCATCCTGCTGATGGTCTCAATGGGAACCCCGTTGGAGAGACAGATTTCGGTCGCATAGGTATGCCGGGCAAGGTGGAAAGTGATAGGCTGTGCAAGGAAAAGCGGACAGGTGAAGATAAAACGTAAACCGTTTGAAATGAGCATTGTTTCAGTGTTCTGCCAAGTTGGAAAAATGCAAATGACAACGAAATATTGAGGTTGTTCAGTTACCAAACCGTTAGCCGGGCAGTTACCGAAACAGGAATAGGTAACGGCAGGCAATGAAAAGAAATCCTCACCGTTTTGTTTGCGCTCATACACAATGTTTTGCATATCAAGGAACGCTTATACGGCAAGTAATTTTGCACTAAAAAATATAAGCGTATGAAAGTAGAAAAATTCAAGGTGTTGCTCTACCTCAAAAAGAGCGGACTGGACAAATCGGGAAAGGCTCCCATCATGGGGCGCATCACGGTAAACCGCACAATGGCACAGTTCGGATGCAAGCTGTCCTGCACTCCCGAATTATGGAATCCCCGTGAAAGCCGTCTGAACGGAAAGAGCAAAAAGGCGGTTGAAACCAACGCCAAGATTGAGAAACTGCTGCTTGCCATCAATTCCGCATTTGATTCTCTTTTGGAGCGCAAGCAGGAGTTTGACGCTACGGCAGTCAAGGACATGTTTCAGGGGAGCATGGATAAGCAGATGACCCTGTTGAAACAGTTTGACCGTATCAACGAGGACTTGAAATCGCGTATAGGCATCGACCGTGCCGAGGGAACATACTCCAAGTATTACTACACACGGCAGATTCTCGCAGGGTTCATCCGTGAGAGATTCAAGACGGAGGATGTCGCCTTCGGGCAACTTTACGAGCGGTTCATCTGGGATTTTCAGGACTATGTGCTCGATGAGAAGAAACAATCCCTGCAATCCGTGCGCCATTACCTTGCCCTTTTGAAGAAGGTATGCCGCATCGCCTACAAGGAGGGACATTCCGAACGCTATTTCTTCTGCAACTTCAAGCTGCCGAAACAGGAAATCAGCGCACCGAAGGCACTCACACGGGAGGAGTTTGTGAAAGTACGTGACGTGGAAATATCCGTGCGCCGCAGGCCCTCGCTTGCCCTCACCCGTGACCTGTTCCTGTTTGCCTGCTACACCGGAACAGCGTATGCTGATACCGTGTCCATCACGCGGGACAATCTCTTTTCCGACGATGACGGGAACCTGTGGCTGAAATACCACCGCAAGAAAAACGAGTACCTCGCACGGGTGAAACTGCTTCCCGAAGCGATTGCACTATTGGACAAATACAAGGACGAATTACGGGAAACACTTCTGCCTGTTCAGGACTACCGCGTGTTGAGAGCCAACATGAAGAGCCTCCGTGTACTGGCAGGAATCAAAACCGATATCGTCTATCATGTCGGACGCCATAGTTTCGCAAGCCTGATAACGCTTGAAGAGGGTGTACCTATCGAAACCATCAGCCGAATGTTGGGACACACCAATATCCAGACAACGCAAATTTACGCCCGTGTGACTCCGAAGAAACTTTTTGAGGACATGGACACATTTATCAAAGCGACCAAAGACTTGGTGCTTGTTCTCTGATGCAACTATTTAATCAAGTTCAATAAGATAATCAGTTATGCGCAGTACATTCAAACAACTCTATTACATCAACCGCAGCAAGGTGAAAGCTAATGGTACGACCGCCATTTGGTGCAGAATCTCCATAGATGGCAAACAGGCGGTGCTTTCCACGGGTATTTATTGCAATCCAGATGATTGGAACAGTAAAAAGGGCGAGGTAAAGGACGTTCGCACAAACGGACGGTTAAGCCAATACCGCCAACACATTGAAGATACATACGACACCATGCTGAAAGAACAGGGTGTTGTCAGTGCGGAATTGCTGAAAAACACCATAGTGGCGGAAAGCTCCTTGCCCACAACCCTGTTACAAACAGGCAAACAAGAGCTGGAGAGGTTGAAGAAACGCTCTGTCGAGATACAATCACGCTCCACTTACCGACAATCCATTATCTTTCAGGACTGTATCAGGCTGTACATAGAATCGGTGTATGACATGCAGGATATACCGTTGGAGGAAATAACGGAAGGGTTCGGCAACGATTACAAGACATTCCTGTTAAAGGACTTGGGATGCAGCACAGACAAGATGAACAAGTGCCTGTGCTGGCTCAACAGGTTGTTGTATCTTGCAGTGGACAGGGAAATCATACGTGCCAACCCTATCGAGGACGTGGAATATGAAAAGAAGAATCCTCCAAAGCTGAAACATATCAGCCGTAACGAATTGAAACGCCTGATGGCAACTCCGTTTGAGGACAGTAACATGGAATTGGCACGGCGTATGTTTATCTTTTCGAGTTTCTGCGGTCTGGCGTATGTGGATATACACAGGCTCTATCCGCACCATATCGGGGAGGCTGCGGACGGCAGGAAATATATCCGCAAAAAAAGAGGTAAGACCAACGTGGAAGCATTTGTTCCGTTGCATCCCGTGGCAGAGCGTATATTGTCGCTTTACAACACGACCGATGATACCAACCCCGTTTTCCCTTTGCCCATCCGTGATATACTTTGGCATGAGGTGCATTCCATCGGTAACGCACTGGAGTTTGAAGAAAATCTCTCCCATCACCAAGCCCGGCACACCTTCGGAACCCTGTTGATTTCCGCTGGCATTTCGATAGAGAGCATCGCCAAGATGATGGGACATACAAATATCACCAGTTCCCAAGTCTATGCAAAAATCACAGATGACAAGATTTCCAAGGACATGGACAAGCTGATGGAACGGAGAAAGAAAATATCGGCCGGCGAAAAGATAAACAGCGAAAATAACAAACATCAAATCAACCCATTATGAACAGAGGTATAATAACAATCAGTGAAAAGGGTGTGGTCATTATGCCGACCGCACCCGTGTGGATGACACAATTTGAGATAGCCGACCTATTCGGAATATTCTCATGCGATGTCCGCAAAGCGATTCATACCATTTACAAGAACAAGGAACTGAACGAATTTGACACGATGAAGTATCTCAAGCAACCGGATGGCATCAGTTACGATGTCTATAACATTGAAGTGATTATAGCCGTTGCATTCAGGATATGCAGTAAAGAGAGTGTCTTGTTCAGACGGTTTATAATAAATGAAATTAGCACCATTAAGAAAGCTACACCGATTACACTGTTTGTTGCCAGCGTCAGAGGTAATAACCGATGGTATAGTTGAGGTTCATTCCGTCAGCCACTCGTTCCCGATGCACGGATGCAAAGGTAGCGTATGGCTTAATGGCAGCGGCAAGGTCGGGCGGCAAGCCGTTTCTGGCAGAATCTTCCTCAAACGAGTTTGAGCGTATTCAACCCGAAAACCTTGTCACTGCCTGCCACTCGCTTGAAGAGCATCCGGCAACGGAAACAAGCGACTGACGGGAAATCAGAAGAAAGAAGAGAGGAGCGACTTACAGACGAAGCGGAATTTTGATGCTCCGTCTGTAAGCCGCTCCTTTCTCTTTTTGCCGAAAGTCCATTGCTGACGCAATCACAGGGCAGACGGCAAACTGCGCTCCTTCAAGAAAATCAGGTTGCCGTCTGTCGATAAGCGAAGCGGTAGCTGTTAGCTAACATCCTTTCGATGTCGGATTCACGGTAAAGGATTTTGCCACCCAACTGGATATAGGCGATACGCCCTTCATTGCGGTAGTCCTGAAGTGTCCGGCGGCTCACCTTCAGCCGTGCCGACACCTCCTTGTCGGTGAAGAAACGCTCCCCATTCAATGTCGGGCGGTAATTGACGACCAGATGCTCGAAGCTGTCCAAAAGACGGTCGAGACTGCCCATGAAGTGGATTATCCACTCGCTGTCCTTGTTAATCAGTTCATTCATGTTACTTTGGATTTAGTGGGTATTGTTAGTTTACTTCGTTCATTTCATCAAGTTTATATAGTTCTTCCTTTGAACTTCGCCTCTTTCCGCCTGTCCTCCACAACGGAAACAATACGCTGCACGTCATCGGGACGGTAGTAGGTCTTGTGGTTTATCTGCGAGTAAGCCAGCGTCCCATTGTCCCGAAGCGTCTGCAACGTGCGTGGGCTGATGTTGAGCATCCGGCAAACGTCCTGATTGTCCATCCACTCGCCCATCTTCTTCTCTCCGTGCCGCCGACAGATGGCATCCATGCGACTGACGAAACGGTCGAACTTGGCGACCATCGCCTCAAAGGTCTTTCTTTCAATAGATACGATTTCCATATACATACTTTTTTATTGTTACTGTTTCTTTTGCCACAAAGGAATACATAATCTACTGCCTTGCAATGGATTTCCAGAAAGTGGCAGCGTGTTGCGCTGATACGGTAATCATTGTCCGGTATGCCGTCAGTCGATTATCTGCGACTGAAATTTCCATACTCTCTTTCTTTTCGTTACGTATTCCTTTTGCCGCAAAGGAATACATAATCTGTTATCCGGCAATGGATTTCCAGGAAATGGAAGCATGTGGCACAGGTTGGTAGAGGTTGGCACAGATTGGGGCTATATTCTTAATTATTAGTGTCCGATAAACATATTCAATAGGCTGATTATCAGTGTTATTTTTATGGATAAGCCCCATTGCTAAAATTTTCATATAACATACTGTATATTAACGAGTTATTCTCGGCTTGAAAACTTTTATCGGACAGCAATAATTCTTAATTCTTGAAATCAGGACTGTGGCAAGAGAGAAAAACAAGGGCTTAATTCAAACCTGACTGTAATCGCACCTTTGTTCTTCCGGCTATTCAGTTCCGGCAAATCTGTGAAGTCCTTACCGATATCTCTATCACCATAAAGCAAAGTCTCACAATATTGCCTAATCGAATCCAAGTTGTTGACTGACTGTACTAAAACGTCTTACTTTGCTTGCAACGATCGGTCGAGGTACTGACCAAGACCACAGTAATAACTTAATCAACCTGTTTTATGACAATGAAAAGAGAACCAAGTATCAGTGAGCAGCAGGCTCGTGAAATCGTGGAAAGAATGGGACGCAGGGAATCCCGCAGTGAGAAGTCTATGGACGACTTCTACAAGAACATCGGTCCGGATCCGGGACAGCTGGCACAACCCGGCAAGACTGTCACGAAAAAAGCGGAAACTGTTACTGCGGATGAACCGTCAGGCGGAACGCCCGAAGATATGGCAATGCCACAGAAGCGTGTCAGCAGCAAACAACGCAGGCTGTCGCTGGACGAGTACCGTACCGCTTACCTGCGAGTACCCAAGATAACCGACCGCAAGCCTGTGTTTGTCAGCGGTGAGGTGCGTGACCAGCTGGATGGGATTGTCCGCCGTCTCGGCGGGCGTGGCATGAGCGCATCGGGACTTATCGAGAACCTCGCCCGCCTGCACCTTGAAACCTACCGGGAGGATATCGAGCAGTGGCGCAAACTCTGAGCGGATTACGGTAAAACCGGTCAAGTCAGTGGATACACTCCATCGGCTTGACTGATATTCCAAATGAGTTATTATACTCACAGACCAATCCGACAGGCAGAGGATTCTTGTGTCCTCAAAGACACAGCAAGATATATTTTCAGTTACCCGAATAATTCTAAGTAACTGAAAATCCTTGCACCGCCGTGGGCAGAATTATCCTCCGCAGTCGGATAATTTCGGGGGTCTTTAATCGGAGATTAGACAATGGATAAACCATAAAATTGAAAGAATAAGCATGAAAAAGAAGAGCAAGTACGGGAGAAATCCCAAATTGAACCCAAAGACGCACTGCGTGATGGTGCGCTTCGACGATGTGGAATGGAACAGGTTCCTGACGATGTACGAAGAATCGAACGTGTATGCGAAAGCCGTCTTTCTCAAGGCGCATTTCTTCGGACAGAAGTTCAAGGTGCTGAAGGTGAACAAGACGCTGGTGGACTACTACACCAAACTGTCGGACTTCCACGCCCAGTTCCGTGCCATCGGTACGAACTACAATCAGGTCGTGAAAGAGTTGCGCATCCACTTTTCGGAGAAGAAGGCGATGGCGTTACTCTACAAGTTGGAGAAACATACCATCGACCTTGTGAAACTGAGCCGGGAGATTGTGGAACTTTCAAGGGAAATGTATGCTAAATGGGAACAACAGAAAGGATAAATTCCATCGTACACCTAAAAAATACGGTAGATACACAATCCTGTGAAATAACGCGAAACGCCGAGAATTCCATAGGGTCAGGCATGTCATCATCGGGCGTTCGGAACTATATGCGAAAGATGGGAATCGACCGAAAGGATTGAAAATATAATTCTTATCATAGAAACGACTTTGTCATTATGCGCAGTCGTTTCTATGTTTCATTTACCTCTTTTTACTTCGTAACCAGCACAAAATTACTACTTTTGTAAAATGATTCAAGAGGAGTTCAAATTTTACAGACCATGTAAGCTATTGCAACCTTACGTGAGATATTATTGGGTATTCAAAAGTAACCAGTTTTTGAATACCCTGACTTTTCCTATCGGTTGCCCTCAAATCATCTTCCATAAGCAAGCACCACTATATATTCCCGAATTGAATGCTACACAAGACAAACTTACCATCAGCGGACAAGTTAATTTCTCGTCACACCTATATGCAGACGGAAATACGGAAATGATAGTGGTTGTATTCCACCCTCACGCTATGAGTATGTTTCTGAACATGCCGACTTCGCTCTTTTACAATCAAGAAGTGTCCGGTTACAGCCTTGAAAACAAAAGTTTGAATGAACTGGCTACACGAATATTCGACTGTGAGAATAATTCTATTTGCATAAGCTATATAGAAAAATGGCTGGTGTCACAAATTGCCGATAATTTAGCTGATACCACATACAGAATTAAAAGGGTAGATGCCGCCATACAGCGAATATATATCACTCTGCAAATCTCTGTAAATGAATTATCTTCTATTGCCTGCCTAAGTAAAAAACAGTTTGAGCGGTTGTTTCATTCATTTGTAGGCATCAATCCCAAAGAATATACCCGTATCGTCCGCTTCCAAAAGGCTTTGGCGCAGATGCAGCATCATGTAGGCAATGAAATCAATCAGGCACAAATAGCATATGCCAGCGGTTATGCCGACCAGTCGCACTTTATCCGGGAGTTCAAGAAATTCTGCGGATATACGCCCATGTCTTTGCTGAAAGTATCAAATCCATATTCCGATTTGTTCACCAATCCCGTGTAAATGTCCCGTTTGTTCTATCCGGGTTCAAACGCTTCTCCTACTTTTGCCGCCTGATTCATTGAATGAAAATAGCATTAAGTATGAAAGAAGTAAATCCCCAAGAAACCGGCCGGGCATACGCCTTTGAGATGTGGATGAACGCACCCATGCCAATGGTGACGTTCTTTAAGACACTCAATGTGTCACGCCTTGTGAAAATCAGCCGGAAATCAGGCATGAAGTTTAATATGTTGATATGCTGGTGCATCGGCAAAGCCGCAAAGGACGTGAAAGAATTTTATCTGCTGCCCGTTGGCGGTAAACTGATGCAGTACGATACCATTGCAGTAAACACCATTGTCGCCAACAGAGAGGGCGAGGTAAGTTCGTGTGATATTCCTTTCTGCGATGATTTATCTTTGTTTAATCGACACTATCTGCGACTTACCAAACAAGTGGCTGAAAGTTGCGTCAATCACGACTTGACGGAAAGCATGGTTATCGGAACTTCCGCATTGGCACAATATGAAATAGACGGGGCTGTCGGGATGTATAGCGGCATTTTTAATAATCCGTTCCTCATTTGGGGCAAATACAAACGTCGCCTGCTGAAAACGACGCTTACCGTTTCTTTCCAGTTCCACCACACGCAAATGGACGGGGCGCACGCTTCCCGATTTTTAGACGGGGTTCAGAAAGAAATTAATAAATTGAGAATATAAGTTCAGGGAAAAACGCTATCTTTGCAGAACTAACAGAAAAAGAAATAGTTGTTCAACAATATGAAATGGCAGTTGTGCATATAGCTACGCTCAACGAATAGCACTTCCAATTATTGCTATTCAGCAATAGACAGGCTTATGTTTTAAGTTTGCCTGTTGTTGTTTTGTCATTACCCCTTATTATAAATCTATAAGATTGTCGTGCTGCTTAAAGTGGCAGGATATATTGTATCATATTGGTTTGAACAAATGAATTATACCTATAAGAAAATCTGGCTCATCGCTTTTCCTGTAATGATGAGCATCCTTATCGAACAACTGATAAATATTACCGATGCTTTGTTTTTAGGGCATGTGGGTGACGTGGAACTGGGCGCATCTGCCCTTGCCGGAATATGGTTCTTGGCAATTTATATGCTCGGCTTCGGGTTCAGTTTGGGGTTGCAAGTGGTAATTGCCCGCCGAAACGGAGAACAGTGGTATGCAGAAACGGGAAAAACGTTCTTTCAGGGATTGTTTTTCTTGCTAATACTGGCGGTACTCCTCTGTCTGCTATCCAAGATATTTTCTCCCGTTTTGTTGAAACATCTGATAACTTCGGATGATGTTTATAATGCGGTTATCCGCTATTTGGATTGGCGTATTTGGGGATTGTTGTTCTCTTTCCCGTTCCTTGCCTTACGCTCGTTTTTGGTAGGCATTACACAGACAAAATCCCTGAACATGGCGGCTTTCACAGCCGTACTGGTAAACATTCCGCTGAACTGGCTCCTGATATTCGGCTTCGATATGGGTATATCGGGAGCGGCTATCGCATCTTCATTTGCCGAAATGTGTTCGTTGGCTGTATTGGCTGCATATATGTTTAGGCACATTGATAAAAAAGCGTATGGCTTATACTGGCGTATTGATATAACAATATTGAAAGAGGTATTTTCTATCTCGGTATGGAGTATGCTCCAGTTCTTTACAAGTGTAGCCATTTGGTTTCTGTTCTTCGTGGCTATCGAACGTTTGGGAGAAACTGAATTGGCAGTATCAAACATTGTAAGAAGTGTTTCCGCACTGTTTTCCGTTATCGTAAATGCGTTGGCAGGTGTCACCGGTTCTTTGGTGAGTAATCTGATTGGAGCAGGTGAAAAGAAACAAGTTTTTCCGCTTTGCCATAAGATTATCCGTTTAGGATATGCGACAGGCATTCCACTGATTGTTTTTGCGTTGTTCTTTCACCAGCACATTATAGGGGCTTATACGGAAAATCCCGCTATCGTACAACTTGCATGGCCGCCTTTTATTGTCATGCTATTAAATTACTTCTTTGCACTACCCGGTTACGTTTATCTGAATGCTGCAACAGGAACGGGAGCGACACGGACGGTATTCATTTTTCAGGTGACAACAACTATTGCTTATCTGTTCTGCTTATGTGGATTAGATTTTTGTGATGTCCCGTTAGCGGCATATTGGGCAGTGGAATACTTATATGTAATGCTGCTTGGTACACAATCCGTCATTTATCTTAAATATAAACAATACTAAGAACTGAAAGTTATGATGAACAAGATATATCCCCGTAAAGGTGACACGCAAACCGTTTATTTGAATGCTGTCGTAAAAGACCCGTCTATCGAAATAGGCGACTATACCATTTACAATGATTTTGTTTCAGACCCTCGTCAGTTTGAGCAAAACAATGTGTTGTATCATTATCCCATTAACCATGAACGGCTGATAATTGGAAAGTTCTGTTCTATTGCTTGTGGAGCAAAATTTCTGTTCAACTGCGCCAACCATACCCTGAAATCACTATCGACTTACACGTTTCCACTGTTCTATGAAGATTGGGAATTGGATAAGGCAAATGTAGCTTCTGCTTGGGACAACAAAGGCGACATCGTAATAGGCAATGACGTATGGATAGGCTATGAAGCCGTTATTATGGCTGGTGTCCATATCGGTGACGGGGCTATTGTTGGTACAAGGGCGGTTGTGACGAAAGATGTTCCGCCCTATACCATTGTGGGTGGTATCCCCGCAAAGGAGATACGAAAGCGGTTCAGTCCTGATATAATAGAACAGATGCAGGCTTTAAAATGGTGGGACTGGTCGGTTGATAAGATACGGGAGTTTTTGCCTTATCTGAAAAATGGACGTTGGGATAAATTACAGGCAATATGAAATCAATCAAGAATCTAATTTCACTCGGCTATTTGCTGATGGCATTATTGGTTATCGGCATAATGTATATTTGGTATAAAGAATGGTGCGATTTAGAGAAATTGGAAGTTCAAAATCGTCATATAGATACTTTTCGCCAAGAATCGCACGAAATATTTGTTTTTCTTATTGAGCTATCTTTATCGGGCGAGACTGTATTGGAGTGGGAAGATGCAGATTTGGAACATTACCATTATCAACGCATGGCAATGGACAGTATGCTATGCCGTTTCAAAACGATTTATCCGACAGAGCGCATAGACAGTGTACGCCATCTTCTCGAAGATAAGGAACGACAAATGCGTCAAATCGTGCAGGTATTTGAGCAGCAACAAGCCATCAATGATAAGATCACTCGTCAAGTACCCATAATCGTACAGAAAAGTGTGCAGGAACAACCGCAAAAACCGAAGCGGAAAGGATTTCTCGGTATATTCGGCAAGAAAGAAAAGCCAAAGCTAACCGTGACTACAACAATGCTCCGTTCCCTCGACCGGGACATGATAGCCGAGCAACGGGCACAAAGCCGCCGTCTGTCGGAACACACCGACAGCCTTGCGGTACGAAATGCGGAACTTAACCGGCAACTGCACGGATTTATACGCCAGATGGATAAAAAGGTGCAAGCCGATCTGCAAAAACGGGAAGCCGAGATAACCGCCATGGGGGAACAGTCGTTTATGCAGATAGGTAGCCTGACAGGATTCGTCCTCCTCCTGCTGGTAATCTCATATATCATCATACACCGTAATGCCAACCGAATCAAACGGTACAAACAGAAAACGACTGATTTAATAGGACAGTTGCAACAGTCGGTAGAGCAAAACGAGGCTCTGATAGCCTCCCGCAAGAAAGCCGTGCATACTATCACGCATGAACTGCGCACGCCGCTGACAGCGATAACGGGTTATGCCGGACTGGTGGAAAAAGAGAATGACATAGAACGAATCGGGCGTTATATCTGTAACATCCGGCAATCTTCCGACCGTATGCGCGAAATGCTCAACACGTTGCTAAGTTTCTTCCGTTTGGACAATGGCAAGGAACAGCCGAACATTTCTCCTTGCCGGATTTCGGCAATCACGCACATTCTTGAAACGGAGTTTACGCCCATCGCCATGAACAAGGGACTGGCTCTTACCATAACGAATCAAAAGGATACTATTGTCTTGACCGATAAGGAGCGTATCCTGCAAATCGGCAACAACCTGCTGTCAAACGCCATCAAGTTCACGGAGAACGGTGGCGTTTCTCTGACAACGGACTACGATAACGGGGTCCTGAAACTTATCGTCGAAGATACGGGCACGGGAATGACCGAAGAGGAACAGCAACGGGTGTTCGGTGCGTTTGAGCGTCTGGCAAACGCAGCCGCAAAAGACGGCTTCGGATTAGGTCTTTCCATTGTTCAGCGTATCGTGTCAATGCTCAACGGTACAATCCGACTGGAGAGCGAGAAAGGCAGAGGCAGCCGTTTCACGGTGGAAATACCCATGCAGACAGCCGAGGAACTGCCGGAACAGATAAATCAGACACGGATTCATCATGACCGTACATTCCATGATGTGATTGCCATCGACAATGACGAGGTTCTTCTCCTGATGCTGAAAGAAATGTATGCACAGGAAGGGATACACTGCGACATCTGCACCGATGCTGCGGAACTGATGGAAATGATAAGGGAAAAGGAATACAGTCTGTTGCTTACTGACCTGAACATGCCGGAAATCAACGGCTTCGAGCTGTTGGAACTGCTGCGCACTTCCAATGTGGGCAATTCAAAGACAATCCCGGTAGTCGTGACAACCGCTTCGGGCAGTTGCAGCAAGGAGGAACTTATGGAACGTGGATTCGCCGGATGCCTGCTCAAACCGTTCTCCATATCGGAACTTATGGAGGTTTCAGACAAATGCGCCATGAAAGGCAACCGGAATGAAAAGCCGGATTTCACCTCCCTGCTGTCCTATGGCAATGAAGCCGTCATGCTGGAGAAACTGATAGCGGAAACAGAAAAGGAAATGCAGGCAATAAGGGAAGCGGGTCTAAAGAAAGACCTTCAGGAACTGGACACCCTGACACATCACCTGCGAAGTTCATGGGAGATACTCCGTGCCGACCAACCGTTAAGGGAACTATACAAATTGCTTCATAGCGATGGTACACCTGACGATAAAACAATTGGCAATGCTGTAAAAGCTGTACTGGATAAGGGTTCGGAAATCATCCGGCTGGCAAAAGAAGAAAGGAGAAAATACGAAAATGGATAAGACAAAAATCATCGTGGTGGAGGACAACATCGTGTATTGCGAGTTC
>ENA-OWPM01002192-OWPM01002192.1-human-gut-metagenome-genome-assembly--contig:-NODE-2192-length-12523-cov-2.959496_pt1 | contig 12523 bp, 9 predicted proteins | sample MGYA00248267_ERZ651852 | MGnify/ENA primary metagenome ERZ651852 (study PRJEB26924, sample SAMEA4378228) | human gut metagenome | biome: human gut; feature: human-associated habitat; material: faeces...
AGGAAAACGGAAATCCGTAATTTCGAAAATATCGAAGCCGCTAAGGTCGTCATCGCAAATGAAAAGCTTTACATCAACCGGGAAGAAGGTTTTATCGGAACGGCCTTGAAGAAAGACGAGTTTATCTGCGAGTGCTCGGATATGGATGATGTGATTGTCTTTAAGAAAGACGGTACCTATTATGTGACGAAGGTGGCCGATAAGATATTCGTCGGTAAGGATGTTCAATATGTGAATGTTTTCAAAAAGAACGATAAACGTACGATTTATAATGTCGTATACCGGGACGGTAAATATGGGGCTTCTTATGTGAAGCGTTTCAATGTTACCGGTGTGACCCGGGATAAAGTGTATAACCTGACTAAAGGTACCGCCGGATCCCGGATTTTGCATTTTTCTGCCAATCCCAACGGGGAGGCCGAAGTGATTAAAGTTTGCCTGAAACCGAAACCCAGTATAAAGAAACTGGTATTCGAATATGATTTTGCTGCGCTGTCGATCAAAGGGCGTGATTCTCAGGGGAATACACTGACAAAGAACGATGTCCACAAGATCAGTGTCGTGCAAAAAGGAGTATCTACTTTGGGCGGGTGTAAAATCTGGCTGGATGAAGATGTGTTGCGTTTGAATACCGATAGCCGGGGAAAATACCTGGGAGAATTCCAGGGAGAGGACCGGATTCTGGTTGTAAATAAGAATGGTACTTACCATACGACCGATTTTGATCTGAATAATCATTATGACGAAGGATATATCGTTTTTGAAAAGTTCGAGGCCGATAAGGTTTGGTCGGCGGTTTTCTTCGATGCCGAACAGAATTATTATTACCTGAAACGTTTCCGTTTCGAGGATTGTGTGAAACTGAATTCCATCATCGGTGAGGTGGAAGGCTCCCGTTTGATCTGTCTGAGTGACGAGAGACATCCTCGTTTTGAAGTGATATTCGGTGGAAAATATGAAGCCCGGCCTGCCGATGTGATTGTGGCCGACGAATTTATCGGTGAGAAATCATTTAAAGCACGCGGTAAACGGATCACAACCTTCGAGGTGAATGAAATTCGTGAAATAGAACCTTTGCTGAAGGAAGGAGAGGCCGACGAGATCAATACGGATATCGAATTTGAAGTGACTAATCCGGAAGAGATTGCCGGCGACGAACAAATGAAGCTCGATTTTGAAAATACGGATAATCCGGATGAAATATAATGTCGGGACTATGAAGTATTTTTTAGTCGGTTATATGGCCTGCGGGAAGACCCGCAGGGGAAAAGTGATAGCGGAAGAACAGGGGGTCCGGTTTATCGATTTGGATGCTTATATTGTCGAACGTGAAAATAGGAGTATCTCTGAAATTTTTGCTGCGATCGGAGAAGCCGGATTTCGAAGGTTAGAGACTTTTTACTTAAAAGAGGTTTGTGAACTATATCAGGATTTTGTCCTCTCGACAGGGGGAGGAACCCCCTGTTTCAATGATAATATGGCGTATATGAATGCGCAGGGAATCACCTTGTTTCTGAATACGGATACGGATACGATCGTAGAACGGCTGATTCGGGGAAAACATAAACGCCCGATCGTCAGCAAGCTCGAAGACCATGAAATCCGGGATTTTGTCCTCCGGCATTTGAAAGAACGCCTGCCTTTTTATAAGCAAGCCCAAAAAATTATCGTTTAAATAGTAGAATTATTCTGTCGTTACTTATTCGTCTTCGGTGATCGGAATTGGCGAACCGGTCTGACGGTATAAAACCCGAAATCGGAATAGATAGAAAAAAATAAACCTACGTTTATTAGTGTAAATATGTATATAACTGCCTTACTTCTTTTAGGGTGAAGGGCATTTGTCAGAAATGAGATGCTCCGGGCCCCGTTTTATTTTTTCTGTTAAAATATCGGATTTAAAAATAACAGTCTGTTCATGTTTTTTAGTTTTGATTATTTCTCGGAATAAGAGATGAAAACGTATATTTGTTGCACAAAGTAACCTAAAATAATTTATCATGGGAGAGCGGATTACTTTTCGGCGGAACGAAGGGCTTATTACAGTAAAGCCTTATTGGAGGGGAAATCCTGTGGTAAAGGGACGTTTTGTGAATCGGCAACATCGCTCTAAACAGGGGATCGGTAATGTTTTGAAATGGCGTTTTTCGCCCAATCCCCAACGTAAAGAGAAACGGAACGAAAATTGGGAACCTCAACTTTTTCCACTGCATAGTTTACAAGGGATTAGCGGTGATGCGTTGGCTTGGTTAGGACATAATTCTTTCTTTATGCAGTTGGGTGGTAAACGGATCATGTTCGACCCGGTCTTTGGCAATATTCCGTTCGTCCGTCGTAAGAGTAAATTTCCTGCCGATCCGGATATTTTCAAAGAGATCGATTACTTGCTGATCAGCCATGACCATTTCGATCATATGGACAAACCCAGTATTATCCGTTTATATGAGAACAATCCCCGGATGAAAGTATTTTGTGGTCTGGGAATGAGGGATTTGATCCGGGGCTGGCTGCCCGATATTCAGGTGATAGAAGCCGGATGGTATCAGCGTTGGGAGGAAGGACGGTTGAAAATTACTTTTTTGCCTGCTCAACATTGGAGCAAACGTTCTTTAAACGACGGAGGACTGCGTTTGTGGGGAGCTTTTATGTTGCAGACCGATGACTTGTCGGTGTATTATGGGGGAGATACCGGCTATTCCTCTCATTTTACCGAAATAGAAGAATTGTTCGGTGCTCCGGATTATGCTTTACTGGGTATCGGAGCTTACAAACCCCGTTGGTTTATGCAAGCGAACCATATTTCGCCTTATGATTCCTTGACGGCTGCTTCGCAGATGAAAGCCCGGATAACGATCCCTATGCATTATGGGACATTCGATTTATCCGACGAACCCCTGAGTGATCCGCCTGCTGTATTTGCCGAAGAGGCCGGCAAAAGGAATATACAGGTAAAGATTCCGGCTTTAGGGGAAATTGTAAAGCTTCGGAAAAGATGATTTATAAATTCCTATTATATGAAAACAACTTTATTACTTATCGTATCTTTTATTTTTTAGTTATGACAGCATGTAATTCAGAGAAAAAAGAAAGTAAAATCCAGACGAAGGATGCCTTGGAAAATATTATGGGCCGGAAAAGTGTAAGAAAATATTTACCCAAACCGGTAGAAAAGGAGAAAATTGAGGTATTATTGAAGGCAGGAATGGCTGCTCCGAGTGGTAAAGATGTCCGGCCTTGGGAATTGATCGTCATCGACGACCGGGAAGTGCTCGATTCTATGGCTGCTGTGTTGCCTTATGCCAAAATGTTGAAAGAAGCTCCGATGGCTATCGTCGTTTGTGGGGATACTACTAAATCTTCTTATTGGTATCTGGATTGTTCGGCTGTTACTCAAAATATCTTGCTGGCTGCGGAAGCGATCGGATTAGGAGCTGTCTGGACCGCTACATATCCTTATGCAGATCGCATGGAAGTCGTGAAAAAATATACGGGAATCCCGGAACAAATTAATTCATTGTGTGTGATTCCCGTAGGATATCCGGCTATGCCTCATAGTCCGAAAGATAAATGGGATGCTTCGAAGGTTCATATGAATAAGTGGTAGAAGAAACGTTATCCTTATACCATTCGGATGACCTGATTTGCCAGTGATCTCGGGGTTAAAAGAAAAGGTGTTTATATACATGTTTATCCTAAACCCAGGTATATTTTTTCTTTCTGTTCCGATTCCGGATTTTGTGTCGTCAGACCGGTTCGCCTGGACCGGTCCGTTAAGGCTTTCCTTCACTGACCGGCAGAAGCGACCGGGTCCCCGAACACGAACACCGGAGACGGATAAGTAACGACAGAATAATTCTATGTTTATAAGTGTAAATATGTGTATCATTGCCTTATTTAAATACCCTTACCCTGTCGCATAAAGGTTTGTATTCTTTCTTTTGGGGTGGTTCCAGCGGTAAACCGAAAGGCATCTGTGCAATCAATTCCCAGGTGGCAGGTAATTTCCAGGTGGCAATAACCTCTTCGTCGATCAGAGGATTGTAATGTTGCAGGGAGGCTCCGAATCCGGCGTCTTCGAGCATAGTCCAGACGGCCAGTTGATGCATCCCTGAGGTATGCTGGGACCATTGCGGAAATTTTTCATGATATAAAGGGAAAGCTTTCTGTAAACCTTCGATTATAGCGGTGTCCTCAAAAAATAATACCGTACCGTAACCGGCTGCGAACGATTTATTGATTTTTGCTTCGGTAGAAGCATAAGCGGCTGCCGGGATCGTCTTTTTTAGCGTATTCCGGACAATGTCCCAAAGCCGTCGATGCTGTTCCCTCAATAATAGTACCATCCGTGTGGATTGGGAATTGAAAGCAGAGGGAGTATGAAGAGCGGCAAAATCTAAAATTTCCTCGATCTCAGCATCAGGAATTGTGGTTTGATTATCTATCGCGTAATAACTTCTGCGATGCTTTAAAGCTTCTTTAAGGTTCCTTTCCATGATATTTCATTTTATGTTTACACGGTATACGCAAATTTTGCTATCTTTGTGGCGACTTTTCAAAAAAATGTTAGTTATGAAGATGAAGGGTAGGATAATTTATTTTGAAGGCTAGTTTATTTTTCATTTAGCTTTCGATTCCCCCTTTTTTTATCGCCTATTGCTTTTTTAGCCTATAGCCTTTAAGCTGTAGCTTTTTAGTCTTTTGTTTATAGTTTTTTTATCATGGATCTTTGGAAAAAGAAATTTATTATTATATGGTCGGGACAGTTGTTTTCTATCCTGAGTAGTGCTATTGTCGGATATTCGGTCATGTTTTGGTTGAGCATAGAGACTAAAAGTGCCGAAGTGCTATCCTATGCTGTGTTGGCGACCTTATTACCTCAGGCTTTGTTAGGACCTATAGCGGGTGTATATGTCGATCGTTGGAAAAGAAAACTGACCATGATCGCTGCCGATAGTTTTGTCGCTCTATGTTCTTTGATACTGGGAGGTTTATTCTATTTCGATCAGGCTGAATTGGGATTGATTTATTTGTTGATGGCTCTGCGGAGTATCGGAAATGCTTTCCATTCACCCGCTATGCAGGCGGCTATTCCCATGTTGGCGCCCGAATCGGAATTAATGCGGATTGCCGGAGTAAACCAGGCGTTACAGTCGGTGAGTAGTATTGCCGGACCTGCCTTAGGAGCACTTTTGATCACTTCACTGAATATGACGGTGGTGATGCTGCTGGATGTTGCAGGGGCGATCATCGCTTGTACCGCTTTGGCTTTTGTTGCGATCCCCGACCCGGTCAGGACGGAAGAAAAACGGAAACCCGGAATATGGCATGAAATGGTCGAAGGCTGGAAGGAAGTACAAAAACATCGGGGATTACCCTGGTTGATGATAATTTCCGTTGCAGTTACTTTCTTTTTAATGCCGGTTGCTGTATTGTTTCCCTTGATGACGGTAACTCATTTCGGAGGAGATACTTTTCAAATGAGTCTGGTAGAAATTGTCTGGGGTGCAGGTACATTGCTCGGCGGTTTGATTCTGGGAGTCTGGAAAATAAAGATCCGGCGGGTTGGGCTGATCAATAGCTCTTACCTGGCCTTGGGAAGCTATATTCTGATATCGGGATTATTGCCTTCGGATGCTTTTGTGCTGTTTGTGTGTTTAACTATTATCGGTGGATTGGCCGGTTCGTTTTACAGTGGGCCTTTTACTTCCGTTTTACAAACTTTTATCGATCATACTGCTTTAGGCAGGGTATTTTCACTTTTTGGAAGTCTGAGTTTATTACCTTCTATGATAGGTATTTTGTTGACCGGTTATATCGCCGATACGATAGGGGTAAGTAATGCGTTCTGGATTTCCGGATGTATCATTTTATCCCTGGGGGTGATTTCATTCTTCATCCCTTCGGTAATGAAACTGGAAAAACGGAGTGGCGAAGATCGTTTTTAGCACTAAAATATCGGATTTGTACGGATACAATTCGGGAAATCCGGTATCTTTGCAGGAAAGGTTTTGGTTGTTTGGAGTTCCTCTGTCATTGTAAAGAGAAAGGGAGCTTCTGGCGGAAGAAAATCCGAAGGATTTGCTGTTGAAGATTTCATCTAAAATCGAAGATGAGATAATATGTCGAACAGAAGGATAAATTTTCTCGGCAGGAACGGGGGGTGAGTCTCGGCAAACCGGAAGTTTTTAAACAACCATAAACTGTGTTTTAATGGTTTTCCGTTCAGGAATGAAAATGATTTGAAATAAAACCTATGCAATCGAATAAGACAACTGCCTCGCTACTACAACCGGACTTGTTTCCGGATTTTCGGACCGCTTCTTTCAGTCCTCCGAAACATTCCAGGGACTTGTGTATTCCTCAACGGAAATGGGAATTTTTATGCCATACTTTGTATCTGGGGAAATATCCTTTTCTGTTGGGGCCGAAAGGATGTGGTAAATCATCGGTGGCGATGGAATTGGCCGATGCTATGGAAATGGATTATTTCGGTTTCGATATGGGGCAGGCATTTAAGCCGAAGAAAATGTTTGTCGGTGGGTTGGTTATCGGGGATGAAGGGAAAACCCTGGCGGTCCGTTCCGAATTTTTCAAGGCTTTCACTTCCGATAGGCCTACGTTGATCTTCCTGGACGAGCTGACCCGTATCCCGATGGTGGCTGCTAATTTTCTGATGACGATTCTGGACCGGCGACAGTCGTATCTGTATGACGAGGATTCGGGTGTTCGCTATAATAAAGGCACGAATGTACAATTCGTCGCTGCCGGTAACACCGGGTTTGCTTATGTTTCTACCCAACGGCTGGACTCTGCTTTCGAAGATCGGTTTATCAAGGTACAATTGGATTACCTGACTCCCGAGGAGGAAGCGGCATTGATGATGCAGCGTTATCCTTTGGTAAAAGCTTCTGCAGCGGCTCAACTGGCAGAGATAGCCCGTTTATTGCGACAGGCCGAACAAAAAGAGGCTCTTACCGTGTCGTTGTCCACCCGACAGGTTTTGGATGCCGCAGCCTATTTGCAGTTGGGCTATTCTGTCCGCGAGGTGGTCGAAGAGGTTATTCTGACCAATTATGTGATTGCCGGTGAGCAGTTAGTGGCCCGCTCGTTAGTACAGATGGTATGACCCGCGAAGAGATCGAATCGGTGTATAGCCGGGATGTTTTGGACCGGAATTGGTGGGGAAATTTCCCGGAACCGTTGGATTTATTGGGAAAAGATTTTCCGAAGACGGCCGATATCTATCGATTGATGCCGGTATGTGCCCGCATTGCCTTGCATATGGGAGGTGAATTGCCACGGATTATTTTTTCGAAAGAGGGGGGAGCCAGGATGGATTTCAATTCCGTGGTGATGAATCCCGAGATTCTTTCGTTGAAAGTGAGTGAACAGGTTCGGGCAGAAGTTTTTTTCGGCCAATATATTCATCAGGTCGGGCATATTTGTTATAGCCGGGGAGTATACGAAAAATACCGTTGTACACTTCAGCAAAAATATTTTATCCATCTGATAGAAGATCGTCGGATAGAAGGGAGGATTGCCCGGGTATATCCGGGATATTATTATTATCTGAACGCTGCCCGCCGGATGCAGTTTACACTGGCCTTACTGAGGGCTGAACAGGAATTGAAGTTTACCGATTTGGACGATGTGCGCTATAACTATCTGGCTACCCGGGTCCTTTTTCCTGAATTGCTGGAATATGAAGTGTTTAAAACCCGTTTGCTTCCTCACCGGAGCCGGTTGGGATGGATCGACGGCCTATTGGATACGATTACGGATTATGCTTCCCTGGAACCACGACAAGTGGTGGAGCTGGCACAACAAATCAGTGCCCGTTTTATAACTAAGGACGAGGAGTTACCGCCGATGTTCAATTATTATTCCAGGGTAATGATGAATCTGCCTCTGGAAGTGGAAGGAGCTCCGGTGGATATCGATGTCAAGATCCTCGACGATCTGTTTTTGGATTTGAGTAAATCGCTGGATTTGGTGCCTTGGGCCGATATCGAAGAGGATACGAAAGGGGCTTTGAAACGGGCCGGAAGTCCTGTTGCAGAACGCTATCGGGAACTGGATGCCTCTTGTGGGGTAGTAGATCCGGTCTTGATGCGGAGAGCAAGGGAATTAGCCGCTAAAATCCGGCTGAACTTTCTGACCTTTCAGGCAAAGATGAATAAAGCTTGTGTTTTTTATGAGCAGGAGAGCGGGGATTTGGATGAAGACGAATTGTATCGGGTGCATTTGAATCCTCATATTTTTATCGAGGAGTTGCCTGCCCCTTCGGCTTTGCTGGAAGTGGTGATTATGCTCGATTTATCGGGATCGATGACCGATGAAAATAAACTGGAATTGCAGTTGGTGTTATCGGTCGCTCTGGCGCTTGCTTTCGAAGCCAATCCGGATATCCGATTTTCTATTTATGGTCACCGGGTAAAGCAGGAAAGGGTTGAAATCGTCCGGTTTCATGAACCTGGGAAACGTCTGGAGATCAAAAAGCTTTTTTCTCAAGAGGGAATGTATGTCAATGCCGATGGATTCGCTATCCATTATGCTACGCAGAAATTCCGGACTACCACACAGAATAAATTACTGTTTATGATTTCCGACGGCACACCGACAGCAGCTGGTAAGACCGATCCGCGGGTGCATGTCCGGGAAATGGTCCGGGAGGCCCAACGGAATGGAATCACTGTACTTTCTATCGGGATTTCGAATTTTAACCGGTCGGATATGTACGACGAATTTATTCCCTACTCCGGACCGGAAGTCACCACCCGGCTCGTCCAATGGTTAAGGCGGAAATTTGCCCATATTGCCGATGGGGCGACCTTTTAACCCGTCGTTTGTCGTTATTCGGTGACCGAATCCTTATAAAAACAGTAAAATTTGAAACTTAGAAAGGGTTTTTCCGATCTTTTTACTTTTAATCTTTTACTTTTTACATTAAATCGTTATTTTTGGAATCGTTTGAGAAAAGGAAGCATCGTTGCGCTAATTCAATTAATCATCATAATACAAACTTATGGAACAAGAAGAACAAAAGCTAAATTCGTTGCCCGATAACGCCTATCGGGAGTTGAAGCCTGGCGAAGTGTATAAACCGATTATGCCGGCTAATTCGAAACCCCGGGAAGTAACGACTTACTCGGTGGTTTTCGGTATTATTATGGCTATCGTCTTTTCGGCAGCTGCAGCTTATCTGGGACTGAAGGTGGGACAGGTGTTCGAGGCTGCTATCCCGATCGCTATTATCGCGGTTGGATGCGGAAATCTGATGAAAAAGAATAATATGCTCGGACAGAATGTGATCATTCAATCTATCGGGGCTAGCTCGGGAGTGATCGTTGCCGGAGCGATCTTTACATTACCTGCTTTGTATATTCTTGGTCTGGATGCTAAATTTTATCAGATTTTTTTATCCTCTTTACTCGGAGGATTGTTGGGTATTCTGATGCTGATCCCTTTCCGTAAATATTTTGTAAAAGATATGCACGGGAAATACCCTTTCCCGGAAGCTACGGCGACGACCGAGGTGCTGGTTTCGGGTGAAAAAAAGGGAAATCAGGCGAAATTATTGGCGGTGAGTGGATTGGTCGGTGGATTATATGACTTTTTTATCAGTACTTTCGGTTGGTGGACAGAGACCATCTCCACCCGGATCATGGGTTGGGGAGAGATGCTGGCTGAAAAAACGAAGCTGGTATTTAAAGTGAATACAGGGGCTGCAGTGTTAGGCCTGGGATATATTGTCGGATTGAAATACGCCGCTATTATCTGTGCCGGTTCGTTTACCGTGTGGTTTGTGCTGATCCCGTTTCTGAGTTATTTTGCAGATGGACAGACTGTTGCTGTAGGAGAAGGGGTTTCTATGCTGATCCGGGACATGTCGCCCGAACAGTTATTTACGAATTATGCCCGTCATATCGGTATCGGTGGTATCGCTATGGCCGGTATCGTCGGCATTATCCGTTCGTCGGGTATTATCAAACAAGCCTTAGGCCTGGCGGTAAAGGAATTGGGGGGAAAGAAGGGAAGTGAAGAAGTCGCAGAACGTACACAACATGATCTTTCGATGAAGTTTATTCTGATCGGTTTGCTGGCGACTTTGATTACCACTTTCATTTTCTTCCAGTTCGGTGTACTGGGTAATCTCTTCCAGACCATTGTCGCCATACTGATTGTGTTTATTATTTCTTTCCTGTTTACTACGGTGGCTGCTAATGCTATCGCTATCGTGGGGACGAATCCGGTATCGGGAATGACTTTGATGACATTGATCCTGGCTTCGCTGGTTTTGGTGAGTGCCGGGTTGAGCGGGACAAACGGCATGATGGCTGCCATGGTCATCGGTGGCGTGGTTTGTACTGCTTTGTCTATGGCCGGAGGTTTTATTACCGACTTGAAAATCGGTTATTGGATCGGTACGACTCCCGCAAAACAGGAGCGGTGGAAATTTCTGGGAACCGTTGTTTCTGCCGCTACGGTGGCCGGAGTAATGATGATCCTGAATCAGACTTACGGATTTGTAGGTGAAAATGCTTTGGTGGCTCCCCAGGCGAATGCGATGGCTGCTGTTATCAAACCTTTGATGGAAGGAGGAGCGACTCCCTGGATGCTGTATTTTGCCGGTGCCGCACTCGCATTGATTCTGACCATGATCGGGGTACCTGCCCTGGCTTTTGCCCTGGGAATGTTTATTCCGTTGGATCTGAATACGCCTTTATTGATCGGAGGGCTGGTCAGTTGGTATGTATCTACCCGTAGTAAAGATGAAAAAGTAAATAAGATGCGCCGTGAACGCGGTACACTGATCGCTTCCGGGTTTATAGCAGGGGGAGCCCTGATGGGAGTTATCAGTGCCGTATTGAAATATGCCGGAGCAGATTGGTATGCTACCTGGAGCGGGGCAGAATGGCTGGCCGTTGTCATGTATGTCGTTATTATCGGTTACTTTATCTGGGATTCGTTGAGAGCCAAAGAAGAGTAAACCGGAGAGGAACCCGATAAACGAAAAATCGTAAATCGTAAATCTAAAATCTAAATCATAAAGATATGGAATTAAAAGAGCGTTTTTTGAAATATGTCGGATTCGATACCCAGAGTGATCCGGAGAGTGAAACCTATCCGTCGACTGCGAAACAATTGATTCTGCTGAATTATCTGGCCGAAGAGATGAAAGAGCTGGGGTTGGAGGATGTGGAAGTCGATGCCAATGGTTATGCGATGGGTACTATTCCGGCAACTCCCGGGTATGAAGACCGGCCGGTGATCGGTTTTATCTCGCATGTCGATACGAGTCCCGATATGAGTGGGGCCGATATCCATCCCCGTATCATTGAAAATTACGATGGGGGAGATATCTGTCTGAACGAGCAATTGACGATGACGCTGGCAGATTTTCCGGAGTTGGCTTTTTTCAAGGGGCATACCTTGATCACAACCGACGGTACGACGCTGTTGGGAGCCGACGATAAAGCAGGGGTGGCAGAGATCATGACCGCTGCCGAATATCTGATGAAGCATCCAGAAGTGAAACACGGCAGAATCCGGATCGGCTTTACGCCCGACGAAGAAATCGGAAAAGGGGTAGACTTTTTTGATGTAAAACATTTCGGTGCCACCTTTGCTTATACCGTAGACGGAGGCTTTGAAGGAGAGCTGGAATATGAGAATTTCAATGCTGCCAGTGCCCGGATCGAAGTACAAGGACGTAACATTCATCCGGGTTATGCGAAGGATAAGATGATCAATGCTTTGCAGGTAGTCAACGAATTGAATAACTTATTGCCTCCTTGTCAGCGGCCCGAACATACGGAAGGTTACGAAGGTTTTTATCATTTGATCAGTATCAGGGGAGAAGTAGAAAATGCTTCCAGTGAATATATCATCCGGGACCATTCGCGGGTGAAATTTGAAGAGAAAAAACGCTACCTCCAGGCTGTTACCGCTCTGTTGACCGGGAAGTACGGAGAAGGGGTGATCAAACTAACCCTGAAAGATCAGTATTATAATATGCGTGAAATGGTCGAACCTTATCCCGAAGTAATCGATAAAGCCTTCCAGGCGATGGAAAAGGCCGGTGTTACTCCGATCGTTCGTCCTATCCGCGGCGGTACGGATGGTGCCCGTTTGTCCTATATGGGACTGCCTTGTCCGAACTTATTTACAGGAGGTATGAATTTCCATGGAAAATATGAATATTGCTCGCTGAATACAATGCAAAAAGCGATGCAGACGATTTTGAATCTGATCGAATTGTGGGGTAAATAATACCCGGATTCTTTGTTGAACAGCCTGCCGCATGAAGGAGAGCGTACCCATCCGGCAGGCTGTGTGTTATCCGGTTATTTTTTTAGCTGGGTTTCCAGGTAGTTCTGTAGAATCCGGGCATGGTTGTGAACAGGATCTTTCGAAGCATATAACAAGGTTACTACCGGATAAGTCCCGATTCTGGAAAGAAAATCTTTAACGGCTTGCGAGTGTTCCAACTCTTCTTTATACATCGAAGTAAATTCTTCCC
>ENA-OWPM01002203-OWPM01002203.1-human-gut-metagenome-genome-assembly--contig:-NODE-2203-length-12460-cov-7.362435_pt1 | contig 12460 bp, 15 predicted proteins | sample MGYA00248267_ERZ651852 | MGnify/ENA primary metagenome ERZ651852 (study PRJEB26924, sample SAMEA4378228) | human gut metagenome | biome: human gut; feature: human-associated habitat; material: faeces...
GACCGATTTTTTTGTCGGGAAAAGGTTCAAAAAATGTATTGATAATATAACGCCCCCATTAGGAGGCGAGGGGGTAGGTATAGAGCTGCCGGATATGGGCAGAAAATGTGGTCGAAACCTGACCGATTTTTTTGTCGGGAAAAGGTTCAAAAAATGTATTGATAATATAACGCCCTGATTAGGGGGCGAGGGGATATGGAGGAGCCTGGTATGTTTGATATTGCAGCGGCGTTGGAGTCGCAGTTTGATGAGGTGCACTACTTAGATTTTTATCGGGATATCTTCCCGGAAGGCTCGTTTGAGGAGCGCGGTGTCTATGAGGACGGGAAGTACAATGGTATTGCCGTTGCCATTGCGAAAGGTAGCAAGCGAGCAAAACGCCTGACAGTTACCGATGATCTTGACGCGATTACTGATATGGCAGCGTCCGATGATTTTTGTTTAATGAGCCCTATAAGCTATGTCGGAAAGAGTCGAAAATCCTCGAATGCTCGGTTTATGTACGCAATGACCATAGATTTGGATGGGTTAGAGAACTTGATACAGTGGCAGCAGCTTATGGATCAGATTGATCGGGAGCCTGGTGTGCTGGTAGGAGGTTGGGGATTGCCGCGTCCGACCTATCTCATTTCATCGGGGACAGGACTTCACCTGTACTATGTCTTTGAAAAGCCGATCCCGATGTTTAAGAACATTGTGGAGCAGTTAGAGAAGTTGAAAAAGCGTATTACTTGGCAGGCTTGGACGCAGGGCGCTTCATCATTGTATGACAAGGTGCAGTACGAGAGCCTGTTTCAGGGTTTCCGCGTGGTTGGTACGATTACGAAAGACGGTGGTCGCTGCCGCGCGTTCTCGGTAGGGGAAAAGGTGACGGTTGAGTATCTGAACCAGTTTGTTCCGGAGGAGTATCGAGCAACAGATTTCGTTTATAAGTCGGATTTGCGGTTGGAAGACGCGAAGAAGAAGTATCCGGAGTGGTATCAGCGGCGTGTTGTAGAAAAGCGTCCAAAGAATACATGGACATGCAAGAAGGCGTTGTATGATTGGTGGATTGGAAAAATCTACGGGGGTGCTGACCAGGGACATCGGTATTGGTGTATTATGACGCTTGCGACATATGCCCGTAAGTGTGGGGTACCGCGAGAAACGCTCGAGAATGACGCATACGGGCTTATTCCTTTTATGAATACAAAAGGTGATGCCTTTACCGAAGACGATGTTCTGCATGCTCTGGAGGCTTATACGGACAGCTATATTACATATCCAATTGATACGATTGTGACGCGGACAGGCATTCCAATCGAGAAGAACAAGCGGAATGGGCGAAAGCAACGGCAGCATATGGAGGTCATGCGTGCGATACAGAATGTTGTCAATCCGAATTGGCGTGAGGGTAATGGTAGACCTGATAAGTCTCATTTGGTTGTGGTGTGGAGAATTTGCAATATAGAGGGTACAAAGGCTGACTGTATTCGTGAAACGGGACTGAGTAAGAATACAGTGTATCGTTGGTGGAGTTGCGGTGATGAAGTAGCTAAGCCACCCAAAGTTGGCGTTGTGCCGGAATAGATGTATGAAACAGAAATGTATGGCGAGAGGAGTTTTATATGGCTATGAAAGAAAATTTAACGCTGCATACCGATGAGAATTGGGAACAGCAGGCAGCAGCATTGAGAAAGTTTACGAGGGTAGGTGCAATGCTGAGCTTATCAGAGTCTGAGCAGCGGAAAAAGGCGCAGGAACTGATGGATTTGGCTGAAAAGATTGCGCATAGTGAGGGAATATCGGAGGAAGAGGCGTATAATCGGTATTTGACGTACAAACCGAGAAACGAGCAGTTGCAGGAGCAGGCAAAGCAGATGGTTTTCGCAGAGAGCGAGGTTGATGTTGGATTACTGGCCGGATGTGCTGCACATGGTATCCGCGAGATCAATGTGATGCCGGACGATGAGTACATGAACCATTTAGCGACAGATTGCGTTGACGCTTTGTTCCCGCCCAAAAACAGAAAATAAATGATGTTGATATTTTAGCATAATTACGCTAAAATAATAGTAAGGAGGTTGATGGTATGAATATGATTAGACCTGTATCGGATTTGCGAAATAACTTTGCGGACATTTCCAAAACAGTGCATGAAACGGCTCAGCCTGTGTTTTTAACCAAAAATGGGTATGGTGATATGGTCGTTTTGAGCATGGAAGCGTTTGAAAACTTGCAATTTGAAAGCGAGGTTTACTTCAAACTGCAAGAGGCCGAGCGAGAGGCCGAGCTGACAGATCAGCGTTATTCCTCCAAAGATGTATTGAAAGCGATGAAAGCCGCTATTGGAGGGGAGCAGGGTGTATAAGCTGGAGTACCTGCCTGTTGCCCAGCGAGATATGGTTGAAATCGTGCGCTATATCAGTGGAGAGCTGCAAAATCCTACTGCGGCAGATCGTTTGGTGATGGAACTGGTGAACGCTGCGGAAAGCGTACTTACATTTCCGTATGCGCTTCCGTCGTATCAACCAATCCGCTCGTTGAAGCGTGAGTATCGAAAAATCTTAGTGCAGAATTTTTTGATGTTTTACTGGGTGGACGAGGAAAAGAAATTGGTGACAGTCGCTCGTGTAGTGTATGCTAAACGAGATATTAGCAGATTGCTGGAGTGATGAAAGGTCGAATGGCTAAGACGATTAAGGAAATTGCGGCTGAATGTGGAGTGTCTGAACAGGCTGTACGCGGCTGGTGTAGACGAAACCATGTTGCGAAAGATGCGAAAGGAAGTTTCGCACTTAGCGAAAGCCAAAAAAGCTCGATATATCTACACTATTTGGGGGTAGAGCGAAACGAAGTTTCGCAACCAGCGAAAGCAAGTTGCGAAACTTGCGAAACCTCCGAAACGGTGCTGATTTCAATGTTACAGAAAGAATTAGACCGTAAGGAAACACAGCTATCAGTAAAGGATAAGCAGTTGGCAGTGAAAGACGAGCAGATCAGAGAGTTAAACGCGAGGTTGGCTGAGTGCAGTACTGCATTGTTGGCAGCGCAGGAAACGGCGCGTGCTGCACAGGCCCTCCACGCTGGGACAATCCAGCAGCAGCTTTCAGATGGGGAAGATCATGCAGCTGCCAGCGTGCAGGAGAAGAAAGAACCGCATTGGTATTGGTTTAGACGATTGTTCAAAAAATAAGTATAAGAAAGAGAGCGTAAGGAATAAATATGATTATTTTGGCGATAATTTGTACGTTAGTTGCTGGTGTTATAGGAGCTTTTTTAGAGCCAGTTTCTTTCTCGGTTTCATTACCGATTGCTGTTATGGGAGGTTTTATTTTGTACGAAATTAAACGTAAAATTGATAGAAGATAAAAAATGAGGAACATTTTTTATTAAATGTTCCTCATTTTTCTGTTGAATACTTACCAAGCAATAGAGGTATAGCCTTTAAACTGGTCATATGTCATTCCAATATTAACTCCCACACAGCTTAGTACACCGCTTCTATCGATATTGAAAGATGGTGAAAGAGCCATACTGACTCGCTGATGTCCATAAGTTCCGTTTAACCCTTCAGAACGACCTTCTTTATAAATATTTGCTTTCATAAACATAAAATCACTATTGACGGGATAGTCAGGTTTTGCAAGGACTACCTTGCGGACTAAACCATGACCTTCATAGTCAAATTTGGAAGGAGTATCAGAAAATTCTGTAGTGACAGACCCTTTCGCAGTTGTGTAGGTATAGAAACCATCGGCGGTGTTATCTTGGATTGTTCCTTGCGTAAGAGAGAGTCCGATAACGTCATTCATACGAAATGCGGGGCGAGTAAGCCAAGTATATGCAGCAGACACTTGAGCATAAGACCCCTTATTGATGATCGATGTTTGGACTCTCATCCAATCGTTCTCATCTGGGTCACTAAGTGTTGATGCCTTGAGATAATCTTGGTAGGTAGATTGAGAAGAGATTCTTTCTCCTGAGTCAGTATGAGATACTTTTATGTAAGTAGTTTGAGTCGAGTAATCAATAATATTCTCGATATCATTTGTAAGTGATGATTGAATATCAGTAGGAAGCGTTTCAAAGATAGATTTTGGAATGCCGTAGACTGTTGAGATTTCTTCCTCGGTGGAAGTTGTAAGATTGTCGGCGTAGGCGGGTGCGTTCAGAGAAAGAAGCAATACAGTGGATAGAAAAATTGATAGAAATCTTTTCATAGTAGCAGCCTCCTATATAGACTTTAAGTAAGTTAGACGTAAGTATAAAAGACCATTGGAAACACCTCAATCTTGATTTGTGTAAGTCAATTATAATAAATATATAATGAAAATGCAACATGATATTGTGCAAATTAACATCGTTTTTCATTGTATATGTTGTCAAACGAGCGTCAAGGGTGGTTCATGTGAACCACCCTTGACGCTCGTTTTTCTCCATTCACAGCAGCAGGAAAGAGCGCAATCCGCCGCACTGGGGCTTGCTACCGCAAGCCCATCTCCCACACTTGACAATGATATGCTCGCTATGTATAATGAGGGTGTAGGAGATATATTGCAAGCTACCTAAAGTGTTATCACTTTAGAGCTTGTGAGGGGGCTGCACCCCCTTCAATCCCCTGCTTGGAGAACGCCGCGAACGAAAGAAAGAGAGGTTTCCCATGTTGTACGAAGATCGGAAAAAAGAAATCGAAACCATCAAAGAGCGGACACTCGTTTTGAAATTGTCCGATGCTGATTGCGACCGCATTTTGCAAAAAGCAGCCAGCCACGGCATGACGGTTTCTGGGTTGTTGGAGAGCTTCATCGGTGATCTGGTCGATGGTACTTTCACCAATGGTTCGGACGAACGCTATCTTGCTGAGGACTGGTTCAATCGCTGCGGCTTCGAGCGTGATGATAAGAGAACGCTGCTGTGGCATTTGCTGGAGCAGAACGCAGACCTCGAAAATTTTATTGAACTTTATGAGGAGAACGAAGAATACAAATCGCATCCAGAGGAGTTTGAGGAACAGCGCGAAGAATACGAAATGGAGCCGGGTGATACATTCGATTTTGAAGACGAATTACAGTATTGGCTGGACGATTGGAAGCCGAGCAAGTTGAGTATGGCCGAAGAAGTAGAAGCAATCCGAGATTATGTAGAGGCACTGAGAAAATTTAAGGGAGAATAACGACGGTCATGGCAAATAAGAGTAGACCGAAGCAGCTCTCGTTCCGAGTTAGTGAGGAGGAATGGGAGCTGCTGCAACAGAAAATTTCTGAAAGCGGCATGAACCAACAGCAGTATATTTTATCCTGCGTGCTGGGTAAGGAGATTGTAAATACGGACGGTATCAAAGAGATCGTGCCGGAACTGAAACGACAGGGCGCAAACCTCAACCAAATCGCCAAAAGACTTAATGAGCGCGGCTATATTGATTACAAAAAAGAATTGCCGACGGTATTAGATGAGGTGAAAATGGTATGGCAGTCATTAAAGCAGTATCTTCAAAAGCTGGGATAAACACAGTCCTCGATTATATAATGCAAGAGGAAAAAACGGAACAAAAGTTGCTGAGTGGCTTGAATTGCGTTCCTGATACAGTTAAAGATGAAATGAGAGTTACGAAATTATTGTGGGATAAGGACGGAGGGCGAACCTACAAGCATTTTGTTCAGAGCTTTGCACCAGGCGAGAAGATAGATCCGGCGCAGGCGCACCAGATCGCGTGCCAGCTAGCAGCCTCACGGCCGGAGTGGCAGGACTTTGAGGTGTTGATTGCTACCCATGAGGACAAGGAGCATATCCACACGCACTTTGTGGTGAACAGCGTGAGCTATGTAGACGGCCACAAGCTCCAGCAGAGCAAGGCAGAGCTGCAGGCCATGAAAGATTATTCCGACCAGCTTTGCGCGAAATATGGGCTGCATATTACCGAAAAGGGAAAGACCTTTGACGGACAGGAGCGAGAGGAAACGGCAGCGTTCAGCAAGGACACCTATCAGTTGCTCAAAAAGGCCGAGCAGGGCGAGGTAAAGAGCTATGTGCAAGATATTGCGCTGGCGATATTGGACTGCCGAGAACAGGCCACCAGCCGTACAGACTTTGTGCAGCGTATGAATGAGCGAGGATACGGCGTAGACTGGCAGGACAGCCACAAATATATTACCTTTACAGACTTAAAACGGCAAGAGCAGGGCGAAAAGCAGTGCAAAATCCGCAATAACAAGCTGGAGAAGTATTATAACATGGACTTTGGAAAGGAGAGCTTGGAACATGAGTTTGAGGGCAATGCACGAAGCCAGCAAACAGAGCAGCGTGCAAGAGAACAGCTCGCAGCTGATCGAGAAGCAAAGGCAGACAATCGAACAACAGGAGCAGACAATATCGGAGCTTTCATCGCAAATATCGCTGCTCAAGTCGGAAATGCAGAAGCTGGCAGACAAGAACGCGCAGCTGAACGAAGCCGACGAAGTGCAGGAGATACAGAAAGAGAACGCAGAGCTAAAGAAGCAAAACGAGAAGCTGAAGCAAGTATGCGCCGACACCGGAGAGATGATCTCGAACTTTAAGAAAGAAACAGAGAAGTTACAGAAACAAAAGAAGCTGCTAATAGGCGTAGTAAACACTCTTATGGAGAAATGTATGGGAGTAACTGCGGAAACGCAGGATATTCAAACAAAGAAATCACTCTTTGGGCGAGTAAAGGGCCTGACATGGGAGCGATGGCAGAGAATATTAAATGCTGTGATCGCATTAGGTGCAACGGTACAGGCGTGCAATAGGACATTAAAGGCACAACCTAAAGCAGCAGTTGAGAAAAAAAAGAGTATCCGAGTACAACTCCAAGAAATTAAAGAGAAACACGGCACGAGGGATTGACACCCTCGTGCCGTGTACTGTAAAATATGGACAAGCAAATACGGTCGAAAATCGACCGATTTTTTTGTCGGGAAAAGGTGGAAAAACTGTATTGATAATATAACGCCCTGATAGGGGGCTGGCAGGGTACTCAGAGGGGTGCCGGAGATGGTCAAAAAGCGACCGATTTTTTTGTCGGGAAAAGGTAAAAAAAATTCATTGATAATATAACGCCCTGATAGGGGGTTGGAGGTGTGTGGCGATGTATGATATTTTAGGTGCTTTAGCGGCGAATTTTGACGAGGTTCATTATATGGACTTTTATCGGGATGTTTTTCCTGAGGGTTCGTTTGAGGAGCGTGGTGTATTTGAGGACGGGAAATATAATGGTATCGCGGTTGCGATTGAGAAAGGCAGCAAGCGCGCAAAGCGTATGACGATTACTGATGATCTTGATGTGATTGGGGATATGGCTGGGACGGATGATTTTTGTCTGATGAGTCCGATCAGTTATGCAGGCAAGAGCCGGAAGTCTTCCAATGCTCGGTTTATGTATGCGCTGGCTATTGATCTTGACGGTATTGAGGAGCGGAAGCAGTGGGAGTTCTTCATGGAACAGATCGAGCGCGGCCATGAGATGCTGAAATTTGTCTGGGGGTTGCCGCGGCCTACATATTTGGTATCTTCCGGCACAGGTATCCATCTTTATTACGTCTTTAAGCAGCCTATTCCGATGTTTAAGAACATTGTTGAGGAGTTGGAGAAGCTGAAAAGGCGGCTGACTTGGCAAGCATGGACGCAGGGTGCGTCCTCGCTGCATGATAAGGTGCAGTATGAGAGTTTGTTTCAGGGTTTTCGTGTGGTTGGTACGATTACTAAGGATGGTGGCCGTTGTCGTGCGTTTTCGGTTGGTGAAAAAGTAACCGTAGAGTATTTGAATAAGTTTGTACCGGAGGAATATCGTGCCGAAAACTTTGCTTATAAGTCTGATTTGCGACTTGAAGATGCAAAGAAGAAGTATCCGGAGTGGTATCAGCGGCGTGTCGTGGAGAAACGTCCGAAGAATACATGGACTTGTAAAAAGGCGCTTTATGACTGGTGGATTAAAAAGCTGCTGGGCGGCGCGGAGCAGGGGCACCGATATTGGTGTATTATGACGCTTGCAACATACGCGCAGAAGTGTGGAGTACCTCGAGAAACGCTCGAGGAGGACGCATACGGCCTTATTCCGTTTATGAATACAAAAGGTGATGAGTTCACCGAAGATGATGTTCTACACGCTCTGGAGGCTTATACGGACAGCTATATTACATATCCGATTGATACGATTGTGTGGCGTACCGGTATTCAGATTGAAAAGAATAAGCGTAATGGCCGCAAGAGAGCAGATCATGTTAAACTTATGAATTTTGTACGAGATGAGATAAACGGAAATAAGAATTGGCGCGAGGGTAATGGCAGGCCGGACAAGTTATCTGTGGTAACTGAGTGGCGTTCAGAGCATCCAGAGGGAACGAAAGCGGAGTGTATCAGAGAAACTGGATTGAGCAAACCGACAGTGTATCGCTGGTGGAGGGAGATAGATTTGATGGAATTACGAGAGTATACGAACAAAGAGAAGATGGTTCAGCTGTCTGGTGATGAGAGCCAGCGTAAGGCAGCTGAGATTGTGGCTGCGGTGACTGCGATTGCGCAGGAACGCGGGCTTTCGGAAGAAGAAGCCTATGAAGTGTTCTTGCATGGAAAGACCAGAAAAGAGCAGGTGCAGGAGCAGGCAAAACACATGGTTTTTGCGGAAAGTGAGGTCGATGCCGGGCTGCTGGTTGGGTGTGCGGCGAATGGTATTCGCCGGATCAACGTTATGCCGGACGATGAGTACATGAATTATTTAGCGACCGATTGCGTTAACGCTTTGTTTCCACCCAAAAACAAAAAATAAATGATGTTGATATTTTAGCATGATTACGCTAAAATAATAGTAAGGAGGTTGATGGTATGAATATGATTAGACCTGTATCGGATTTGCGAAATAACTTTGCGGACATTTCCAAAACAGTGCATGAAACGGCTCAGCCTGTGTTTTTAACCAAAAATGGGTATGGTGATATGGTCGTTTTGAGCATGGAAGCGTTTGAAAACTTGCAATTTGAAAGCGAGGTTTACTTCAAACTGCAAGAGGCCGAGCGAGAGGCCGAGCTGACAGATCAGCGTTATTCCTCCAAAGATGTATTGAAAGCGATGAAAGCCGCTATTGGAGGGGAGCAGGGTGTATAAGCTGGAGTACCTGCCTGTTGCCCAGCGAGATATGGTTGAAATCGTGCGCTATATCAGTGGAGAGCTGCAAAATCCTACTGCGGCAGATCGTTTGGTGATGGAACTGGTGAACGCTGCGGAAAGCGTACTTACATTTCCGTATGCGCTTCCGTCGTATCAACCAATCCGCTCGTTGAAGCGTGAGTATCGAAAAATCTTAGTGCAGAATTTTTTGATGTTTTACTGGGTGGACGAGGAAAAGAAATTGGTGACAGTCGCTCGTGTAGTGTATGCTAAACGAGATGTTGCCAGATTGTTAGAGTAATAATTACAAGCAAATTTTATTTGCATTGCGCTTGCAACGCAAATAAATAAAGCATATAATATGGATGTAGAATATTAGTAATATGCTTTGAGGGGAGTGCTTTTATATGGCAACTAAGGGTAATATGACGCTTCGTATTGAACCGGAGCTGAAGAAGCAGGCGGCAGATTTGTTTCAGTCGTTGGGCATGGATTTGAGCACCGCTACGGGCATTTTTTACCGTCAGGCACTGCGCTATCATGGATTGCCGTTTGAAGTTCGTCTGGACGAGCCGAACGAAACCACTTATGCAGCGATGAAAGCAGCGGAGAATGATGAAGATATGCACGGCCCGTTTGACAGCGTGGCAGACATGATGGAGGCACTTAATGCTTAAACCGGAGTTTACGGGACAATTCAAGAAAGACTATAAGCTGGCGGTGAAGCGTGGCTGCGACCCGCAAAAGCTGAGTGCTGTCGTGGAATTGCTGTGCGAGGAGAAGACTTTGCCGCCTGTCTACCGAGATCATGCGCTGACTAATTCGAGAAATTACAAAGACATGAGAGAGTGTCATATTCAGCCGGATTGGCTGTTGGTGTATAAGATTGAGCGCGACGCTCTGATCTTGAAGCTGATTAGAACTGGTTCGCATAGCGATCTGTTTTAAGGAGAGTGTGCCAGATGGCCAAAACGATCAAGGAAATTGCGGACGAATTGGGCGTATCAAAGACTGCTGTAAGTAAGCAAATCGCAAACCTTGGTTTGCGATCAAGTTTGCGAAAAAACGGAAACCAGTTTGCGATCGAAAACCAACAAGAAAAGTTAATAAAAATGGCTTTTCGGAAAAAAAGACAACAAGAAATAGTGACTGAAAATTCGGTTAGCGATGAGCAATCGCAAACCAAATCGCAAACCGCAAACGCCAACCAATCGCAAACCGCAAACCATGAAGTTTGCGATTTAGTTGGCGTTTTACAGACTACTGTTGATACGCTGCAAGCACAGCTGGCAGTGAAAGACGTGCAGATCAGAGAGTTAAACGCGAGGTTGGCTGAGTGCAGCACTGCATTGTTGGCAGCGCAGGAAACTGCGCGTGCGGCGCAGGCCCTCCACGCTGGGACAATCCAGCAGCAGCTTTCCGATGGGGAAGATCGTGCAGCTGCCAGCGTGCCGGATGAGCAGACTGCGCCGAACAATCGACGATGGTTCAGTAGGTTCTTTCGGAGATAAAGGCTGTGCATTGAAATGCCACAGACCTGAGTGATGTATGCTTTTGAGGGAAATGGAGACTATTATTTAAGGATTTATTTTGTGGTAGTAAATAAGTTTTTATGTATGCTATTAATGCAGGAGAAGACCGTAGCAACCATTATAATGTTAATAAGTATAGTTGCAAACGGGAAGGTGACTTTTTCCCCGATAGAATAAATTGTAGCAGCATCGTAGACAACATTATCATAGAAAAAATTCAATATAATGTAAGATATTGTATTAATAGACGAAAGTAGAATAATATATAAATAGATCAGAATAACACCAGTAATCTGAATATAATGTGCGATTTTATCTATCCATGTGGTAAGAACGTTTTTTATAGTGAATTGTTCTAAGATCAGGATGATTATGGATGCTATAATAACGCATATTCTCCAACCTGATATAATATTGTGTTCGACAAATAGGATTAAAGTAAAAATGATCAGAAATGGATGTATAAGTTTATTACTTGCAGAATAGGGAGTGTGGCTAAAAGAGGGAATGCCGTTTTGCTGCAGTTGATTAGTGATATATGTGTAAGGAAAGTGAGTTAATAATACCACGCAAAAAAGTATGAATGCTATAATAGTGTTAGTGGGAAGAGATAAATCTGTTTGAGATATAGCGATAGGTTGTGATGCGAAATAAATATAAAAGCAGATTAAGCCGATACGAAGTATAGTTATGCTCTTTATAGTGTTCATTTTTATTACCTCAACAAAATGATAACCACTTAAAATATAGGATATACCATGAGGACGTTCAAGAACGTCCTCATGGTATATCTTTATACTTATTTGGTTTTGACATCAGTCATCAGGGTTTTTGTTGTTTCGCCAAAATATCCTGTTGGTAGAGTTATAGCTGCACCTGCAGAGAGTTTGTACTTATGATGGCTTTTTAATCCAGTAAATTCATCTTCGAATAAAAAACCCCATTCACCGGAGTCGGAATCGGAGAAGAACTTAATGTACTTTCCGGCGGATACATCGTAGAGGTTTACAGTGACGCCGGCATAGGGCAAAACAATTCTCGGAGTGAGAATGGTAGCAGCAAATTTAACAGAGTTTTTGGTAACATCAGGTGCCAACTGGAAGTACCAAAGGCATTCTTCCACGGCAGTAGTGGAAACATCATTAGTGTTTGAAGTGGGTTCGAGCGGCATATTATTATATGCTTCTTGAACATCTTTCGGCAGGGAATAAAATTCTTCAGGCTCAAAATAGCGATAAAGATCTCCGTAGGTTGAGGTGCTGGTTGGCGTAAATCCTTCCACTTCTTCTGCGGTATCAACAGCGCCTGCCGTTACAACTGCAGATGATAGGATAATGGTTAGACACAAAAATGCGGAGAAAAGATGAGACAATTTTTTCATGAAAATGCTCCTTTCTATAGAGGGTGAAAATGGTGATTAGCATAAGCTAACTATAATATAGATGTTCCAAATTTTCAAGAGAAATAATAACAGATTTTTTATCAGTTATTTGTATGAACTAACCAATAAAAACGAGATGTGAAATGCTTATTTATACAAAGTGTAAACAGATAAATCGTTATAATGCTTAGATTATTTGATATGATGTAATCGGATATAATAACTGAAGTACAGTCGGAGTAATACTTCGGGCTGGTCTTGTGATTTTTGCTTGCGGTGTGGTTTTGGTCGGCGTTATCGCAAGCTTAATTTATCGCTTAATTGGAAGTCGAGCGTTGGATGTGTTCATATCAGTTAATGGAATGAGTGTAGCGATTGTTCTCTTGCCAACATCATATATTCCGAAAAGCGAGCGTCAAGGGTGGTTCATGCGAACCACTTTTTT
>ENA-OWPM01002205-OWPM01002205.1-human-gut-metagenome-genome-assembly--contig:-NODE-2205-length-12453-cov-2.643572_pt1 | contig 12453 bp, 9 predicted proteins | sample MGYA00248267_ERZ651852 | MGnify/ENA primary metagenome ERZ651852 (study PRJEB26924, sample SAMEA4378228) | human gut metagenome | biome: human gut; feature: human-associated habitat; material: faeces...
TGCCTGGGTTATTTCTATATGGTGCAATACTCGAACCAAACATTGAAGACTCTGCAAGAAGAAGTGTTTCTTTCCACTTAGTAGGCTCATCTATAATAGACGGTCTTTGACCACCACTTATATCTTCTCCCGACTCTAATACTGATACGTTCTTACTTACAAAATCAGATGGTATCTGTGCATGTGCATCTACTTTTAAGATTGCCTCACCTTTATAAGCTTTAAGAGCAACATTCCAACCACAAGGAAGTGTCTTTTTAGGATTTTCAAGAACATGTACACTTCTAAACTGCATATTTTTATTAGACGCATTTTCTTTTGCAAAATCAATCATAATCTGCCTTGTATTATCGGTTGATGCACTATTTACAAGAAGCACTTCTATATCATTATGATTAAAATCTTGATTAACTATATCATCTAATATTGCCCTAATTGTCTTTTCTTCATTATAAGCAATAACACATAATGTAATAAACATAATATTTAATTTCCTGCCTGTAATCTTTTACTACTTTGATATTACTGATACAAATGTATCCCATAATATGCTCATATCTGACAACAGCCCAAACTTTTTAAGGCTTTCAAGGTTATATTTCATCTTAGCCGGAAGCACTTCTTCAATATATACTTTGTCTACGTCAACAGCATCTTTTAAAAGCTTATCTTCATCTTTGTAAGCTATACTTGTTCTTGATGTAAGACCTGCCGGAAGAAGAAGTGTTGCATACATTTCTTTTGTATAATGGTTCACATATTTTTTTACTTCTGGTCTTGTTCCTACGAGTGTCATATCACCTGCAAGTATGTTAAAAAGCTGTGGAAATTCGTCCATTCTTAGTCTTCTTAACAACTTGCCAACTCTAGTTATTCTATTGTCATTATCTACTGTAACTTGCGAACCTAATTCACTGGCATTAACTACCATTGTTCTAAACTTAAATATATTAAAGGTTCTTCCATACTGTGTAATTCGTTCTTGTCTAAAAAATACTGGTCCTTTTGAGTCTAGCTTAATCATAATTGCAATAACTACCATTGGAAGTGCTAGAACAACAAGCATAATAAATGACACAATAATATCAAGAAATCTCTTTGCTTTAAACCATGCCCCTTTTTTAGCCAAAATATTATAATATTTCCTTACTTCCTTAGTTCTCATTTCGTCAGGAAGTTCACTCCATTTTTTAAGTTCCATACTTATACCCCATTATTAATTAGATACCCATAAAATGCTTATGAAACACTAATTATCTTAACTTATTAAAGTTATCTATCACATAACCAACTTGCTCATCCGTTAGACAAGTGTGAAGTGGAAGTGTTATTTCATTGTGATACATTTCAAAAGCATTAGGATAATCATTTATATGCTGTGTGCATAGGAAGTGGCTTGTAATGTACATTAGTTGCAATTCCATTTTCTGCCATAGCTGTTATAATTGCATTTCTTTCGGCTTCACCTTTTCCTAAAAGTCTTACAAGCATAAGATGACCGCTTGATAAAAAATCATCTCCATAATGCTCTAAAATCTGTATATCATCCGCTTTGATGCCTTGTGTATACATGCCTATTATCTGCTTTCTTCTTTCAAGAAGTGCAGGATATCTTTTCATTTGAACAAGACCTATTGCTGCCATAATATCTGTCATATTGTACTTATAATATGTGCCTTTGATATCGTATTCCCATGCGCCAAGCTGTGTCTTTGCAAGCGCATCCTTTGACTGTCCATGAAGTGTTAAAAGCATTATTTGTTTATAAATGTCTTCGTTGTCAACACCTTGTATATCCTTCCATACAAGTCCGCCACCTTCACCTGTTGTAAAGTTCTTTACAGCATGGAATGAAAAGCTTGTAAAATCAGCACATTCGCCGCTATGCTTACCTTGTCGTACTGCACCATAACTGTGTGCGCCATCAGCAAGTATAAGTACATGACCTATTGCTTCTTGTAGCTTGCTTTTTGGCTTAAATATACTCTTTTTGCTTTCTACAATGCTTCTTATTCTGTCATAGTCAACCATAACACCTGCAATGTCTACCGGAATAACCGCCTTTGTATTTTCATTTATCATGCTCTCAAGCATATCATAGTCAATATGGTATGTGCCTTTGCAAACATCTACAAGTCGAAGTGTTGCCCCTACATGGCATACGACACTTGCAGAAGCTGTGTAAGTGTAGGCTGGTACAATAACCTCGTCACCCTCGCCTATTTCAAAGAGTCTTAATGCAGTTTCAAGACAAGCCGTTGCTGAGTTAAGACAAGCTCCCCTATTGACATTACAAAACTGTGCCATCTGTCTTTCTAATTCTTTTGTCTTAGGACCTGTTGTAAGCCAACCAGAACGCATTACATCTGCTACTGCTTGTATTTCTTCTTCTGTTATATCTGGTGGTGAAAATGGTATATTTAATTTCTTTGTCATAATTAAATCCTTTCGTAACACAAATATTTTATCTATATATTTTTTACTATTATACTATAAATACATTTTTAACATATCTGTTAATATCTAAACAAACTACTAATGCAAAAGTCATATTAAATATGCCTTTAATGCCTTATTGTTTAGTTAGAAGCTGTGGTCTGTTCAGCTCTTGTTTGCTCAGCTCTAGTCTGCTCGGCTCTTGTTTGCTGGGCAGCAGTAGTTGATGTATTTGCCTGCGTAGTGGCTTGTGAAGCATTTCTTTCAACCATATCTGGGAACGAGTATGTAAGATTTCCCGTCGCATTAGCAATAGATATAGAATAGCTTACTGTTGCATATCCACTCTGTGATAAAGTAATTGTTCTATTTCCCGCCTTTTTATCAAAGGAGCATGGAATTTCACCTATATATGCACTATCTACATAAAGTGAAGCACCCTTAGGCTCTGTTATACTTACTGTATACCCCTCTGTAAGGTTACTAGCCACTGTTGTAGAAGACGACTTAGTTGTTGAGCTTTCTGTTGAAGCTTTAGTTGTGGATGATGTTGTTGTAGCTGTTGTTGATACCATATCAATAACCTTTGTCTGATAATCAGAATTAACAACAAAGTCTTCTGTATATGTCGTGTAATGATTTGCCATAAGTGTTATACTGTGTGTTCCGTATGATAATTGAATTGGCTGCGAATAATCGACTTCCATTCCATCTATTGTCATTACTGCATTCTCAGGAGTAACCATAAAATTAACTGCTCCTGTCTTTTCAGCTTCTTCTGTATATTCTGTAAAATCAACTGTAACTTGTTTATCTCTTTCAACAGTTACGGTCTTTGCACCAACAATGCCTCCCTTTTGAAGTTCTACACTATACGTTCCTTCTTGCGCTGTAACCATCATATTGCTAGTAACACTAAGAAGTTGTGACCTTCCAATTGTTGCATATCCATCTATAAATGTATCAATTCCTGTAAACTTAATATAACCATGACCCTTATCCACTGTTACAGAATAAATAATGGAGTCTTTTCCACGAATTGTTACTTCATCCTGCTTTACAACTTGTGCCATAGCTATTCTGTTATTATTAGAAAGCACTGTTGAATATGTTTCATATTTATAATTCTTATTTCCAACTGTTACTTTTTTGTCATTCTCATCACACTCAAAATTAGTAAGCCCACTAATCTCCCAAGTGTCATTTGAGCCATATATTTTCTGCGCTTTGCTTGTCTTATTGCAAGTAACATCATATATAGCGCCAAGCTTCATACTTGAAGCTGCTAGTATCTGACCATACTTGTCTTGAATATCTGTTGAGCCTGTGTATGACACTTCATATTCTGAACCTGTGTCTATGTCAACATAGTGCATTGCTTTATCTTCTGTGCTTATATATGTAAGTACTCCTGTAAACTTTACTTCGTTAGTATTAGCTGGCACTGTTACTTCTTCTACCTTTTTTGTTGGCATTGGAAGTATAGAACTTCCAGATACTATTGTAGCTTCTTTCGTACCACAAGATGTCATTGAAAACACCATTATCAACGAAAGAAATACTACTATTAATTTATGTTTACTAGTATTTTTTAAATTCATAAATAAATCCTTTCATCTTAAAAATGAAAAAAATATTACAATGTTATCCCAAATTTTAACACATTGGTAACATTTATGCAATGTACTTATATACTTGAGTTGCTATATTTTGCACTTTAAAGAATATATCCCACTTTTAAAACCATCAGGCAAACTTAAAAAAATTGACTTGCTACAACTAAAAGCTACTGTATGGTATGCTTTATGTAAAATAATAAATTATACATTTATACAACAATAACCTATATCTGTACAACAATAGCGAACATTATTATTCAATAATATCATACAAATATAGGTTATTATATAGCGTTAAAATATTTTATATTTTTTTAATCAATCAAGGTTTCTATAAACGCCCTTCTTTTGTCATTTTGTTGCACCACTTTTATAAGTTTTTCATAACTTTTAGGTGGTATCCAAGCTTTATTGGAATTAAAATAATAATTAATTATCTTCCAGTATTTCTCTGGAAATGCAAACATAGCTGATAACAGCTTTAAATCGTCATCACTAACCGGCTTTACTTTGTTATAATCATCTAAAATGCGATATGCAAGCTCAATACTCCAATCACATTTTTCCATTATCTTTCTCATAAATTGATATAGATCACTTATCTGACACTCATTCTTATACTTGTCAAAGTTAGTGATTGCACAGTACTCACTACCTATAATTATATTGTGATAATTAAAACTTCCATGACTTAACTCGCAAGTTTCATTTACTTGTTTAAGTCTTTGTTCTAATACTGGCTCGTTGAAAAGCTCTATTGCTTTTTGCGCTTCTTGATAAAATTTTTCAATATTGTGGTATGCAAGCTGTTCAAAATCTGACTTGTTCTTTTTATTTCTTAGATAATTAGAAGCCATTTTTAGCTCTTTTTTATGCCGTATGCAGACTTCTTTTATATTTGTAATCTTATTAATAAAGCTTATGCTATCTTTATTATTTTTTGAAACCTTTTGCAATGCAATATGAAGCTTTGCAAGCTCTATTACAGAAATTCTTATATCTTGAAGGTCTTTTACATTACACTCTTTTCCATCATACCAATTTTTTACTATATACCGATGTCCCTCACTATCATCTGAAAATATGTCCCCCTCAATATTTTTTATATATGTATCAGTATTAACTATTCCCTCCTCTAAAAGAGCTTGTGTTATTGCGTCTTCTCTTTTGTAGTACTTATCTGATTTGCGACATTCTAAAAATAACTTAATCCCTTCATTTGTAGCAATTAACATACCGCCCCGCCCACGACTTATGCGATATGTATTAAACTCGTACTGTTTTAAAACCTCTAATGATTTATCATTCATACTAACCTCCATTTTACAAACGCACTCCGTTGCAAAGAGGTAGCTATAAGATAACCCCCTCTTACATATCTGTCTTATAATATGTAAAAGGTGGTGTAAAAATTACTGATTATTTAATTTTTAACTTGATTGATAGCAAAGCCATTATTTACCTGCCATACTCCATTGTTATCTTTAACTTTTTCTGTGTATCTAAAATTTACTCGTCCATTAGTCATGTACCATGAGCCATATTCATTTTGCGCTATTCCTGTATAACTAAGGTCTAGTGCGCCATTTGCCATATACCACCAGCCATACTCATTTAGAGCCATTCCTGTATAATTAAAATCTAGTGCACCATTTGTTATATACCACCAGCCGTATTCATTTTCTGCCATTCCTGTATAATCAAAGTCTACTGCGCCGTTTCTCATATACCACCAATTATACTTATTTAACGCCATTCCTGTATAGCTAAGGTCTAGCGCACCATTTGTTATATACCACCAACCGTACTCATTTTCTGCCATTCCTGTATAATCAAAGTCTACTACACCATTTGTCATATACCACCAGCCGTACTCATTAAGAGCCATTCCCGTATAACTAAAGTCTATAACACCATCTGTTACATACCACCAGCCATACTCATTTAGAGCCATTCCTGTATAAGTGCTGTCTAAAATACCATTAACATAATATCGCCATATTCCATCACTATCTAACTTCAAGCCATTTGTACTAATTGTATTAGTTGGTTTAATATCATTACTATAACTATTAGAGGTGTTTTGTATATCTGTTAATTTTATAGAAGTGATATCATAGTCAACTCCATCATAATTAAGTGTAAGCATTGTTGCGCCACGCTGTTCTGTCTTATATTCAATATCTACATAGGCGGAATAGTCAATTGACTTACTGTAGGCGTATATTACACCACAGTACTTTATCATATAATCATTCAAATGGTCATGGCCACAAAATATTGCTTGTGTACTTTTAAGATTAGACATTGATGTTCCTAACTTTCCCCTAAAGGAAGAACAACACACATCTTCTCTTTTAGTTCCAAGAATGTATTCTGCTCTTGTATCTCCTGCCTGAAAACCATTCCATGCGTCATTGTATTCCATTAACGGAATATGTGTATACACAAACGACTGTACATCTTCACCAAACAGCTTTTTATCGTTATTAATTAAATTTTCATACCAAGCTACTTGATTGTCGTGAACATAATCGTAATCATTGTCGCTAACATAGTCGTGGGAGTCTAAGCTTATTAATATACGATTAAGTGTATCATCACTATTATACAACCTAAATTCGCCATTTGTATAACCATCAACATTGTAGTTAATATCATACTTAATTAAAGTGTTTGAGGTATCAAGCATTGCATGAACTTGTTCATCAGAATACCTATCAAAAAAGTCGTGGTCATGATTGCCAAATGTCCAAATCCACGGAACACCTAACTTATCCATAAAAGCCACACACATCTTAAATGTTTCATAATCTTGTGCAGGGTCAGTATATGGCATAGCAAATACATAATCACCTGTCATTTCTATAAGGTCAGGTCTTTCCTGCTCAACGATTGTGTATACTGCGTCCATAGCTTTTTTGTTGCGCTCTGTATACACATCCCCTGCCGAAAGGTGTACGTCAGTAAGCTGTAACACTTTAAAATCGCCATCATCTGTCTTTTTTATAGACCATGATCCGTCATCATTTTTAGTTGTAATTATATTGTCATTAGATAATGATGAATACTTAGACATATAATCCTGCATATTCACATCTTCAGCTTTTGTAAGTTTAATATTTACACTTACAGATAATAAGATTATGCTTAGAAAAAATATTATCTGTCGTACTTTAATCCCACTCACACCAATTTCCTTCTTTCCATTTTTCCATTATTATTACATTTTCATATTTTACAGTACAATGAATGTATATAATAGTCATATACAATTAAACGCACCTGTAAAAGAATAATATCCATTTGTATAACAACAATGAACACACCTGCTCAATGTTTATTATACAAATATAAGCTACTGTACTTCTACTGGTGCGTCTTTGTATACTGTTGCTATATTTAATATTTAAGTAGATTTTTACTTATTCTTCTAAATGTTCTATCATTGCAAGAAGGGTTGATTTTTCATTGAGTTTTGGATTTTCGATTACTATATGCAAAAGTGCATTAAGGGTTTTCCCTATCTGAACACCTGAAAGTCCATACTCTATCAAATCATTTCCTGTAATATCAAGGTCTTTTATAGAAATACAATCTCCTCTTGTTATTACATCCTCATACATTTGCTTTATTCTATCCAAATGCAATCTCTGCCCCTTTAGGCTTATGCCTACAATCTCCTCTTTAGTGCTAATTCTTGCCTCTTCATTGTCAAACATCAAAGGAAGCATATCTTTTCCATACTTATGAACTGCTTCTCTAACAGCAGGTTCATTTTCATCAATAGTATCCTTTGAATACTTAACAAGCTTTGTAACAGTGTCAATCGTATAATTATCTAGCTTTAACGCCTTAAGCTCTGCCTTTACTTTATCAGGCTCGCCCATGTTAAATACTGCCGAATATCTTTGAATAGTGTTATTCTTAGAATACTTAAGCATAGCAACGACATTTTTGGCGTACTTACCAGCTAAAAGTTCATCCATATATTGAAGATTTTCTTTTAATAGACCTGTTTTGTGATACTCCATAATATAGTTTGGATTATCAGATAAAATGGTTTTTAAAAACTCTACTTGAACTCTCTCCATGCTGACTTGCTTAATTGATGGAGCTAATTTAACTATCGCATTGTAAGTACTTTGTTCTATTTCAAAGCCTAATTGTGCAGAAAATCTTATCGCCCTCATCATTCTTAGCGCATCTTCTGAAAAACGTTCTACTGAGTCACCAACACATCTTATAACCTTGTTATTAAGGTCGCTAATTCCATTAAACTCATCAACAAACCCATGACTTTCATTGTACGCCATAGCATTAATTGTAAAATCTCTGCGCTTCAAGTCATCAACGAGCTTGGCAGAAAACTCCACACTCTCTGGGTGTCTTCCGTCTTTGTACTCACCGTCTATTCTATAAGTTGTAACTTCATATCCAACATGGTTAATCATAACTGTGACCGTACCATGCTTAATACCTGTATCTATTGTCTTTTTAAAAAATGACTTCACTTGCTCTGGCCTTGCTGATGTTGTAATGTCCCAGTCATCAGGCTCTCTACCTAATATGCTATCTCTTACACAGCCACCAACTGCATAGGCTTCAAAGCCATTTTCCTCGATGGTTCTTATAATCTTTTTAACATCTTCTGGAAGGTTAATATTAATACTTTCCATTCAGTCACTCCATTCTGTCATATATTAGTATGCCTTACCCCAGTAAACCATCTTCTTTGCTGGTTTTCCACAGCATACACATACATCTGATAAATTCTCTTGTACAAATGGCATACATCTTGAAGTAGCTGTTGTGTCCTCCTTTATCTTATCTTCACAAGCTTGTTCTCCACACCACATTGCCTTAACAAAGCCTGGCTTATTAGCAACTGTATCCTTAAATTCTTCATAATTAGTTGCAACATAAGTGTGACTATCTCTATGAGCTCTAGCTCTTTCAAGCATTTCAACCTGCATTGTATCAAGTACTTCTTTTACTTTAACTGCAAGTTCATCAATACTTACTGTAAGTTTTTCTCTTGTATCTCGTCTTACGATAACTGCCTGATTAGCCTCAATATCTCTAGGTCCCATCTCAACTCTTACAGGAATACCACGCATTTCTTGTTCTGAGAACTTCCAACCTGGGTTCTTGTCTGAGTCATCCACCTTAACACGAAGTCCTGCCACCTTAAGAGCTTCCTTTACTTCAAATGCCTTGTCAAGCACGCCCTCTTTCTTTTGCATAATAGGTATAATATCAACTTGAACTGGTGCAACTCTTGGTGGAAGCACAAGTCCTGAATTATCTCCATGTGTCATAATAACAGCTCCGATAAGTCTTGTTGTAGCACCCCATGATGTCTGATGAACATACTTTAACTTATTGTCCTTGTCTGTATACTGTATACCAAATGCCTTTGCAAAACCGTCACCAAAATTGTGACTTGTACCAGATTGAAGTGCCTTACCATCGTGCATAAGTGCTTCAATTGTATAAGTAGCTTCTGCACCTGCAAACTTTTCCTTATCTGTCTTACGACCCTTAATAACTGGAATTGCAAGTACTTCTTCACAAAAGTCTGCATATACATTAAGCATTTGCTGTGTTCTTGCTTCTGCTTCTTCGGCTGTTGCGTGTGCTGTGTGTCCTTCCTGCCATAAAAACTCTCTTGAACGAAGGAATGGTCTTGTTTCCTTTTCCCATCTTACAACTGAACACCACTGATTATATACCTTTGGTAAATCTCTATATGATTGAATTTCGTCTTTATAAAAATCACAGAAAAGTGTTTCTGATGTTGGTCTTACACACATTCTTTCTTGAAGCGGATTAAGTCCACCATGTGTTACCCATGCAACTTCTGGTGCAAATCCTTCAACATGGTCTTTTTCTCTCTCTAAAAGGCTCTCAGGTATAAACATAGGCATATATACATTTTCAACGCCTGTTTCCTTAAATCTTCTGTCAAGTTCGTTCTTGATATTTTCCCAAATAGCATATCCTGCCGGCTTAAATATCATACAGCCCTTAACACTTGAATAAGACATAAGCTCTGCCTTTTTACATACATCTGTGTACCACTGTGCAAAATCAACATCCATAGATGTTATTGCTTCTACTAACTTTTTGTTCTCTGCCATTTTCTTTCTCCTTACTAACCGCTACTGCGCTCCACCAACCCAAACGGTGGTACAACCTAACTTAATCTCTTATTATTAAGCTAGGCAAATCTTTGATTTCATAGCCTTTTTTGTTAATCTAGCAGTCGCAATTATTACAACTGCTCATATTTTTTAATTTTATCACGTTCAATTACTGTTTTCAAGTAACCAATAAGGGCTTTTGCAATTACATACGACACAGGGCCTAATATAAAACCCATAATTCCATATAATAATATCCCAACAAATATTATCATAAGCATTGTAAATGGAGCTATCCCCATTTTATCTCCCATGCACTTAGACTCCATTATCTCTCTTACGAAGTACGTTATAATATATACTATAATAAGAATTGTGGCTGATTTTACATTTTTTAACAGCAAAAGTATAATCGCCCACGGAATAAGCACTGTCCCCGTTCCAAATATGGGAAGTGCGTCGATAAGTCCAATCAAGATACCGAGTATTACAGCATAAGAATTTTTTATTATCAAAAGCCCTATAATACAAATACTACTGTTAATTGCCATGATAATAAGCTGTATTCTAAAGTAGACATTTAACAAATTGCGAAGTGCTTTTGTGAGAACTTTCACTTCTTCTTTAAATACCGTTACTTGAGTCCACATTCTTATCTTATTTAGAACTCCTGAAAGGTATACAACCGACATAATACAAGCAATAATTGAGCCTATTATCGTAACTATTCCTACTATTACGGGAAAAGATACTTGTACAACTTTATTAGCTATACTAAGTCCTGTACTACTGTTAAACCCATCTGTTATACTTAAAAAGCACTTTTCCATCATATCCATACAACAGCCTTGTCTTAAACCTATCCAACCGTCTATATCAAGGCATATTCTTGCACAGTGCTGTTTTACTGATACTACATAAAAGTCATAATTTTTTATAAATAGCTTTAATTCATGTATCCACATATACAAAATATACACTATTATACCTAGAAGTATTATTGTTAAAAATATTATTATTATTGTAGAGGCAAGCCCTTTTTTATTCCATAAGTGTTTTGAAAGCTTATTTACCGGCTTTTCTATTGCAATTGCTATAATATAGGCAAGAAGAAATGGCCATACATAAAAAAATAAGTACTTAAATATTAAAAATATTAAGATAATAATAACGCCTGAGCCGAAAAGTAACTTCAATCTGTCAACAAATGGTAACTCTACAGATATTTGTTTATTTTCTTTATTATGATTATTTCCTTTATTATCCATCGTTTTTTCCTGTTTTTTCTTTTAGTATTAACAGGAATTGTAAAAAATATTATATTTGTTTAAATGGATTGTCTATTTTGTATGTCTTTTCATTAACTGTAAGTGAATATGCACAAAGGGCTATTTGATTTCTTTTTACAAGACTTCTGCCATTGACAATTCTTCCAACACTTCCATACTTAGTATCACCTATTATTGGCATATTTCGTGCGGATAGTTGAACTCTTATCTGGTGGTGTCTACCTGTTATTAGATGTATTTTTAGTAATGAAATGTCTTCTCCATTGTCATCTTTTATTGTTTTTATAAGTTCACACTTTAATTTTGCAAGTTTGCCAGACTTATCCTCTTTTGTTGTAACTGATGAAGTGTTTGTCTGTGGGTCTTTTACTAAGTAGTCTTGTAGTTCACCTTTATTACTTTCGGGTGTTCCTTCAACAAGTGCTAAGTATTGTTTATTGAAGGTATGCGTCTGTAGTTGTTCGCTAAGTTTTGCGGCTGTTTTCTTATCTTTTGCAAATAGTACAAGTCCGCTTACTGGTCTATCTAGTCTATTGATTACTGCGGCATATGGTTCTTCTTTATTTTTTCTTCTATATGTCATTACTTCGCTTGTTAAGTCTTTGTCAAATGAGCGGTTGCTTTGTGTGAGCACACCTGCGGGTTTATTTACAATGAGCATATTTTTGTCTTCGTATATTATATCCATAAAATTTCCTTTACTTAATATTATTTTTTAACTTGTTACTTTATATATATTATCAATATTGCTTATGCCTTACAATGTTTAATGACCTTAATTTTTGTGTTTTTAGGTTTTGAAGATAGCAGGGGTATATAAGCAAACACACACCAGTAAAAGTACAATAGCCGATATTTGTATGCTCTCATCGAACAAGTATGTTCGCTGATATCACACAAATACCGACTATAGTTCTTTTAATGGTGCATTTATTGCTTATATACCCCTGCTATCTTACGGGA
>ENA-OWPM01002221-OWPM01002221.1-human-gut-metagenome-genome-assembly--contig:-NODE-2221-length-12380-cov-2.541663_pt1 | contig 12380 bp, 7 predicted proteins | sample MGYA00248267_ERZ651852 | MGnify/ENA primary metagenome ERZ651852 (study PRJEB26924, sample SAMEA4378228) | human gut metagenome | biome: human gut; feature: human-associated habitat; material: faeces...
TTCTACGAAAATTCAGCACCTTGGCTTCCTAACAGATTCCATGACAAGGCTGTTACAGAAGGTCAAAGAAAGTTCATGGGCACAATCTGGAACACTTATGCGTTCTTTGTACTCTATGCTAATATTGATGAATTTGACGCTACAAAGTATACACTTGAATATGACAAGCTTCCAGTAATGGATAAATGGATACTTTCTAAGTTAAATACTGTAGTAAAGACAGTTGATGAAAATCTTAATAACTACAAGATTACAGAAACAGCTAGAACATTAGAAGATTTCGTTGACGAGCTTTCTAACTGGTATGTAAGACGTTGTAGAGAACGTTTCTGGGCTAAGGGAATGGAACAGGATAAGATTAATGCTTACATGACACTTTACACAACACTTGTAACACTTTGTAAAGCAGCAGCTCCAATGATACCATTTATGACAGAAAGCATTTACAGAAACCTTGTATGCAGTATTGATAAAAATGCTCCAATCAGTGTACACCTTTGCGACTTCCCAGAAGTTCACGAAGAATGGATTGACAAGGAACTTGAAGATAACATGGAAGATGTATTAAATGCCGTAGTTATCGGTCGTGCTTGTAGAAATGCTACTAACATCAAGAACAGACAGCCAATCGGCAAGATGTTTATTAAAGCTTCGTGGAAGTTAAATGAATTCTTTACAGATATCATTGCCGATGAATTAAATGTTAAGAGTGTTGAGTATAAAGACGATGTAAGAGATTTCACTTCTTATACATTTAAGCCACAGCTTAAGACATTAGGACCTAAGTATGGTAAGTTCTTAGGAGAAATCAGAAAGCAACTTACTGAACTTGATGGTAACAAGGCCATGGATGACCTTAACAACACAGGATTTATCACATTACAGGTAAATGGTCAGGATATCCAGCTTGAAAAAGCAGACCTTCTTATTGAAATGACACAGATGGAAGGCTACGTTGCTAACTCAGATAAGGGTATTACAGTTGTTATGGATACTAATCTTACACCAGAGCTTATCGAAGAAGGTTTCGTAAGAGAAATAGTAAGTAAAATCCAGACAATGCGTAAGGACGCAGGCTTTGAAGTTATGGATAGAATTAATGTATATGTATCTGGAAACGAAAAGATTGCAGACCTTATGGAAAGAAATGCAGAACAAGTTAAATCAGTAGTACTTGCCGATGATATAATTGCTTCTGAAGCAAAGGGATTTGTTAAAGAATGGAATATTAATGGTGAAGATGTAACACTTGGAGTTGAAAAGAAGTAATATTTAGTAAATAGTAAAGTTAATTACAAGTATTTATTTGACTATTAATAAATATTTATAGAAAAATAAAAATGAGCTGATGTACTAATTTTAGTGTATCAGCTCATTTTTGTTACTTATGTTAGTGACAACTCAAATTCCATTTTGGTATAAGAATTCGGTTTATAAAGCCTTTTCAATACAATTTTCAATATAATTAATTCCCAAATCTGTATTGAATGTGATATCAAAGTTAGAAGACATTCCCCACATTCTGCCTGTGTAGTAGTGGTAATTGTCAGCTCGTCTTTTATCTTCTTTGTGAATTTTTTGTTCAGCTTCTTTTTGTGTTATGTCCGATTTTTTCATTATACGTTGTATTCGTTGTTCTATTGGAGCGAGGAAAAATACTTTCAATACATTTTTATTCTCGCGCAAAATATAATCAGAACATCTTCCAATAATAACACAATTTCCTTTTGCTGCTAAGTCCTTTATAACCTTAGACTCAGCTTCAAAAATCTTATCTTTAGGAGCTTCTTCCATTTTATCTTTGTACAGATACATTTGATTTACAAAATCATATAGAAAGCTATTAGTCATGCTTTCTTCTTGCTTGCTAATAAAGTCAGGTGTCATTCTAGTAGTTCCAGCAATCATTTTAATAATTTCTTGGTCATAAAATTCATAGCCGAATTTCTCTGCTAACATTTTGCTTATATCGTGACCACCACAGCCGTATTGTCTGCCAATAACGATAACATTTTTATGTGTAGTTGTATCATTTGATTTATTATCAGTTGTTTCATTTTCCTTTTTGTAATCTTCTGGAAATAGAAAAGGTTTCACAAATTCAAGGTGCTTTCCGAATAATCGTGCAATAAAACCAACTAACAAAGCCGCAATAACAGTACCTTCACGAACACCATTTAATTTTCCGGAAAATACAAAAGAAAGAATACCAGCGATAATTGTCATTGAGCAGTCAAATACAATTTTCGTTGTTCCAAAATTCGTATTCCATGTTTGCACAATAGCACGCACAAATGACTCACCCGGAAGCATAACAACATCGGCTATAACTTCAATGTAAACACCAAAGCCTAATATGATACAACCAATAAGCAGAGTTACTATTTTTATGAGATAATTCTGCGGATTAACCCAGAAAAATATGTACATCGTAAAATCAATAAAATATCCAAATGCAATTGAAACAGGTATTTGCAAAATATATTCTGCTTTGAAATTCTTTCTTAAAATAAGAACTTGCAATGCAATAAGAAAAAGGCTAAATATAATTGTAAAATTGCCTAGTGTAAAGGGAAAATTCAAACTAAGTACATAGGGAATTGATGAAATCGGCGATGTACCAAGATTAGCTTTAGTTACTAAACTAACACCTAATGAGCTTACAAACAATCCAACTAAAAATAAAAGGTATCTTTTTAATTTGTTCATTACTAAATCTCCTATCTATTGTTATTTTCGTCTAATAAATTCTTATAGATTTTTTCGTATACAGACATAAAACTATTGTATTCTTCTTCTGAAATATCAAGTAAGGCTTTCTTTTCAATTTTAGAAAATGCGTTGCTTATCAACTTTTGTTTTTCTTTCCCTTTATCAGTCATAAAAATGTGAAAGCTTCGCTTGTTGCCATTTAATATCTGACGAGTGATTAATCCCTTTTCTTCCATTCCATTAAGAATGGTCGTCAGCGACCCTGCTTCTAAAAAACAAGCCTTAGCAATTTCCTTTTGATTGCTTCCGTCATGTTCTTTTAGAAAGTCAAGAATTTTCGGCTGACCAATAGTAAGCCCCGTATCTTTTAATTTATCTAACAAGGCTTTCTGCACAAGCATTTGATTTGCCATAATAAGATAGTGTAATGAATTATCCATGTTGGTTCTCCTTAATAAAAATAGTTATAATTCAAACAGTTTGAATTATAACTATTTTGAGCTATGATGTCAAGATTTTAAGAGTTTTTATAAGTTTTGTTGGAGTTAAGTAGAAAGTAAGTATCTGAAAATGTTTGTTTATAAATTATTTAGGTTTTAACATCCCCTAGTTTATAAGTTTTCTTTATTATAAAAATTGTATAAGAATTATTTTTCCATACGCTTAAGCTCAGGCAATACAGTACACAGCATTGTTATAAAGCAAAGACTTCCGCTAATTACATTTGACACAGGCTCTGCTAAGAAAACACCATCTGTCCCCATATTTAATACATAAGGCATAAAGTAAGTTAAAGGCACTACAATAAAAACTTTACGAAGTAGTGAGAAGAAAATCGCCTGCTTCTTTTTATTAAGTGATTTAAACATAGTCTGTCCTATGTATTGCAAGTCCATAAAAATAAATGCAGCAAAATATTGGTTTAGTGCTGTAACAGAATTGTCAATTAATACAGTATCAGAGCTAAAAATTTGTATTAAAGTTCTAGGAGCTAAAATAATAAGACCCCACATAATTGCTGTATAACCCAAAACCATAATACTCATAACAATGCCAGCTTTTCGTACACGTTTAGGTCGTCTAGCACCGTAATTATAGCTTAAGATAGGAGAAGAGCCCTCATTCATAGCATGAATAGGAGTTTCTACTAATTGCCTAACACTAGAAACAATAGTCATAACAGAAATATAAATGTCACCGCCCGTAACAGCAAGAACATTATTGCAACATATTGTTACAAGGCTATTTGTCAACTGCATAATAAAACCTGCCATACCTAGACTTATGATATTTTTGGCGTATTCTATACATTCTCTAAATTCATTTCTTTTAATAAAGCGCATTTTAAGTTCCGACTTTCTAGTAAGAAAAAATATCACAAATATAGCAGATAGGAATTGAGATATAACAGTTGCAATTCCCGCACCATTTACACCAAAACCTAATACAAAAATAAACAATGGGTCAAGTAGCAAATTAGCAACTGCACCAATAGCCACTGATAGCATACCAATAATAGAGTAGCCTTGAGCATTTATAAATGGATTCATGCCTACAGCCACCATAGAAGGTAAAGTGCCTATTAAGTATATTCTCATATAAGGAAGTGCGTAATTTAATGCGTCACTAGAAGCTCCAAATAGTACTAAAAGTGGATGTGCAAACAAAAGCCCGATTATCATTAACACTAATGCACTAACAAAAAGCATAGAAAACGAAGTGTTCATAATTCGATTTGCTTGTTGTTCTTTCTTTTTTCCCCTATAAATAGAAAATAAAGGAGCACCACCACTTCCAAACAGATTAGCAAATGCTGTTATAATTACAATTAATGGAAAACAAAGTCCAACAGCACCAAGCGCAGCAGTTCCAACGTTTGGAATACGAGCAATATAAATACGGTCTACAATGTTATATAGCAAATTTAAAATTTGAGCGACAAGCATAGGTATAGCCGCACCGAGAATATTTTGCGTTACTGTTCCATTTTCAAAGTCAATTCGTTTCACGTTCAAAATCACCTCTTTAATATATCACGTTAAAATATTTATAACTCATTTTATAAAGAAATTCAATGTTTACGCAATTTTTTAATATGTAAAAACATATTTATTTTATAAGATTAAAGCAAGATATTTATATTTTTTTAATTGGTAAAGTTAAATATTTCCTTTATAATATTAATTAATCATAACGTAAAAAAGCGAAAGGAGACATTGATGAAAAATATTTTTTATGCGTCAAAAACTGATGAAATTACAAAAGAAGAAATTAACCACACTTCTATAGCTAGAGATTTGGCAGGGGAGTGTATGGTACTTCTTGAAAATAATGGTGTGTTGCCATTAAAAAGCAAACAAAGTATTGCATTATTTGGCAATGGAGTAAGAAAAACAATACAAGGTGGAACAGGTTCTGGAAGTGTAAATGTGCGCTCATTTACTACTATTGAGCAAAGCTTAGAAGAAGCTGGATTTGAAATCACAACAAAAGAATGGCTAGATAAAAATGATAAACATTACGAAAAGTTGTTAAAAGAATATCAAGAGTGGCTTCAAAATGAAAGCGAAAAAACAGGTATGCCACAATTTTTAATTGGCTTTAGTCACCCATTTGAAGAACCAGACGCAGTTGAAGTGACAGATGATGATTTGGAAAATAACAATTCTTCAATATCAATCTATGTGATATCACGCAATTCAGGTGAAGGTTCAGATAGAAAATGTAAAGCAGGAGATTATCTTCTTGGCAAAAATGAAATACAAGCAATAAGAAAGCTTTCAGAAAGTTCTAAAAAACTTATTGTTGTATTAAACATTGGCGGGGTAATGCAATTAACAGAAGTTAAAGAACTTCAAGGCGTTGATGCAGTTGTTCTTATGGGGCAATTAGGCAATATAGGAGGAAATGCGTTAGCAGATTTACTTAGTGGAAAAGTTAATCCATCAGCAAAACTTGCAGATACATGGGCATATAAATATAGTGATTATCCATCATCATCAGAGTTTAGTCACAATAATGGAAATGTTGACGATGAGTATTACAAAGATGGCATTTATGTAGGATATCGTTATTTTGATAGTTTTAAGGTAAAGCCACTTTATCCATTTGGTTATGGTCTTTCATATACTACATTTGCTATAAATACAACAGAAGTTTCTCAAATACAAGATAAGATACAAGTAAAGTTAAATGTAGAAAATACGGGTGCTACATACGCAGGAAAAGAAGTTGTACAAGTTTATTTATCAAAGACGCAAAATGGATTAGATAAGCCTTATCAAGAATTGGTTGCATTTTCAAAATCTGATTTAATTATTCCAAATGAAAATCAAAATATGACATTATCATTTCCAGTGTCTTTAATGGCAAGTTATTGTGAAGAAAAGGCTTGTTATATAATTGAAAATGGTAAGTACATTTTACGAGTAGGTAATTCTTCAGCTAACACTATAGCTGTTGCAACACTAGTCGTTGAAAAAGATATAGTTGTAGAAAAATGTAATAACATTCTTTCAATTGATTGTGATATGGCACAGATAAAACCAGAAGGAGTAAGTATAGAAGAAGCTACACAATACAAGCTTATTATTGATGACACAAAAATACAAACGAAAGTTAATTCATATCAACAAGAACGTAAGGAAATTACAAACAATGTCACAGAAAAGATAACAATAGAAGATGTTATTGCGAAAAAATATACATTAGATGAAATGGTGGCACAACTTACAGTAAAAGAAATGGCTGAACTTTGTGTGGGTACGGAAAGAAGTGGCGACAATTCTGTAATAGGTGCAGCTTCTTACAATGTTCCTGGGGCAGCAGGAGATACTTCATCAATTTTAAAAGAAAGTAGAGCAGTCAAGAATTTAATCTTAGCAGATGGCCCTGCTGGACTACGATTACAACCACATTTTGTAACAGATAAAGATGGCAATATTTTAAAGGGCGGAGAAGGGTTTAACGGAACATTTCTTCCATTTGAAAATGTACCAGAAGATGCCGTTCATTATTATCAATACTGCACAGCAATTCCTATTGGTTGGTCATTAGCACAGTCATGGAATACAGATTTATTAAACAAGGCAGGACAAATAATCGGCGAAGAAATGGAAAAATTTAATATAGATTTGTGGTTAGCTCCAGCTATGAACATTCATCGTAATCCGTTATGTGGACGAAACTTTGAATATTTTTCAGAAGACCCATTGCTAACTGGAAAAATAGCAGGTGCAATAATAAATGGAGTTCAAAAAAACAAAAGCAAAGGCACAGTAATTAAACATTTTGCAGTAAATAATCAAGAAGAAAACAGATACTTTGTAAATGCTCATGTAAAAGAACGTGTTTTGCGAGAAATTTATCTAAAGGGTTTTGAGATAGCTATAAAAGAAGTCCAGCCTTTATCTGTTATGACTTCTTATAACTTACTTAATGGAACACATACAGCTAATAATTATGATTTAATTCAAAAAGCACTTCGTGATGAGTGGGGCTTTGAAGGCTTTGTAATGACAGACTGGTATACATCTCAACATTCACCTGCGATTATGGGAGATGGCGAACCTAAATATCCAATATCTTCTTCTGTTGGTTGTATAAAAGCAGGAAATGATATACAAATGCCGGGCTGTAAGCAAAATGTAGATGACATAATTGAAGCTGTCACAACAGGAAATGAAAAAGATGGGTATACTATTACATTAGCAGATTTACAGTTTAATGCAAAAAATATTCTTAAAGTGATTGCAAAGATTATGGAATAATGATTTGTAGATTATTATAAAGTACCTTGGTTGAATGATTATTTTGTAAAAATCGGACATAGTATATAATAAAAGGGACTGTTACACTAAGAAAATTTTATACAAGTATAGATGTTTAATTAGTAAATAATTCTATATCTTATATAAATTTTTGTTAATGCGACAGCCCTAGTTAAAATTTTATATTAGATTTAGTTTTCATATGTTAAGTTGAAGTATTTTACAAGTTCTTCTAATGTTGCGGCTTGAGCGGCTAGTTCTTCTGAGGTAGCAGAAGCTTCTTGTGCGGCAGCAGAGTTGTCATCAACACTGTTAGAGATTTCTTCAATTCCTTGTTTTATCTGCTCTAAGCTTTGTGACTGGATAATGAAGTTATCAGCACTCTTTTTTATAAGAGTATCTACATTGTCAACAGCATCTACGATTTCCTTTAAGTTGTTAGATACATCTAACGCAAAGCCAGTTCCTTGTTGTATTTCACTTATAGATATTTCTATAAGGTTTTTAGTATTGGCAGCGGCTTTTGAGCTTTCGTCAGCTAAAGAGCCTATTTCAGTTGCAACAACGGCAAAGCCTTTGCCAGCTTCACCAGCTCTTGCAGCTTCTATTGAAGCATTAAGAGCCAATAAATTAGTCTGAGAAGCAATATCTTCTATAGTCTTTATAATGCTTACAACTTGATTAGAAGTTTCAGTTATCTTATCCATAGCTTCCATCATTTGCTTAGTTCTAAGTTCAGCAGTTTCCATCATATCTTTAACTTTGTCGGCTTCTGAAGCAGATATTTTAGCATCGTTTGTATTTTGCTCAATCTGGTCGGTTACAGAAGAAGCTGTGGCTGAAAGTTCTTCAATGGCGGCAGACTGATTGCTTGCATTTTCAGCAATATTTTGAGCAGCTTTTGAAAGGTCGTCAGCACCAGCCGATACTTGTGTTGAACTGTTAATAATATTGTTCATCATATCTTGCAATGAAGCAGAAATATTTTCAAGAGAAGCTTTGACCTTTGCGAATTCTCCTGCATAGTCGTGTTGTAAAGAGAATTTAAGCTTTCCGTTTGCTAGTCTGTCTAAAACATAAGAAATCTCATCAATATAATTAATATATTCTTTTAGACGAATAACTGTCTTTGTGATTGACTGAGCAAGCTCACCAATTTCATTTTCAGAGGTGACACTAATATCTACATCAAGGTTTCCATTAGCAAGCTCCATAGCAACATCATTTAAACTGATAATAGGCATTGTAATATTTTTAGCGACTTTCTGTGTCGCAATAATAATTGAAACAAGCCCTATAATTAAAAGAATTACAGTAGCAGTAATACATATTGATAGGCTTGAAAAATATTCTGAGCCTGGCAGACAACTTAAAACAAAATAAGGAGTATCTTCGATTGAAGTTATATAGCCATATTTTGAACTGCCATCAATTTTATATTTAAGTGATGTTGAATTGTCAGCTTTTATAGTTGACAATATGTTATCAGAAGCATTTATCTGTGAAAGTGTCTTTAACTGGTTGTTTTTATCAGAGTGGTATAATATAGTGCCATTTTCAGAAAGTAAAATAACAAATCCACTGTTGCCAATTGTATATGAAGAGAATAATTCATTAATATTATCAAGGGAAATATCAAGACCACATATACCAATTACAGTAGAGGTGTTATTATCGTATACAGGAGCAGCAGCGCTGAGTATTAATTTGCCTGCGTCAGTGTAGGCTTCTGTAAGGATTGTCTTTTTAGAAGTTGCGGCTGTGTACCACAATCTTTGAGTGATATCAAAACTACTATCACTTACAAAACCATCTGACTGTGCAAGTATACTGGCATCTATATCGCCAATCCATGCGGCAAGAATATTAGTGCTGTCAGTAGCTTGTGTTTGTTTTAATTCAGAGAAGACATTATTATATATTGAAAAACTTCTTATGTCATCTCCTTTTTTAGTAGTATCCATGATTTCACAAATATCTGGATTAATAGCCATTTGTTCTACAATGGTTGTGTACTTTTTAAAAAATGTTTCTAATTGGTAAGAGGCAGCTTGTGACTGGAGTTGTAAGTCATTTTTTTGAGAGCTAAGACTTAAATTACCAATCATTGCTGAGACACCAACCGAAAATATTACAAATATTGTAATTATAACAGTAAGTATCTTTGATGTAACATCCCTAGAGATACTCTTTTTCTTCATAAGTATCACCCGACCTTTCTTAAAGTATTGTAAGTGCAAATTTAAGTGAAACTAAACTTTGTAAAGTGATACAAGCAAGTCCTTAATATCCTAACCATTGCTTAATATAATTGAACAAGAGGATTTGTTTGACAGTTTTAAATTAAAAAAACATATTTTATCAATTATATATTGTAAAAAATTAGATTAAAATATATAAATTACATGAACAAATAAGTTTATCACTTGCATTAAATACACTATTATTTTATTGACAGAAATATTGTATCACATTATGAAGAATTTTCAAAACATTTCAACGCCATAAAGTGATAAAGTTAATTAAAAATATTTGGTTGGTTTGGAATTTGCTGTTTTATATTGCACATAAACATTTATTTTTGCTCATAAAATATATCTATAAAAATAATTGTAAGGGGAATTGGGAAATTTTGAGACAAGGTGGGCTTAAGAAAAATATTTTTATTATATTAATATGTATATGCGTTAGTCTATTAATTCCAGCAGTATTTACACTATCAGTAACAGGTGTAATTGAAGAAAATATGTCGGATAGTGTTATTAATGGCAGAAAAATCAATGTTAAATATAAACGAGCAGTTAAGTCAGTGGATATTAATAAATTCATTATAATGGTGCTTGCACAAAGATTTGAAATGTCACAGAATATTGAAGTATTGAAGGCAGAGAGTATTATGGTAAGGACTGATATTTATAGGATAATGAAAGATGATATGCAAATAGACAGTGAAAATCTTAATATACCATTTTTAACAGAAAATCAGATGAAGGATATATGGAAAGACAAGTTTTCGGAAAATTATAATCTTATTGCAGACTGTGTTTCAGCTACGAGCGGAGTTATTATGACTTATAATGGAAGTCCAATAGAAGCCAGATATACGAATATAAGTAGTGGAGCTACACTTTCAGGCGTTGATGTGTTAGGAAATGGATATGAATATCTTAAAAGTGTAAGTTGCCCTGATGATATGCAAAGTCCTGATTACATAAATGTATTGTCTTTTACATATAAAGATTTTGTTAAGAAATTGACAGCAAAATACAAGGATATCGGACTTGATGAAAATGCGCCATTTAAAAGTATACAAATTGTTGCAAAAACTACAGATGGTTACATTAAGAAAATGCAGGTGGGCAATGTTGTAATGACAGGAGCTGAGTTTGCACAGATACTTGGAATTAATTCGGCTAATATGACACTTGAAGATATTAATGGAAGTATTAAGATTACTACTAAAGGAGAGGGAAGTAACTTTGGAGTTAGTATGTATACAGCAAGCATTATGGCAGAAACTGGTAATACCTACGAAGCCATTTTAACAAAGTTTTACAGTGGGATAACATTTGTGTCGGATTGATATTTATATGTGGTATATTGCCAGTTGTTTTTTACTGGTGAGGTTGTTATAAAATATTTAGGTAATTATTTGTGTTTTTGTATAGTTTAATTAAAATTGGAAATCATACTAACATCACATAAAAGCGTATGCAAAAAAGTCACGCAGGAATGGAGGTTAGCATGAAAAGTCGCAGGGAAAAAATATTTGCCATAATAATGCCGTTAGCTATAGTATGTGCATTGTCCTATGGTGTTTATTCAGTAGTAAATAGTACAAAAAATACGAAAGAAAATAATATCGTTAATCTTAATGATACAGAAGATGGAAGTGTTGCGTTAAAGACAGAAGATGTAACAGACACAGTTATGCCTGACAGTGATATTAATGATGTTACAAATGCAGAGCTTGCAAATGCTTCTGCTACAAAGGATAATTCTTCTGAAAAAACTGAGGGTAAAAGTGAAAATGAAAATCAAGACATAAAACAAAACATTTCTTATAATAATGATAGCTTAGAAAATGATGTAGCACAGGAAGAACCATCGACACAGGCAATTGCAGGAGTTGTAGCAGAAGGACAGGCAGTATCAGGCGTTAATTCAGATATAGATATTGCGTCTGCGTATACATTTAGCGAAGCTGATAGCCTGTTATGGCCAGTGTCAGGTGACATTGTGTTAAAATATAGCATGGATAGTACAATTTTCTTTCCAACTCTTGGAGTATACAAATGTAATCCAGCAATCTCTATTAAGGCAGATGAGGGAACTAATGTGGGTGTTGCAGCTAGTGGTGTTGTAAAGAGTGTAACTGTAAATGAAGAAACAGGTACAACTGTTGATGTTGCAATTGGAAATGGTTATGAAACAACTTATGGCTTGCTTGACAATGTTGTTGTAAGAAGTGGTGATAAGGTGACTAAGGGACAGTTATTAGGAACTGTTTCTGCACCTACCGCATATTATACAAAAGAGGGAGCTAATCTGTATTTCAAAGTAACAAAAGATGGAGTTTCAGTTGACCCTATGGAGCTTTTAGCAGAATAGGACACAAAGGCAAAGGATAAAAAACTGGCATCTGATATTTTATACAATTGTGTTATAAATTATGACTAGGCATAAGCTTTATGTTGACAGTCATATAAAGATTTATAATTGCTAGGAGTGGTTGTAAGTCTTTACTGGGTAAATACCGTTTTCATCAGGTGCTTTATATAGATAAAGGGTCTTTAGATGTAGTATTGCATCTAAAGACCTTACATAGTTTTTTGGAGTTTTATTATATTAAATAGATAATAAGAGATACAATTGTACTTGTAAGTCCCACCATTGCTT
>ENA-OWPM01002223-OWPM01002223.1-human-gut-metagenome-genome-assembly--contig:-NODE-2223-length-12376-cov-2.444688_pt1 | contig 12376 bp, 9 predicted proteins | sample MGYA00248267_ERZ651852 | MGnify/ENA primary metagenome ERZ651852 (study PRJEB26924, sample SAMEA4378228) | human gut metagenome | biome: human gut; feature: human-associated habitat; material: faeces...
CCGAAAGGAGATGCATCATGATCGAGGTTCTCCTCAATCCGTTCGATGATTCCGTCCTTGATATGAATAATTTTATCCGTTTGATTGGCTACACCGCTTTCATGTGTCACTACTACGATGGTCATTCCCGTTTTGTGGAGGTCTTTTAATATTTGCATTACCTCGACGGAAGTCTTGCTGTCCAGCGCACCGGTCGGTTCGTCAGCCAAGATAATTTGGGGTTGGGTGATCAATGCGCGTGCAATGGCAACGCGTTGTTTTTGTCCGCCACTCATCTCGTTTGGCATGTGATGCGCCCAATCTTTCAACCCCAACTTATCCAGATACTCCAATGCCAGGGCATTCCTTTTTTTGCGGCTTACCCCTTGGTAGAATAGTGGCAGGGCTACATTCTCCACAGCATTCTTAAAAGAAATCAAGTTGAAGGACTGGAAGATAAATCCTATCATCCGGTTTCTGTATTCTGCAGCTTTGGTTTCGCTGAGGTCTTTTATCAGTACGTTATTCAGGTAATAGTCACCGGTATCATAGTTGTCAAGAATGCCCAGTATGTTTAGTAAGGTGGACTTTCCCGATCCTGATGCTCCCATGATAGAAACGAACTCTCCACGTTTTATGTCGAGGTTGATACCTTTGAGCACATGGAGGGGAGCTCCATTGTAGTAAGTCTTGTTAATGTCTTTGAGGTGTATCACAATTTCTTTTATTTAGTTTGGCTTTTCTTACGGCTATCTGTTTTACTGCATGTGATGATAGTAAAGAGTATGGAGACGGACTGGAGGAGAAGACCTTGATTTCAGAGATTACATTGGCTAACGTAGAAAATGGAAAACTGACTTTGGCTGCGTCTGTGGACTATATGGACTCTTTGATACAGTGTAAGATTGTACCGGAACAGCCGACCAACAGGAAGGTAAACTGGTCTTCGTCAGATGAAAATGTGGCTACGGTAACACAAGACGGACTTGTACATGCGGTGAGTGCAGGCAAGGCGAATATTGTTGTGACTCCTGAAATTGGATTCGGAGCAAGCACCTTTTTTGAATTGACGGTAGTACCGGAGTTTATTCCGATTGCGGATTTTGAGTTTACGGATGATGATAAGAAGGATTTGTATGTTTCCGAAGAGAGGAGTTTGCGCCCCACTCTGTTGCCGGCAGGACACACTTATTCTATGGTGACTTGGAAGAGTAGTGATGAATCTATTGCTACTGTGACAAAAGAAGGTGTAGTGAGAGGTGTTAACGGAGGTACGAGTACAACGGGAAAGACTGTCACTATTACTGCTATTTCTTTAGATAGGGGAGGTTACGAGGAATCCTTTGATTTGAAGATTATACCGATTATATATGTTGAAAGTCTGACATTTGGTGAGCAGGAGGATTTATTGCCGGGCGAAAGTGCTAAGCTGAACTTTACAACCGTTCCGGTGGATGCGACTATAGCTTCTTTAAAGTGGTCCAGTAGTAATACGGATGTTATAGAGGTGAATGATCAGGGTGTGGTAACCGCCAAAGCTTATGGAGAAGCTACCATTACCGCCACTACGACAACTGAAGTTTCGTATACAACTACGGTTAAAGTACCTTATGGCTTGATGAAATATTCATTTGATACCTCATTGTCTCCTTGGTATTTGAAGCAGGCGGATGGGTATACTTCATCTGCCGAGTTTAAAGCAGGAGGAGCAGTTGTGAAAATGGTTCCTAATCCTTCAAAGGGAAATTCTTGCCGTGCGGACCTTGTATTGACGTCAAATGGCAGTTATAAAGATAAGGTCTATTTGAATGTTGGGGTATATCCTTATCTGGCCATAAAAATGATCCGACCTTATGGAGCTGGTAAATTGCAAGGTAACATTAAACTTGATACACAGTATGGTGCCTATTTGGAGAATAGTGGCAGCGGAAGTAATAAATATACAATATTAGACGGTGCTGAAACTCCGGGAAGTCCGGAAGTATATTATTATGATCTGCAAAGAGAAAATGCTGTTGGAAATGGATCGAATAAACCTTTCCATACTTTCTCTAAAACAGAACCGGAAGAAATAAAGACACTCCAATTTGTAATGGCGGACTTCAAAGAAGCTAACGGCTCAAATACGGAATATACAGTATATTGGGTACGGACTTTCAAAACTATTGAGGATTTAAAAGCTTTCGTTGAAAATGAAAACACTAATAATTAATAAAGACTATGAGAACTAGAAATATATTCATCCTGTTTACGATGCTTGCGCTCCATTTGAGCGCATGCACCGACATCGAAGATGGTACTACCGATATTGATTCGTGGCCTGCTATTAATGAGTATACCCTTGCTCATCCCTGTATGCTGCATACTGCAGCCGATTTATCTTATGTTGCATCAAAGTTGACCGTAGCTCCTTGGAGTGAAGGATATGATAAATTGAAGAACTCCGGATATTCCTATGCGGGATATGTTCCTACGCCGCAGGAGGTATTGGGACGTATGGACCAGGGGAACTGGGCCAGCAAGTTTCCGGAATGGTGGAATAACTATACTTATTTCTATAAAGACGCTGCCGCTGCTTATCAGCTGGCACTTCGTTGGAAACTGGAAGGTGACGTTGCTTGCGGGCAAACAGCCGTTAAGATATTGAATGCCTGGGCTGAAACTTGCAAAGGATTGGTCCGTGTCAAGAGTTTGGCAAATGATAGAACCTATGACGCGAATGGTGAAATAGCCGATCCGAACGAATATCTTATTTCTATTAATGTCCACCAAATGGCTAATGCTGCCGAAATTATGCGTACGGATGAGACGCTCTTCACAAAAGCTCAATTGTCGGCGTTCCAGACAATGATGAAGAATGTATTTTATCCTGCCGCTTCTGATTTTCTAGCTCATAAGGAAGCATGCAAACAGCATAGCTGGCTTAACTGGGATTTAGCTCAGATGACATCGATTCTCTCTATCGGCATTCTTTGTGATGATCAGGACAAAATCAATGAGGCTATTTTATATTTTAAGTATGGAGTAGGCAATGGTAGTATAGACAATGCTGTTCCTTTTCTTCATCAGGATCCGGATGGACACGGAGTATTGGGCCAAGGACAGGAATCCGGCCGTGACCAGGGGCACGCTACACTTTGTATTGCTTTGATGGGGGCTTTCTGCCAAATGGCATATAATATCGGCGAGGACCTTTTTGCTTATCAGGATAATAAAGTACTTGCTATGGCAGAATACACGGCTAAGTATAATCTATGGAAAGACTTTGATGATCGGTCTTCTACCTCCAATGAGAAATTTGTGTATAGCAAAGAGGGATTCCCTTATAGTTTTTACGAGAACTGTAGTTGGCAATGTCCTGCGCTTTCTTCCAAAGAAGAAAATGATAAGTCGAGAGGAGAGATTCGTCCTTGTTGGGCACTGATCTACTATCATTATAAAACAAAAGGGATAGAAGCTTATTATACTAAAAAGTTTATGGATGGTATGGGTGTAGAAGGTGGCGGTGGTCATTACGGTTCTACTAGCGGCGGATTCGACCAACTGGGATTCGGGACTTTGATGTATACGAAAGAATAATAGGAAGCTTTATAGAAAAAAATAGTGGAGGGGATTAGGTATTTACTTAATCCCCTTCGTATATATAAGCAAATAGATTGTTTGAAATGAAAGTTATTAGATTCGGTTTTTCGGTTGGTTAGTCTTTTTATAAAGGTAGAAAGAATCTGTTTTTAGGAATAACGATTGAATTTAGAATGAAATTGATTAGTAAGGTATATGCGTAAAAAGATTCTGTTTTTGGCAGGGATGATGGCTTGCTGCACATGGGCGGGCGCACAAGAAATTTCTAAGACCTGGGTGGCTGATAAGGGAAATGGTACTTATCAGAACCCGGTTCTTCATGCTGATTATTCCGATCCGGATGTGTGTGCAGTCGGAGATGATTTTTATATGACGGCATCCAGTTTTAATTGCATTCCCGGCATTCCTATCCTTCACTCCGGAGATTTGGTGAATTGGTCGTTGGTGAACTATGCGTTGCCGGTGCAGGAACCGAAAGAATTTTTCGATAAGGCCCAACATGGTAAAGGGGTATGGGCGCCGTCTATCCGTTTCCATAACGGAGAGTTTTATATCTACTGGGGCGATCCGGACTATGGGATTTACATGATAAAGACGAAAGACCCGAAAGGCAAATGGAGTAACCCCGTATTGGTGAAAGCCGGAAAAGGGATGATTGATGCTACTCCCTTGTGGGATGAAGACGGGAAAGTATATCTGATATATGCCTATGCCGGAAGCCGTAGTGGGGTGAACAGTATTCTTGTGATTTCAGAATTGAATGCAGAAGGAACGGAAGTCGTTTCTGATCCGGTAATGGTATTCGATGGTAACGACGGAAAGAATCATACGGTAGAAGGTCCGAAACTCTATAAACGGAACGGATACTATTATATTTTTGCTCCGGCAGGTGGTGTGGCTAACGGTTGGCAGTTGGTGCTTCGCTCGAAGAACATCTATGGACCTTATGAGTCGAAAATTGTAATGGTACAAGGGCAGACGAATATAAACGGTCCTCATCAAGGCGGTTGGGTAGATACTAATACGAGTGAGTCTTGGTTTATTCATTTTCAGGATGTGATCGAACTGGGACGCATCGTTCATCTTCAGCCTATGTGTTTTGCAGATGGATGGCCGTTCATTGGTCAGGATCAAAATGGGGATGGAATTGGGGAACCAGTGGAAAGCTGGTATATGCCAGAAGAGGATATGCCGTCATATGCCATTGCCCAGTCGGATGATTTTGAGGAAAAACATCTGGGACTTCAATGGCAGTGGCAGGCTAATCCAAACAGTGCTTACTATTCACTGACGGACCGACCAGGTTATTTAAGGCTTTTTTGCTGGAAAAATCCGGAGCGGGAGAATTATTTGTGGTACGCGCCCAATGTGTTGACTCAGATCCCACAGAAAAAAGAGCTGACCATGACAGTTAAGATGGAGCTTACAGGGAAAGAAGCGGGAGACTTCGGTGGGATAGGAGTGGAAGGACATATCTATGGATATGCCGGACTCTACAGCACAGGAGAGAAGATGGAGATTCGCTGTTATAGGGGAATTGTTACAGAAAAAATGTTCCATGGAGAGGCAGAAGAGAGGCTTGTGTTCTCCAGTAAACTGGAAGGAAATGTATTATGGCTTTCCATGAGTTTATCAGACGATAAAACCTACAAATTTTCGTATTCCACGGATGGTGTGCATTTTACACAGATTCAAGAGAAATTTCCGCTGAGCCGGGCTACCTGGACGGGGGCAAAGCTTTGCCTGTGGTCCTGTTCCAAAGAAAATAAGAACTCAGAGGGATATTGTGATTATGAGTATGTGACGATTGTCTGATATATGAATTTCAAAAACTGGAAACTGAAAGTTTGCTGTGTTTTGCGGCGGTTTTCATTGATTGGTTTTATTTGAGCAGCTTCGGTTATAATGTTACCTTATCAGGAACAACGTTATAACCGAAGCTGCAGTTTTTTAGTATTTTGTAGTACTCATGTTTTTTTGCAGCATTTTCTTTGATGCAGAGTCTGGCTGAGAAATGGTAAGCGTTGTATTTATGAAAACAGGGATTTAAACCAATATGAAAAACCAGAATATTGAAATATTGCAATCTTTTATAGGGAATGGTAAGATATATTTAAAATAGATGCAGGCAAATGAAAATTAGCGAAAGGGTAATCAAAAAAATAAGAGCTTTCGATGACAAAAATCATCGAAAACCCTTGATTTTAAAGGAAAAATCGGAGTAACAGGATTTGAACCTGCGACCTCTCGGCCCCCAGCCGAGCGCGCTACCAAGCTACGCCATACTCCGTGTCGAACGAACTATTGTAGTATAGCAAATATTTTTCATTTTGAAAAGTATTTTTACGAAAAAATATGTTTTTTATGAAATACATTGCTGGATAAAACTGGCTTAGGACAGGAAAGGACAGAGAAAATGGACAGAATGAGAAAACGGATCGTTAGTTTTGATCTGGATATGACCCTTTTGGATCATAAGACATGGAAAATTACAGAAAGCGCTCTTAAGGCGCTGGAAATTTTGAGAAAAGATAATGTGATCGTGATTGCCAGCGGACGAAATATGGATCTGCCCCTGAGTGTTGGGTACAGGGATCAGCTCCAGCCGGATGCGGTAATCCATATGAACGGCACCCGTGTAGTTGCGGAAGGGAAGACATTGTATGAGCATACTATGGACAAGAAGCTTTTGAAACGTCTGCTGGCATTTGGGAAGGAGCGAGGGATTGCTCTTGGCGTAACGATGGAGAATGGGGATTATTATACTGCGCCCGAGGAGGTAGAGCGGATTGATGTGCTGCGCTGGGGAGAAACCAGCCGCCATTTTGAGGATCCTATGAAGCTTTTGGAGCTTCCGGTGCGGACATTGGCCTATATAGGAGGCTCGGATCGCGTGAGAGAGCTTGAGGAGCATTTTCCGGAATGTAAGTTTTTCATGTTTGCAGGAAAAACCGGGGCAGATGTAGTGGAAAATGAGGCGTCCAAGGCAGAGGGGTTAAAGCGCCTCTGTGAGTATTACGGAATGGATCTGTCACAAACAGTGGCTTTTGGGGATAGTATGAATGATTTTGAGATTGTTTCCAGGGCGGGAATCGGGATTGCCATGGGTAATTCCGTGGAGGAGCTGAAGGCGGCTGCCGATTATGTGACAGATCCCATTGACCGGGACGGGGTATGGAATGCCTGCCGGCATTTTGGATGGATATGAGGAGGAATGAGATGGCAAAACAGTTTGACGTAATAGTAATCGGCGCCGGGCCGGGAGGCTATACAGGCGCCCTTAAGGCAGCGGAGTTTGGACTTAAGGTGGCTGTGATTGAGACGAAGAAAATAGGCGGTACCTGTGTAAACAGGGGATGTATTCCAACCAAAGCGCTTTTGTATGCTTCCGGTATGTTCCGGATGATGCAGAACTGTGATGAATTTGGCGTGTCTACCGATTTTATTTCCTTTGATTTTCAAAAAATGCAGTCTTACAAAAAGAAGGCAGTGGACCGGTACAGAGGAAGTGTAGAGGGACTGTTTGAGAAGAATCATGTGGAGGTAATATACGGAAAAGGCACACTGCGCCGGGGACGTACGGTGGAGGTAGAGCTGGCAGAGGGAGGCCGGGAATTTTTTGAGGGTAAGACGGTGATCCTGGCAGCGGGAGCAGTTCCGATGATGAATGAGATTCCTGGAGCAGATCTTCCTGGAGTGTGGAACAGCGACCGGCTTCTGGCGGCTAAAAGCTGGAATTTCGATCGGCTGACCATTATGGGAGGCGGAGTGATCGCTGTGGAATTTGCCACCCTGTTTAACAATCTCTGTTCCAATGTAACCATTGTGGAGAAGAAAAAGCATCTCATGGCCTCTATGGATGATGTGATGTCAACGGCTCTTGAGCGTGTGTTGCGCAGGAAAGGAATCCAGGTTTACTGCGATTCTACTGTTACGGAGCTGTCACAGGGGGAAAATGGCTTAAACTGCGTCATTACCCCCAACAAAGGAGGTGAACCCATCCGGACCAGAGCAGGTCAGGTTTTGATGGCCATTGGCCGTAAACCGAATGTACAGGGGCTTTGCGGATCGGATGTGAGCCTTGAGATGAAAAATGGGAAAATTGCGGTTTCACCGGGGTTTGAGACAAGTGAACCCGGTGTTTATGCCATCGGAGATGTGTGTGCAGATATTCAGCTGGCCCATGTAGCGGCAGCCCAGGGTACATATGTGGTGGAAAAAATTGCCGGCCGTCCTCATACTATACGGCTTCAGTCAGTACCCAGCGGTATGTATGTTTCCCTTCCCATTGTGCCTAACTGTATTTATACGGATCCGGAGATTGCTACCGTTGGCCTTACGGAGGAGGAAGCGGGCCTGCGGGGGCTTAAGGTGCGATGTGGTCATTTTTCCATGGAGGAAAATGGACGTTCCATTATCTCGGGGGAACAGGACGGCTTTATCAGGCTGGTGTTTGAAGCCTACAGCAATACCATTGTAGGAGCACAGATGATGTGCACCAGGGCAACGGATATGATCGGGGAAATTGCCACTGCAATCGCAAATGGACTGACAGCAGAGCAGATGTCATTTGCAATGCGGGCCCAACCGACGTATAATGAAGGCATAGGTGCAGCCATTGAGGATGCGCTGAGAAAGGCTTAAGGAAAGAGACAGGAGGAAAAAGGATGCATATAACAGATGAAAGAATCCAGAGCTTAAGAGAGAAAATGAAGGAATACCGGATGGATGCCTATCTGGTGCCTACGGCTGATTTCCATGAATCCGAGTATGTGGGAGAATATTTCAAATGCAGAAAATATCTTACCGGATTTACCGGATCAGCAGGTACAGCGGTAATTACCATGAACGAGGCATGTCTGTGGGTGGACGGAAGATACTTTGTTCAGGCTGCCGCAGAATTAAAAGGCAGCTGTGTAAAAATGATGAAAATGGGGCAGGAGGGCGTTCCGTCTGTACAGGAATATCTGGAGGAAAATGTACCGGAGGGCGGCTGTCTGGGCTTTGACGGAAGGGTAGTAAATTCACTTACCGGTTTAAGCCTGGAGAAAAATTTAAGGGAAAAGAGTGCCCGTATTGCCTGCACAGAGGATTTGGTGGGAATGATCTGGCAGGAGCGCCCGGAGCTTTCAAGTGAACCGGCCTGGATTCTGGAGAAAAAGTATGCTGGAAAGCCTGCGGCAGATAAGATTGCAGATGTAAGAGCCGCTATGAAAAAGGTTCATGCCACGGTTCATGTGCTTACAACGCTGGATGATATTGCATGGCTGTTAAATATCAGGGGAAATGATATTTCTTACAACCCTGTGGTACTTTCCTATGTGATGATTACTATGGAGGACGTTCGTCTGTTCATCAATGAAGCTGTTCTTAATGATGAGATTTGTGGATACTTGGAGTCTATGGGTGTTGTGATTCTTCCATATAATGATATCTATAAGGAAGCAGGAGCGCTTCAGGGAGAAAAGGTGCTGTTTGAGCGGGAGAAGGGAAATTATGCCCTGTATCAGGCTATGGCAGCGCAGAATGAGATCATTGACCGGATGAACCCTACGTCAGAGGCAAAGGCCAAAAAGAATCCGGTGGAAGTGGAGAATGAGAAGAAGGCCCATATTAAGGACGGCATTGCAGTAACCAGGTTTATGTACTGGCTAAAGCATCAGATTGGAAAAGAAACCATTACAGAGATGAGTGCGTCTGAAAAGCTGGAGGGCTTCAGAAAGGAGCAGGAGGGATATATTGAGCCCAGCTTCAATACCATTTCTGCCTACGGCCCCAATGCGGCCATGTGCCATTATTCCGCTACAGAGGAAAGCAATGCAGTTTTAGATGCAAAAAGCTTTTATCTGGTGGATTCCGGCGGCCAGTACTATGAGGGAACCACAGACATCACAAGAACCATTGCACTGGGAGAACTGACAGCAGAAGAAAAGGAGCATTTTACCCTGGTGCTTATGAGCATGCTGCGCCTGGGGGCGGTAAAGTTCCTTCATGGCTGCCGTGGGCTGAGTATTGATTATGTGGCAAGGGAGCCATTGTGGAGCAGGGGACTTAATTTTGAACACGGTACGGGCCATGGGGTCAGCTATCTTTCAAGCTGTCATGAGAGGCCCAACGGAATCCGTTTCAAAATGGTTCCGGAGCGCTGTGACAACGGAATATTGGAGGAGGGAATGATTACCTCGGACGAGCCGGGACTGTATATCGAAGGAAAGCATGGAATCCGTACGGAAAATCTGATTCTCTGCAAAAAGGATGAGAAGAATGAATACGGTCAGTTTATGAAATTTGAATTCCTGACCTTTGTCCCTATTGATGTGGACGCAGTGGACAAGAACCTGATGACAGAGCGGGATGTGGAGCTGTTTAATGCATATCATAAAGAGGTTTATGAGAAGATCAGTCCGTATCTGGAAGGGGACGAGAAGGAGTGGCTTAAGAAGGTAACGGCTGCGATTTAATACAGGAGGAATAGAGATTTGGAAGCATCTTCCATATTTTCGGAGCATTTTGTAATGTAACTGTGTAAATAGAAAGAGACGTAGTTTCACGCTGTTTAGGCGAGGAATGCGTCTCTTTTTTATGGATAACAGACTTATTTTACATCCGGAAGGTCTACCAGAGTATAGTCGTGATGGATGGCAGGCAGAATTTTTGTAATCAGATCTTGTGTTTTTAGTTTAAGGCTGGAGGTGTTAATACAGGGGTGACAGCCGATAAAAGCATGATTTTCTATTACGTCCCGGTCAATGAGAAGGCAGATCTTATTTTCGGCATCATTCATAAGCCCCAGAACCGTAACCGAACCGGGAGTCAGATCCATCAGCTGTTCCATAAATTCCGGTTCTCCAAAGGACAGGCGGGCGCTTCCAATCTGCTTGGACAGGACAGCTGTCTTGAACTTTTTATTGCCTGGCATGAGCAGCAGGTAAAAGTCGGTCTTTTGGGCATTGCGGAGGAAAAGATTCTTGCAGATTTCCGTGCCCAGAAGCTGGTCTACCTCGCGGCAGGCTTCAATGGTTGGAAGGGCGTCGTGGTCCACACGGACAAAGGGGACCTGAAGGGAATCCAGCAAATCATAGGTGCGGATTTCTTTATCCTCACGGCCGGATGTGTCGGCGGGACGGCCCTCATATAGGGTGCGGTCAATATGGTATGCGGGAATAGACTCCCCGGTATCGTTAAGATTTGTCATTTCTATACCTCTGTTTTATTGTTGGTGTGTTGGATGTGAATGCGATTAAAACATTTCAATTATAACAAATGGGACACGTAATGTCCATAGGCGGGACGACTGATTATGAAGACCTGAATATGAAGATGCGCGGCATAGGGAAAAAATATGGACAGGGCTGTATTTTACAGGCCTTTACAGGGTTTTATGGGGATATTGAAGCATCTGTATTGCATCGGCAGATAATATCTGATATAATAGGGAGCAGTTGAATGTGAACGCGATAACATTAAGTGGACGTATGTCCAAATTATAAATATGAAGGAGGTATTTCAGATGAATATTCTTAGTACTGACAAGGCGCCAGGTGCCATTGGGCCTTATTCCCAGGGATATGAGGTAAACGGGGTTGTTTATACGTCAGGACAGATTCCGGTGGATCCGGCAGACGGAACCGTGGCAGAGGGAATCGCTGCCCAGGCTGAGCAGAGCTGTAAGAATGTGGGAGCAATCCTGGAGGCAGCCGGCACCGGATTTGACAAGGTGTTTAAGACCACCTGTTTCCTGGCTGATATGAATGACTTTGGTACATTTAATGAGGTGTACGCAACGTATTTCGTATCCAAGCCAGCCAGAAGCTGCGTGGCAGTCAAGACTCTCCCAAAGGGTGTGCTCTGTGAGATTGAGGCAATTGCTGTAAAATAATGTGCAGAAAAGCAGTAATGTTTCGGGCTTCTGCCATATAAGCGGATTGTGTAAGGCCGCCGGATATTTTCCGGCGGCCTTAACTTTCCAGTGAACATTTTCCTGATTGTTATACAGCTGTGCGGAAATTAGTGCTGTCTCCCAGACGGACAACGGTCAGGGAGGCATCCTCAAAGGTGTATCCGGCATCGCTGGTTACAACCTCCAGAGTACCAGCGCCCGTTACCGGGAATGGTGCATTCATGGAAAGGGTTACTTCTTCATTGGAAGCAGTGAAGGTGTGGCGAGCCACTGCTCCGGTTATGGGAACTCCGTTCAGTGTGAGCTGGACCGTGAGTGTAGAGGGGATGGTGGTCCCTGCATCAATCAGGACTGTACCGGTAAAGAAGGCCTGATAGATGCCGGGCTGGTTAATCTGCACATCAGGAGAACCAGCAGTATGGGTAATGGCAGTTCCGGATACCAGCGGAGTTTCATTAAAAATCAGTGCCCCGTTAGCCGAAGTGGGCTGAGGGGTTGTATCTACTGTTGCCAGGACTTCCGGAGCCCCGCCGCCTCCGGGCTCACCGCGGGGAATGACGAAATCAAAGACTGCATCTTCTGAGGTGCCGGAATTGGTTACAGATGCCTCGGTACCGGGGTCGCCTGTGGTTACGCTTCCGATGGTGATGGTGGCTGCGGCGCCTGTTGGTCCGGTTTCTCCGGTAGGCCCGGCAGGCCCCTCTGGTCCCATATCACCGGTAGCCCCCGTGGGTCCTATATCGCCAGTGGCGCCGGTAGCGCCAGCGGGCCCCTCTGCTCCCGTATCACCGGTAGCTCCTGCGGCTCCAGTGGCCCCTGTGGCGCCAGTTGGTCCGGCAGGGCCTTCTGGCCCCTGATCTCCTCGGGGCCCCTGGTCGCCACGTTCACCTTGTGGGCCAGAGGGGCCGGTCGCAC
>ENA-OWPM01002238-OWPM01002238.1-human-gut-metagenome-genome-assembly--contig:-NODE-2238-length-12288-cov-2.873539_pt1 | contig 12288 bp, 10 predicted proteins | sample MGYA00248267_ERZ651852 | MGnify/ENA primary metagenome ERZ651852 (study PRJEB26924, sample SAMEA4378228) | human gut metagenome | biome: human gut; feature: human-associated habitat; material: faeces...
CATATCGGCAACCCACATCGGCAGAACATCATCGTCGTGTGCCGTATCCCATTTGTAGGAGTTGGTAGCACGCCGGGGAGTTATTTTATCGAAAACATATTTCATGCGCTGAAGCAAGTTCTGTTGTCCCATAATTTCAGTTCGCAGTCGGCAGGAGCTTTGATATTTCTATCGATAATGATCTCACCGTAACTCTCTGCCAGAATAATACCGGCACTTTGATTTTCAGCCACTTTAACTTCGGCATACGTATTTTCGATCAAACTACAGTCGCTCAAATTAACAAGCTGACAAGCAATGTGTGACCCTCCGATATCCACACCCAGCACATAAATATCTTCCATTATCTATTCTTTTATAAGTTTAGTAATTCATTGAAGTACAAATGTGAAAATTTATTTCCACATATCAAATTTCTATCCTTTAAATATTCAGCCGGTAATGATCCACCATTTCCAGCAAGGCAGCCCCATAACGTTCCGCGACCTTTTTCCCGATCCCCGGTATAGCCAGTAATTCTTTCCCTGTTGTCGGCAGCGTGTTGGCCACCCCCAGCAAAGCTTTCTGCTGCAAAACGGTATAGGCCGGCAATCCCAGACGCATCGCTTCCTCCTTCCGCCACAAACGCAAGGCATTGTATAATTTCGGATGCAAAACATCTTCTCCGACCTCCAGTTTTTCGGTGGTCTTCCTGGCCCGGGGTTTCGGTTTTTCCAATACAGCCTTCGCTTTCGCCATTAAATAGGCCTTCACTTCAAACCCTTCTTTCACAGCCTCCAGAGTCTCTATCTTCACCCCCACTTCCAACCTCAATTTTTCCAAAGCTTCCCCGACTGTTTTACGTACGTCTTTATTATCGATTTCGGGTTGTGCACTCTCTAAGAAAGCTACGATATGCCGGCCGGTCTGTTCGCTGAAGTAAGCAACTCCTTTAGCTATCCTTTCCCCGACCTGCCGATCGGTATCGTAATTTGCAGCCCCTTCGATCAGACGCTCCAGCTGCATCTGAAATTTTTCTCCCACCTCCGTCAATTCGCTATGACACAACTCCCTGACCTCCCGGCAACGCTTGGTTAACTCGGGGTATAATTTCCACAAATGTTCTCCGAATACCCAAGCTACATGTTGCAGGCGTTTAAGTACACCACTATAATCGAACAGTTCTTTCAACAACTGTAAATAATAGGCCCTGCGTGCATCTTCCAACTGCATCGGTCCGGGCTGATTCCGGGAAACTTCATCCGTAAAATGCTTCACCACCTGATCGTTGATCAGAGCCTCGGGACGTAAAGGTGTTCCCAAAACCAACCCTTCCAGACTTTTACACCGGCTCAAAGCGACATACACCTGCCCATGCGTAAAGGCAGCTCCCGCATTGACAATCGCTTTCTCGAAAGTCAATCCCTGGCTCTTGTGTATCGTAATCGCCCAAGCCGTTTTCAAGGGATATTGTTTAAAACTGCCTGCGACAGTCTCTGAAATTTCCTGTGTCTCCGCATCGATAGTGTATTTTGTATTGGTCCATTCCTCCCGTGTCACTGTAATCGCTTCTTTCTCGTCCCCGCACCTCACCAGGATATTGTCTGCACTGATCGCTGTAATCCGTCCGATTTTTCCGTTATAATAGCGTTTCTCAGCCGACGAATCATTCTTCACAAACATGACCTGAGCCCCTTTTTTCAATACCAAATGCTGATCTGTCGGGAAAGCATATTCGGGAAAATCGTCTTTCACCTCCGCCGAATAGGTATAAGCCCTTCCTTCAAGCGCATCGAGTTTACGGTTATTGATCTGCTGAGCCTGGTAGTTATGAGTTGTCAGCGTAATATATCCTTCGGAATCGTCGGGATTGAATCCGGGTATATATCTGCTGTTCAATGCCTTCAAGGTAGCCAGATCCGCCTGGTTATCCCGGATCTTATTGAGCAAATGGATGAATACCGAATCCGACTGCCGGTATACGTGAGTCAATTCGATACACTGGTACGGGACCATCTGCAGAGCTTTACTGCAAAAGAAGAAAGGAGAAGGATAAATATCCTTCAACATCCCCCATTCCTCTTCTTTCACGACAGGCGCCAATTGCTGCAAATCGCCGATCATCAACAATTGCACCCCGCCGAACGGTTTGTCCCGGTCTCTGTAACGGCAGAGCATATCGCTCACAGCATCCAGCAAATCCGCCCTGACCATACTGATCTCGTCGATAACGAGTAAGTCCATGCTCCGGATGATGTTGATTTTCTCCCGGCCGAACTTGGCATTAAAACGCTTTTCACCCGAGCGGTTTTCTTCGGTTCTCCCCGGGACATAAGGTCCGAAAGGCAATTGAAAAAAAGAATGGATGGTGACTCCCCCGGCATTGATCGCAGCCACTCCGGTAGGGGCAACTACAATCATCCGTTTGGGAGAACGTTGCTTCAATTCCCGCAAAAACGTCGTTTTTCCGGTACCGGCCTTACCGGTCAAAAAAATACTGGTCCCGGTATATTCCAGAAAATTAAAAGCAAGCTCTAATCGGGGATTCGTTTCCATATCGACGCAACATCATATTTTTACAAAATTACGAAAATTTAGGGCCATAGCCGTTTTTTTTTTTTTACAATAACCGATTATACACTCTCAAATTGGTAATTCTGGATTCAAAATTTCCGGCATTTTTAAGCGGAAATACTAACGTACGGATAAAATTATTCTGCTTTCCGGCTCCGTTCAGATATCGTTTTTCAATTCCCATCCGTTCGATAAGTTGTCCGTTTATGAACAATGAAGTGGAGAGAGCATCCCCTGTGATTTTTACAGAAATCTTTTCTCCCGGATAAGGCCGGAAAGCAAAAGTGTTCATATAGCCATCCCGGGAAAAGCCGAACATACCTTTCACAGGATCGGCGAGATAAAATACAGCATTAGGGGAACGAAATAATTCGGTGCCATAATTTTCATTTGCGGCTTCCATATCAAACGTGATTGTATAGCCATACCCGATTTCGGTATATGGCAACTCGGATCCGGGAGTAACTGATGCGGTCTCATACACAAGACTGTTTTCATCATCACCGATCCGACCCAATTGATTCACCCCCGGCGCCTCACTCAGTTTTTGCCGTTTTGTTTCAAATTCTTTGTAAGAAAATGCAGGAGCAATGTTCCATGTTTTCACCGCAATAGTCTGCAAAGCCGGGAAAATACGGTGATGGATGTCTTTCACAGAAATCCCGTTACCAACTATGTCATTCCATACAGCAAACATGCCGCCAATAATTGCCGGATCTTTCTCTTCAAACACAACATCGGCTACATGTGCCGGGATCCATTGCTTATACAACCGTTCTGTGTTCAGATAATCCCAATAATAACCTGCAAGCGGTACGATGTAAGTCAGACCATCCGGAATACTAATCAAATTATAGCCTTGTTGCACCATATCTTTCGGATTGGCAAAACCATTGTACCAAGCATACATAATGACATTATCTGATTTAACGGGTGTTTCTCCTGCGGCATGTGTGAGTGCTCCCCATACACACGCCTGTTTCCCAAAACCCTCCACGTATTTGATGTAATGATCGGTGAATGCCCGGAATTGTTCTACGACTTCTTTCTTTTTATTTGAATATTCGTCGGTGCCAATATGCACTTTAGGTCCCCGAAATACAGGGTTCTCGCCATCAAGATATTCTTTGAAGAGTGCATCTACAAATGAATAGACTTCGGGATGAGACAAATTCAAATGGTCCATACCATATTCCTTGCTGCCTAATTCCGGTTTGTAATGACTGAAGGCAAGCGAATGGGCAGGGACGTCGATTTCGGGAATGATCTCGACAAAACGTTCTGCGGCTTCCTCCTGAAAATGGATAAATTCTTTTTTAGTATAGTGACCATCGCGGGCTGTCAATCCGGGATATGTTTCACATTCCAGTCTGAAGGCAGCATACGTCTGATTCCAATCGTCGTTGAAATAGGCTTTGAAACCGTTGTTGTTCAATACCACATGCATGAAGTTCATTTTGTAATATGACATTATACGCGCGAGGTCACGCAGATAATTCATAGGAATAAACTTTCGTCCACAGTCTATCAATAGTCCGCGTATACCGTAATCCGGCCAGTCCCGGATATGCCCTTTCGGTAAATTTCCGTTCCCGTATTGTTCGCCCATCTGCAATAAAGTGCGGGTAGCCCAATACACTCCGACAGGTTCATTCGCCGAAACTTTTACACAGTCACCGATAGCGATGTCATACCCTTCCTTCTCCAACTTTTTATCCCGCTTTATTGTAAATAAAAAATCGCCTTCACAAGGCTTTCCTCCGGCGATTTCCGGAAGTACTCCGTGCAATGCCTTATAGTCGGCAGCAAATTGTCGGGCAACCTTCTGCAAATCAGGATCATCACAAATGATGCGCACAGACTGCTTTGGCGTGAAGAAGCCTGTTTCTCCTTTCCACTCTTTCAATTCGGGTATCACAAAGGGCTTCTGTTGCTGGGCATAGATGCCGAAACAAAAGCAGATCCCGCAAATCAAACAGGTCACTCGTTTTACTAATCCGTCAAGGTTCGTTTTTTGTTTCATCATATTCATTGTCAGTTAACAAAATCCAATCGGTCGGTTTGGCAAAACGCAGCTTTGTGCGTAATGGGATTTACAAGTCTTTAATAACTGTACAAAAGTAAAATTTTTCCTGACATCAGAAATAAAGCTGTGACAAAAAAAAGTTTTCATTTGCCATTGCTCTCGCCTTTTCCTATATTTGCACATAGCTATCGACTTTATACATGGAGAAAGAGATACAAGAAGAAGAGAAACTATTTTACAGGATGCAAAAAGACGACTGGAATGCTTTTGCCTACTTTTTCGACAGTTATGCGGAGCAATTGTACCACTATGCTTTGGGATTCGTAAGATACCGGGAGGAAGCGGAGGATATCGTCCAGAAAGCTTTCCTTCAGATGTGGACAAACCGGAAGAAGATGGTTTATATCGGACCTGTTTACGCTTATCTCTGTCGTTCTGTCAAAAATTCGTGTATCAATTACCATCTTCGTAAGAAAGTGGAAGAACGCTATCGGCAGGAAATGCTCATGACAGAAGCGGACGAGGAGGATAATTTCGAAGAACTTTATGCCCGCCTTCAAGCCGTTATGGACAAACTTCCACCGAAGTGCAGGGAAATTTTTATCCTGGGATGCGTGGAAAGTATGAGTTATAAAGAAATTGCCGATCAACTGAATATTTCCATAAACACGGTGAAAACGCAAATGAAAGTGGCTTACAAAAAGATTAAAGACGAATTAGATGATAAGAACATGAAAATAATGGCACTTATATTCGGACTTTACCCTAACAAAAATCCGAGTCGTTTGTCTCTGTATCCGATTAAATGAAAAGAGTCCGGTACAATACCGGACCCTCTCGCCAATCCCCGAAACCGTCACACCCCAAGCGGTCGAATCAAAAAATATTCACATTCACACCGTCAGATGCACGCTATCCGAAGCTGCCCGGCCGTTCTTTTGCAGGGCAAAAGCGTAGACCTCCACTTTCGAAGCGTCTCACTCGTCAGGAAGAGCATAGGACGTGATACCGGATTCGCCACGGTTTTTCAATACCACCAGACGTGAACGGTTGCGTTCCGTCTCATACAGCACCCCGTACACCCGGTCGTCGAAAAATGCATAACCGTCCTCTTCCGGCTGTACTTCCTGCATAAACTGAAAACTCTCCTCTTCCTCGTCGTATGCCACGGTCACCTTAGGCGGATTCAATATGCCCGAAGCTACCGACAGACGGGCGAAATCAACCGTTGCCGCATATTGCTCGTCCACCGTCACGGCTTTCATGTTGCATGCCACGAAAGCATTCGACGCGGAACCTTTCCCGATACCCACGAAACTTTTGCGAAGCACCGGCAGGAAAGGACGTACCATCCGGACCAGCAGCCCCAATTTCGCCCGTTGCACCAGTACTTCAGGTGTCGGGTTGTCTTTCCGGGAAAACACTTTCGCCCGTGCGATGTTTTTCCTTTTCGTGTAACACAGTGTAATGTTACCCACGGATTTTTTTGCCTTGCCCAACAAATAAGAATTAAATTCTGCCATAACTCAATAACAATTAATTAAACATTTAAAAACAATTCTACATATTTCAAAGCCAGTCCCGGATCCGATTTCCGCGGCGTGATGTCCGAATGCCCCACTACGTAGCGGATAGGATAATGTTTACGAAGCAAACGGACTATCCTTTCCAACACCCCCACCTGCACCGCCGTATAGGCGTGCCAGTAGGACAACTCCCCTGCCGAACAATCCGCGTACACTTCCTCCGGGGCGACTATCCGGTTGCATTCCGCACGGAATTTGCCAGCCTCCAGGCGAAGCCGTCCCAGATTGTCCAGTTCGATACCGATGGAAAAGCGGTTCAAGCCTTCCCGGCCGGTATAACGGCTGCGTCCGGCATGCCACGCCTCCACATGGAAAGGAACAAGCTGGAAGATTCTGCCGTCCCGACCGATGACCAGATGCGCGGAAGCCTTTACCTCCGGGCGGACAAGATAATCCGCCGAAGACGCCGCACTCACCCCCGCCGTATAATGCAATACGATCATATCGGGACCTTCCAGGCGGCGGGTATTCTTCGAACAGGAGAGGTGCACCACCCCCTCGCCCATCAAGCGATGGTTGACTATGGTATATCCCGGTTTCATCACTTACGGTTCATTAATTGTAAGAACTTCTCACCGCTCCGGCCGATGACATAACCGCCCAACCCGATTTCCAACATTGCCGTTTCTCCCGTTTGGGGAGCGTCAGACGCTCAATCACCTCGCTGACCGCACTGACTACATCTTTCACCGGCTTCATAGCAGCAAATGTTGAAAGTCGGACACCTGCTCCATCGTCGGAGAGACGAAGAAACCATACAGATGGATATCCACCTCGCCCAGTAAGGTGTCTTTAAAACGCTGGTAGAAACAGGAAGCGACCCGGAAACGGGAACGTACCAGTTGTTGTTTCAAGGTGTTCGGGTTGTGCACTTCCAATGCCACCGAACGCGCATAACACTTGCCAGCCCGCCGGACAAAAACCGTATTCCCGACACGGCCGCTGATTTTAAATAAACTGCTTACTTCTGCCATGATGATACATTTTTAAATTTAATTTCCATGATTATCCGGTACCCATTGTACCCAGCGGTGCTGTTACGGGGGTGAAGTGGAGGAGCATTGGAGTTGTTGCCTGTTATCTTCCTTTTTGCTACCTGTCTGATTGGGGTTCTCACTGATAATTTCATAACATTAAGTTTTCAATCACACCCCCGAAAGTAAAGCGGTATCATCCTGAATACAAATATGTTATTCTTTCATTGAACCTCCTTCCACCCAAGTTGCCATGAACATCACCCACCATACAGCTTCGAATCTCCCCGCAGGAGTCTGCGCGGGAAGAATGAAACACGAAACGGTTAATAATTATTTATTCAGTTATTTACGAATGCCACGCACACTGCCCAGAAAGGTGAAACATGACCACACCGCTTCCCGGTAGGCGGGGCTGATTAGAAAATCACGTTCGCCGATGTACACCATGTTCCCCAGAAAGCGGGTCACGCAATCAAGGTTGACGGTGTAGCTGCGGCTGATGCGCTGAAACTGAGTGGAAGGCAGGTTTTCCAAGACGGTTTTCATCGGATGCACCACCAGCCATTTTTTCCGTCACGGAAATGAATGAAGCTATAGTCGCGCGATGCCTCCAAGAAGGCGATTTCGCAACATAATACCAATCGATAAGATTCTTTGTATCACACAAATATGCGGTCGTCCTTAAAAGCACAAGAAAAAATAGTCTCTGCTGAAAAGTTGTTTTCTGTTTCTAAGTTGTATTTATTATACATAATCTTTTGTTTTTATATCTCATGAAACAAACTTCCCGGCAGAAGACAAATGAAAGAAAAGTAAGAAGGAATGATTAAAAAGTAAAGATTATGAAGCAAAAAAGCCCACAAAGTCATTAAATTACACATGACTTTGTGGACTTCACCGACCCTACAGACTTTCGGTGTCAGAGCCGGTTTACTAATTCTTCGGTTTGAAGATTACATCCGTGATATCTGAATCTTTCCGGAACTCCTGCACGAATCGGAGGAAATCCTCCGGGGTCAGGCTATCCACAACTTTTTCAAATTCTTTCTCATCTGCCAGGTTCAGGCTGGTTTTGTAATACAACATCAGGTTTTCCTGCCAGTAAACGTTGCTTTCCCGGGCTTCTCCCTCCTTCTTGCGGATGGAGTTCAACGCCATCATCAACTCGTCGCGCGACGGGGCCTGCTGCTGCAAGCGCTCTAATTCGCCGTAAACGATATCCTTCAATTTCCCGGCATTCAACGGGTTGCACTGAAATTCCACGACCAAGTTATACCGTGCCGCCGGTTCGTGGACAACGCTCTCGTTGACGTTCACCGCGTACGTGCCGCCCTCTTTCTCCCGGATGACGTTCATGCTGCGGGTTTGCAGGATGTTCTTCAACGCTTGCAGGCAAACGGCATGACGAATGTTGTCCTCCATTTCCTTGCCCATGCTCAACACCACTATCGAACTGGGAAGTCCCATAAACTCGATTTCGCATTCCCGTTTCCCGCGGAAAGGTCTTATTCCCCGGTCAATCCATTTTTCCCGGCTACCCACCGACGGCAGGGAACCGATGTACTTCTCTACCAAAGGTTTCAATTCCGCCGCAGGGATGTTTCCCGTGATGAAAAACGTGAAATCTCCGGCGTTCGAGAAGCGCTCGCGGTACACCTGTTCGATTTTGTCAAGGTCCACTTTTCCGAAATAAGCCGCGTTTTTCAACAGCACGCGCGGATGGCAACCGTTTTGCAACCTCTTCACCGTGTCCTGCAACAGGTTCATTCCCTGCATCCGGGATTGCATCAGCTGCTGGGCTATCATTTTCCCGAAAACCTCACGGTCAAACCGCGGCTGCGCAAAGTCATGTATACCAACTGCAACATGCTTTCCGCGTCCTCCGGAAGGGCGGAAGCGGTCACATACTCGTTCAACTCCCCGATACTCGCCTCGCACTTCAATCCCTTGCTATCCATTTTCCGTTTCAATGCCGCTGCGTCATAATCACCCAAACCGCAAGCCTTCACGAACGGCACGGTCATTTCCACCGTGGGGAGCATATCCTCCTCATACAGGGAGGTCCCGCCCCCGCTGTAAGCCTTCAACGCCAACTTGTTGCATTCCAGGTCGCTCTCGCGATATACGACTTTCGCCCCGTTCGCCAGGGTCCATTCCACAGCATCGAACCCGTCGACCCTACGCTCTGCCGTCACCGGACTTCCCGCCGGTTTTTCGGCCAGCAAAGGCGTTTCGTCGACCGTCACCGTTTTCTCGTATACGTATGGCTCCACCTCTGCGTTCTTCACTTCCGCCATGATGTCCGTCACCTCATCTTCCATCAAGTGCCAAGCCATATCCGAACCGGAGCTGACCACCGTCTTGTTTTCCGGGGTGTCCCATTCCCGCACTTTCGCGTTTACGTCCTCCACAGTCAAGGCCGGTATCAAGGCTTTCAGAAACGCATACTCCTCGTCAGCCGCCACTAACGGCTCGCCGTTCAAGTAATGGGCTTTCATCGCCTGCGCGTAAGTATCATGCTTTACTTCTCCGCGAGCCCGGAATCCCAATTCCAGCTCCTTCAACAGCAAGTCTTTCATTTCGTCCAGCTCTCCTGCCGTGAAGCCATGGCGTTTCACCCGCTCGTTTTCCGTCAGCAACGCGCGCATGGCCTGTTCGTCCTGTCCCGGCTTGGGGATTCCTCCCAACTGGTAGGTGTAATATCCCCGTTTGAAGGGGATAAAACTAATTCCCCCCTGTGCCAGCGGGCAGTCCGGTTGCGCCAGCAGTTTGGCGAAACGTTTCCCCATCATTGCGTTGAAGCTCCGGATCAGCATTTCTTCTTTCAGGAAAGCGTATGTGTTTTTCACTGCCGGGGCAAGCTCGGGTACCATCGTGATGACATTCAAGGTTGTATTGGTCATCCCGGGATCCGTCGCCAGACAATAGTACATCTCTTTATGCCCCGGAATCTCCACCACGGGACGGGGAACCGGATTTTTCACCGCGGGAATTTTGGAAAGGATTTTTTTCACCCGATGTTCCATCTGTTTCACGTCAAAATCCCCGACAATCACCACGGCGGTCAAGTCCGAACGATACCACTTGTGATAGAATTCCCGGAGTTTCTGCGCATCGATAGCCCGGATTGCCTCCAGAGTTCCAAGTGCGTCCCGGTCTGCATACTTGGACCCTTGCAGCAACACCCGCGCAAACTGGTCCTGTACTCTTTTCGAGGGGGTGTTCAACATGTTCCACTCCTCTTCGATAACTTTCTTTTCCCGCTCTATCCGGTCCTCGTCGATGGTCAGGTAATACGACCAGTCGCGCAGGATCAGCACGCAGGTGTCCAAAAACGCCTCGTCCGTTGTGGGAACGCTGTTGAAATAGTATACGGTTTCGTTGTCCGAGGTCACCGCGTTGATGTCGTGCCCGTACAGGACACCGTGCCGTTCCAAGGTCTTTATCATCCCTTGTCCCGGAAAATTTTCCGACCCCTGGAATGCCATGTGCTCCAGGAAGTGCGCCACTCCCCGCTGTTCGTCGCCCTCTTCCAGCAGGAATCCCGCATTTCTGACGAGGTAAAAACCGGCCTGGTTCCGGGGTCTGTCGTTATGCCGCAGGTAATAGGTCAGTCCGTTGGACAGCTTGCCCACCACCACTTCCGGATCCCGGGGCAGCAATTTTTGTAAATCGGTCTGTGCCGACAAATCCGCTATAAAAAACAGACTGACGACACTCCATAATATCGCTTTTTTCATGTACAATCGTTTTATCGGTTTTACGATTGACAATCGGGACGAGAAAGACAGACAGTTTATAAAGTTTATAAAATCCTGTCCGAAGGACACCCGTAACTTTATAAACTTTATGAACCTTATGAACTTTACAAACTTCATTCCGAAGGTTCGAGCTTCCATTCCTCCACCGTGCCGGTTTCGGATGAAAAGCTTACTCCGATGCGGTAGAGTTTCCTCTTGTCCGCCAAGTAAGGCAAGGCATAGCCTTTTTCCTCGATTTGCCGAAGGGCTTCGTCGGCAGTGCCGTCCAATTTGAACTCGAAGATATACACGTAGTTATCCGTCTCCACGATGCAGTCCACCCGTCCGCCGCTCTGCTCCTTTTCCGTGTACACGGTGTACACGCTCACTAAGCGCAACAACAAGAAAAACGTGTAGTGGAAATAACGCTCCTTCTCCCGCTCGTTCTCCTTCCGCCGCATCGTGTAAGGGATGCTGCTCAAAAAGGAGGTCAGCAACCGGCGGAACTTCTCCGGGTCGCCGTCTTGAAGAGCATCCACAGAATCCTGCACCCAAGCGTTCACTGTAGACTTCGGACGCAGGTAGTCAGAAGCCACCATCGTCAAAAAACCGTTTTTCACCTCATTGTTCGGGAAATCCAGTAAAAAGGTATTGCGATCCAATTTGTAATCCTTGATGGTCAGGTAACCACTCTGGTAAATCATCGGCAAAGGCTTCTCCACGTCCGCCTTATAGTCCACGAACTCCCGAGGAGCATAATACCGCCCCGTCAATTCGTTCAAGTTTTCTTTCGTGTGCCGCAGCAGGCGAATCAGATAAGTCGGCGTTCCGCTTTGGAACCAGTAATCGTCTATCCGGCCCGATTTGAACGCATTCAACAGGCTGAACGGGTTATACACGTCCTGCATTCGCGGGCTAAAATGATACCCGTCGTATTGAGCCTTTAACAATCGCTCCATCGTCGGCACGTCACAGCGATACGATTCCGCCATGGCAGCTATCGGTTCGGCAAAATAACTTTCCAACTCTTCCTGCGTAATCCCGCAAAGCGACTCGAACTGCCCGCTCATGCTGATGTCCTCCGGCTGGTTAAAACCGCTGAACACGCTCACCTGCGAGAATTTGGTCACCCCCGTCAGCAAGACGAATTGCAGGTGCTCGTCAGCAGCTTTGAATACCGAGTAAAAACCTTTCAACACGTTTCGGTTCCGCTCTTCCAACAGCATTTTATTGCCGTCAACCACGGTTTCCAATTGCGTGTCAAGTACGTCTAACATCGGTTTGTCGTACTCGTCAATCAACACCACCGCCCGACGCCCCGCCCGCACATGAGCCTCTTTCAATACTTGAATGAAACGCATCCCCCGGTCCCGATCCGGATTCGGGAGAATACCGTAAGCCACCTC
>ENA-OWPM01002268-OWPM01002268.1-human-gut-metagenome-genome-assembly--contig:-NODE-2268-length-12143-cov-3.629964_pt1 | contig 12143 bp, 12 predicted proteins | sample MGYA00248267_ERZ651852 | MGnify/ENA primary metagenome ERZ651852 (study PRJEB26924, sample SAMEA4378228) | human gut metagenome | biome: human gut; feature: human-associated habitat; material: faeces...
CACGATCTGATGTATTTGGGTATGGACGGCAGTCCCGTCTACAGCGATGACCTTTTCCGTCGTAACAGTGAGGTTTATCGTTTGACTACCTCTTTATATAATTCCGGAGTTCAAGGTTCTACGGTCAAGGAGCAAGCTGATATCTGTCTCGCTCTTCTGATGGGTTACAACGCTTCCTTTATCGACCATGGTGAAAAACAAGAACATGTTCAGGAAGTCCTGAACCGCTGTTGGGATATTCTTGAAGTTCTTCCCGCTTCACTGTTGAAACTTCGCTTGCTTACCGCCTGCTATGGTGAAGTTTATGATGACCCCTTGGCTGATGAAGCCCGTAAAATCATCGCCGGTTGGACTTCAACTTCACTCACTTCCGAACAACAGGAAGCTATCGAGGAGTTTCAGAATGTGGTGGATAATCCTTATCCGTGGGAATATATTGAGGAGTAGAAAAAACAACAAATAAGTCTTTTCTTAGAAGAAAAAGTTCTTTTTTCACTCTGCCCGACAAGTATCAGCGATTTTTGAGCGATGTCCTCAAGATATCGCAAGGTAGGTAAGCGTCCAAAAATGGCGTCTTGACCTGTTCTCGTTTAGTCTTTACCTTTGCTGCACACTTTAAAAACAACTTTATGAAGTGTATCTTCCTTGTGATGATGACAGCCAATTCCATCTGTATGACGAGGTTGTTCCCAGTACTCATATCACCGCCTCTTTATTATCATATCTCCTGTTCAACCGTTATCAGATGTGCTTTCCCGATTATGGCAAATCGAAGAACTGTCTATTTGATATGGACTGGAATGCTTGCCGCCAGAATCTGGTCAATTGGGCAGATAAGGGTTCTGTTCAACTCAACAAGTTGATCCTTGCTTTGAAGAGTATCGCTTTAGAGTCGGGGGCTAATGTGAATGTTGATGAGACCTGGTGCCGTTACCAGAGACTCACTTCGGCCATAGGAAAACCTATATGTGGTGCCTTGTGAACAGGAAATCGTGTATTGTGATCTTCTTTCATCAAAGCTGTGAAAAGGGCTGTTTCTTCTTGGAACAGATTGCTAAACTTTATAAGTGTGAAGATGACTACCGTCGGATAAATTGACGGCAACCGAGACTAAGGGAAAACGTAACGATGTTTATACGAATGGAATTGTAGAGCGTTTACGGAGCGAGCTTTATGATTTGCTTGCATTACCCGAAGAAGAGATGAGCGATTTAATGCGAACGGTTTTGAATTATCTCCATAAGTTTTGGAATCAACTTTTTGTTTATCGCAAAGACGGAGAATATACAATTGATAATCTTGCTGCCGAACGGACGATACGCCCCTTGACCGTTTAGAGAAAAAACTGTTTATTTTTCTGTAGTACGAAAGGTGCTTTGCGATCGGCAGTTTACAATACTTTTATTGAAACCTGCAAGCAGGCGGGAATCTGCTTCCGATCATTCTTCTGCAAGTATATGACGGAGATCAGGAAGGACCGAACGGATTATGAAAACCTGCTTCCTATGACAATATGTCTAACGAATTAGTGAAAACAATTTAAAACTTAATATCCAAGACAGGTGACGAGTGCCTACTAGCACTCGCCTGAAAGGTGTATACCATGTTTTGGACGCTTACAGGTAGATGACAGAGGTGTCATATTTATTGAAAATATAGTTTTGGCTATGAAAAAATAATAAACTTGAAAAATTACTCGCATTTTAATATGCTTTATTAGGAAATTTATCTTTCTTACTTTCATGATAGATAATAGCTTAAACAAACAGAGAGGATACAGAACTGCTTTTAAAGCAACTAGTTTATTTGGTGGTGTTCAATTAATTACTATTGTTATTAGTGTTCTGAAATCAAAACTTATTGCAGTCTGGCTGGGAACAACTGGATTTGGTATAATGGGGTTGTTTAACTCTTCTATAGCCTTGCTCTCGTCTATAACCAACTTGGGGTTGCAAAATAGTGCAGTTAGAGAAATAGCAGCTGCAAGTGCAGAAAGTAATTTGTTTAAATTTTCAGCTTTAGTTAAAGCTATTAATCGATGGGTCTTATTGACAGGTTTATTGGGGGCTTTAGTAACCATTGCATTAGCTCCTTGGTTGAGTCGTTGGGTCTTCGCTTCTGATAAATTTGTTTTTTCTTTTGCTTTACTGTCTATTATTGTCCTTTTAACAGGTATATACACTAATCATTATGCTTTGTTACAGGGAACAAGAAAGCTTAGAGCAATGGCGTTAGCTAATGTTTATGGTGCTTCTATTGGTTTCCTTTGTTCTGTTCCTATGTTCTATTTTTTCAGAGAAGACGGAATTGTATATGCTCTGATATTGTCAACCATCTCTATAACTATTGTTAGTTATTCTTATGCAAAGCAAGTAAAAACGGTAACGATCAGTCAAACTCTTAAAGAATCGTTTGTAATAGGTTTGCCTACAGTAAAGTTAGGGTTTTTGATGGCCTTAAGTAGTATTTCTGTTTACTTGGTTCAATTTATTGTTAAAACGTTTATAACACAATATGGTAGTTTGGAGGATGCAGGCTTATACGAAGCGGGTTGGGCAATAAATGCTCAGTATTTAGGCTTGGTTTTTACGGCAATGTCAAAGGATTATTATCCCCGTTTATCTCAATTGTCAAGTGATAATATAAAGATGATGAATGCTGTAAATCAGCAGGGTGAAATTGCAATTCTGATATTAGCACCTATGATTATTGCTTTGGTGGTATTTCTGCCTTTTGTAATTAATTTGCTATACTCCAGTGACTTTTTAGATATTATACCAATGACTAAATGGCTATTAGTGGGTTCTATGTTGAAAGCTGGTTCTTGGGCTATTTCCTATGTCTTCTTGGCTAAGGGAGCAGGCAAGATTTATTTGTTTAATGAAATGGGAATCAAATGTATTACTTTACCTTCCTATTTATTAGGTTATGCTTTTGGTGGACTATTAGGTATAGGTTATGCTTTTGTTTTCTGCTATTTCTGTTATTTCATTTGGGTTGCTGTTGTTGCTTTTAAGCGATACAACATAATTTATTCTTCAGTTTTTCTAAAAGTTCTTTTGTTTACATGCTTCTTCTTGTTTTTTTACGCTATATCTGAGGTGTATTACCCTACGGCTCTCGTGCGGTATTTAGTCGGCTGTACTGTGCTTTTTATTATTAGTATTTATTCTTTTGGGGAATTAAAAAAACGTTTAATAAGTTGATTATGGATCTTACAAATAGTAAAATAATAGATTTACCCAAGATTTTGGATAAACGAGGTAATCTGTCTATCATTGAGCAATACAAGAATATACCTTTCAAAATAGCCCGTACTTATTGGATTTATGATGTCCCTGGTGGTGAAAAAAGAGGCGGGCATGCTTATAGAGAAAATGAAGAGTTTATAGTTGCGTTATCCGGTAGCTTTGATGTTGTGTTGGATGATGGGAAGAACAGAAAAACCTTTTCGCTGAATCGATCTTATTATGGTTTGTATGTTCCTAAAGGGTTGTGGCGGGAGATGAATAATTTTTCTACTAACTCATTGGCATTAGTATTGGCTTCTCGACCCTATGATGCTGATGATTACATTTATGATTATCAATCATTCTTGAAATATAATGAGGAATAATACTACAGTTTTCAGTTGTTCAATAATTGAACTTCCTAAAATAGAAAATCGCTCAGGTAATATAACTCCTATTCATGGTAATGTTAATATTCCATTTGATATTAAGCGTATATTTTATTCATATGATATTCCTGGTGGCGAAGCCCGTGGAGCTCATGCTCATAAGGAATGTCACCAGTTTTTGATTGCTGCAAGTGGTAGTTATGAAGTGGTGTTAGATGATGGAATAAATAAGCGTACAGTATTATTGAATCGTCCATTCTATGGGTTACATATTCCTCCTGGTATTTGGGCTTCAGAACAAGGGTTTTCTTCAGGTTCCATCTGCCTTGTATTGGCTTCTCATGGTTATGATGAGAAAGATTATATAAGAGATTATAAACAATTCATAACATATAAAGAAAATGAAAGCAAGTAAACTCGGATTATATTTTGAAGAATTTGAAGTTGGTGAAAAAATTCAGCATTCGTTGTCTAAGACTATATTTGAAAGTGACAATAATTTCTTTAGTCTATTGACCATGAATCATCATCCTGTTCATACCAACATGGATTATGCTCAAAGTAATCAATATGGAAAAATTTTGGTAGTAGGTACTTTAGTCTTCTCATTAGTAGTTGGGATGACAGTACCTGATATTAGCGGTAAAGCTATAGCAAATCTAGGTTATGAGGACATAAAACATTTAGCTCCTGTTTTTATTGGAGACACGCTTTATGCAGAAACAACAGTTCTTTCGAAACGTGAATCTCAAACGAAAAAAGATAGAGGCATTGTTTCTGTTGAGACTATTGGATATAATCAACGTGGAGAAAATGTAATAAGTTTTTGCCGTAATGTTTTAATAAAGAGAATAAGCTGATATGGAACATTTATTTCGGAGTTTAATGTTTGTCCCTGCTCATAATGAGAGATTATTGAATAGTGCTTCTCGAAGTAATGCAGATGTTTTGTTGCTTGATATAGAAGATTCAGTTCCTGGTATTGATAAACAGTCTGCAAGAGATAATATAATCCGTTATATTACGGATGGGATTTTTAAGGGCCGTGCAGTTTATCCAAGGATAAATGACCGAGAGAGCGGTGAATTATTAAGAGATGTGTATCAATTGACAATTCCCGGCATAACAGGTTTTATGTATCCAAAATCTGTTAAAGGTGATGACATTTATTTTATTGGTAAATTACTTGAAACTGTTGAGTATGAAAAGGGATATCCGATTGGAACATTCAAATTAATTCCTTTAATAGAAACAACTGGTGCTGTTATGAATATAAAGGATATTTGTATGGCATGCAGCCGTGTGGTTGCAGTTGCTTTCGGTTGTGAGGATTATGTGACTAATTTACAAGGTAAACATGATTTAGTAGGTGACAGTATTTTCACAGCACGTTCATTAATAGCATTGAGTGCACGTGCTTGCGGTATACAACCTATTGATACTGTTCATATTAAGGTACATGATTTGGACGATCTGGAAAGAAATTTAGTTATTTCTAAAAAATTGGGATTTGAAGGAATGCTTGTCTTAAATCCGAAGGAGTTGGAATTGGTTCATCGGTATTTCTCTCCTACAAATGAGGAAGTGGAATGGGCTGCAGAGATGATTACTTTGTCTAATGAAGCTATTCATGCAGGTAAAGGGGTTGCTGTAAAAGATAACAAGTTTATTGGTCCTCCAATGGTAAAGATGGCTAATAACATCCTACAAAAAAATGAGTTAGTACGAAATGCTGATAAAAATATAAAGAAATAGGGTTATGAGTAAGAAAGTTGTGATAATAGGTGGCGAGGGCAATGGAGGGGTCATAGCCGCATGTATAGAGGATAATCGCATTCGGTTTAATGATTTGGAATGGGAAGTTGTTGGCTTTGTTAATGATTATGAGAAAGAGGTTTGTGGTTATCCTGTTTTAAGTGGAACTGATAATATAAAAAAGTTGTTGGATAATTCAGAGTATTATTTTATGTGGGGCATTCACATGATTGGTCGGAATGTTTTGACAGAAAAAGTGTTTAGAAAAGTAGATATACCTAAGGAACGCTTTGCAACAATCATTCATAAGACAGCTTTTGTTTCTCAAAGTGCAATATTGGAACCTGGGGTATTTATCATGTCTAACTGTTATGTAGGCCCTCAATCTCATATAGGACAATGCACATTAATGATGGCCAATTCCTTAATAGGTCATAACACGACGGTTGGCCCTTTATGTCACTTCTCTGTGGGTTCTATTACTAGTTCTTATATAACAATAGGAAAATGTTCGGATGTCACTTTGGGAGCAAAGGTTATTGAGAAAAGAAAAATTGGTGACTTTGCAGTAGCTGGTGCTGGCAGTTTGGTAACCCATGATATTCCGGATTATGAGATTCATGTAGGTACACCTGCTAAGTTTATGAAACGTGTTAGAGAGGATTAGTTATGATAAAGTTTTTAGATTTACAAAAGATAACTCAGAAATATTCTGATGAGATTCACGAAGCGGTTAATCGTGTAGTAGATTCTGGCTGGTATTTGCAGGGAAAAGAAAATGAGACATTTGAAATGAACTATGCGCAATATATCGGTACTAAATATACTATTGGTTGTGCCAATGGTTTGGATGCACTTATTTTGATTTTTCGTGCTTATATAGAAATGGGTATAATGGATCCTGGTGATGAAGTTATCGTCCCAGCCAATACTTATATAGCGTCCATATTGGCTATTTCAGAGAATGGTTTAAAGCCTGTTTTGGTAGAACCAAGCTTTGAAACTTATCAAATAGATGATTCTAAAATAGAAGAAGTGATAACTGCAAGAACAAAAGCTATTCTGATAGTTCATCTTTATGGTCAATGTGCTTATACAGATAAGATTGGAGAGTTGTGTAAAAAGTACAATTTGAAATTGGTGGAGGATAATGCACAGGCTCATGGGTGTAAGTTCAATGGTAGAAAGACGGGTTCTTTAGGTGATGCGGCTGGACATAGCTTTTATCCGGGCAAAAATCTTGGTGCATTTGGTGACGCCGGTGCGGTGACTACTAGTGATGATGAGTTGGCAAAAGCAGTGCGGGCGATGGCTAATTATGGTTCGCAAAAGAAATATGTCTTCAAATACTGTGGAAGAAATAGTCGGTTAGATGAAGTTCAGGCAGCAGTTTTGGATGTAAAGTTGAAACATTTGGATGAAGATATAACGATTCGTAAAAAAGTGGCGAAGTATTATATAGAACATATTACTAATCCTCAGATAATACTTCCTATAATAAAGAACTGGGATGCACATGTATTTCATATTTTCACTATTCGTACAAATAAACGTGATGAATTACAGAAATATTTACTGGATAATGGAGTGCAGACTATAATTCATTATCCAATACCTCCTCATAAACAAGAATGTTATAAAGAGTGGAATCATCTTACATTATCTATTACGGAAAAGATTCATAATGAGGAACTTAGCTTACCAATGAGTCCTGTGATGACAGAGGAAGAGGCTAAAAAGGTGGTAGAAGTGATTGATAATTGGAAGTGTGAAAATTGATGAGGAAATTACCTTATTGTTTTATGCCATACATGTATGAAGGTCTTCTTTTTACTGTCATATCTACTTAAATGAGAATGCTAATAAGCTTGATTAGTGTAGATTGTTGCTACCATAATTGGAACAGTTAATGATGTCTTAGTGGAGTAACTTATATTGCATCTATTGTCTGATAATAATGGTGGTTTTGTTTTGGAAAATAATTTTATTAAATCATAATTAATGCGAATCTTAATAATTGGCGAATATAGTGCTTTTGCTAAGAACTTGAGTAGTGGATTGAAAAAACTAGATCATACAGTACTAGTCTTTTCGTGGGGTGATGGTTTTAAGGAGATTAAAGATGAAGGAAGCGTAAACATTAATGTTAGTAACTATAGATGTTTGGGTATTCAGATAAAAAAGAGTCATAAATTACGTTCTTTGTTTGCCTCATTGGATTTACAAAGAGTAGTTAGGAAATTATCAGTTCAAGAGAAGTGGGATATTGTTTTAGTGATAAATTCTTCTTTTCTAAGAAAAGAGCACCAAATATGGAAACCTCTATTTTCGAAGAGTATGATTATTTCTCTAATACAGGATCCATCAAATATCTTCTTGTCTGCATGTGGTAATGATGTGGTTTATGATTCATATATGCCAATGTTGGGGAGGAAAGGTAAAGAACAAAAGCGTTTTACACCGGATGTAGAAAGAAATGAGCTGAAATTGTATAATGATTATCAGACTTATATTTCTAAGGTAATACCAGTTACTTATAGTTATGCTGAAGCATATAGAAAATCTCTATATGGAAAATGTTTTCATTTGTTACCTACGATTCCACTTCCTATAGATATTAGTAAGCTGGACTTTGGAAATGAAATATCTGATCGTATTGTAATATTTCACGGTATAAATAGACCTTTTAAAGGTACTAAAATAATTATGAAGGCGATGGGCATGCTTAAGGCTAAATACCCCAATAAAGTGGAAGTGATAGCAAAAGGAAAAATGCCTCTAAGTGAGTATTTGGATTTGATGAAAAGAACTAATATAGTGGTGGATCAATGTAATAGTATTTCTTATGGGATGAATGCTCTTTATGCTATGGCTATGGGAAAGGTTGTTTTGAGTGGAAATGAACCTGTAAACTTAAAGGAATTCAATGTAGATTATATTCCTGTTGTGAATATTTGTCCAAATGAGGAGCAAATATTTCAAGAATTAGAAAGATTGATTTTGGATAGAAATCTTATAGTCCAATTAAGTCATGAGTCAAGAAAGTATGTGGAAAAAAATCATGATTGTATGATTATTGCAAAGAGATATTTAGAGCAGTTTCGTGTATACGTAGATACACAAGTTTAGCACAGCATTATTAATAGTGTTGAACAACATAATGCTTTATTAAGGATATAAATATCAATTAAAAAATAAGTGTTGTTCAATGAAAATACCTAAAATCAATAGATAGTTCTAAACTGAGTGTCCAAATGATTTATAATGCATTATTATTTGTACCACTATTAGGTGTAATGGTAGAAACTATATATACTTCTAAAGTTACAGTACTATCTAATCGTTATTTTTTATTGATTTCTCTTTTTTTTATAGGGGTGGGGGGATTGACTAAAACAAATGGATTGGATATTAATGCTTATACAGCAATATTTGAAAGCCCAATAACGGCAAATGATATATGGGAATTTGGTCAGTTTGAACCATTTTTTTTATTACTTTGTAATTGTTTTCCATCATATGAATCGTTTATATTTGTGTTTATGGTTATTAATTTGATTTTCATATCAAGAACAATAAAACGATACTCGCCTTATACCTGTTTATCCCTTTTTGTATATATTACAGGGTATTATTTGTTAGGACCTATGGGACAAATACGACAAGCAATTGCAATTTCAATAATGATATATGCATGGAGATATTTTAATGAAAAAAGAATATTATTCTGGGTAGCTATAGCTAGTCTTTTTCATTACTCTGCTATAATTTGCATTTTGTTATATTTTATTCCCGATAAACTAAAAAGTGTAAAGTTTTATGTGTTAATAGTGGCTATTTCAGTAATTGTATATATTCCAATACAAGGAATTATGATGAATTTATTAGCAAATGTCATGGGAAATAGTCTAGGTGTCGCAGGTGCTAAAGTAGCTTTGTATTTATCTACTGAATCAACGCAGATTAGTATATTATACTTAATGTATAAGTTATTGATTTTATCTCTTCTACTTTGGAAGAGAAATGCACTGCTTAGTATAAGAATTTTTCCAAAACTATTGAATATTTATGTTGTGTCAATACTTATGTGGCTTTTTCTATCTTTTTCAGGGAGTCTAGGTGGAAGATTATCTTTATATTTTTCTATGACTGAGATATTGCTATTACCTTATATATTTTGGGCTTTTCGTAACGCCCAACTTAGGTTTATTGTTTATCCAATATTTATAACTCTTTGTATTTATCAGTATTATTCATTTCTATATGAATATGCTTTTATATTTTTACCATATAAATCAATTTTCTCATGAAAATTTTATATCTTATAACTGGCATGTTTAATTCAGCTGGGATGGAACGCACAGTTGCCAATAAAGCTAACTACTTTTCTGAGAGAGGACATGATGTAACAATTATTACTACTGACCAGTGTAAGCAAGAATATTTTTATTATATATCTCCAATGGTAACTAAAGTTGATTTAGATATAGACTTTTCAAAGGAGGATGACAGGGACATAATTACTAGAACATTGGTGTTTTATAAAAAGAATAAACTATTTAAGAAACGATTAAAAGAATATCTATGTCTTCATAAACAAGATGTAGTAGTTTCACTTATGTTTAAAAGTGTTGATTTTTTATACAAAATTAAGGATGGTAGTATAAAAATCATAGAGCATCATTTTTCTAGAGATATCTATATTCAACAAAGTGAAGCATTACAGTGGGGTTTGTTAAAAAAAATAATTTATAAGGTAAGAGAATATTTTATAATACATAATTTGGCGAGGTATGCTTGTTTTGTTGTATTGACTCATGAGGATGCAGTAGAGTGGAGAAAATGTTTAAAGAATGTAATAGTCATGCCAAACAGTATTGAGTATCATAAAGAATTGTTGGCACCTTTGCAGAATAAAATTGTAGTTTCTATAGGACGGTTGGATTATCAAAAGGGATATGATCTTTTTCTTCCTATATGGAAAGCTGTTGTATCTGAACATCCAGAATGGAAGCTTAGTATTTACGGGAATGGAGTGATGAGAGATGCTTTATTTGATAAAATTGAGGAACTTGATTTAATATCATCTGTTAGCATCTATGATTCCGTTACTGATGTGAATTCAGTTTTAATGGAGGGGGGGATTTATGTACTTCCTTCTAGATATGAAGGTCTTCCTATGGTGATGCTTGAATCTATGAGTGTTGGGTTACCAGTAATTGCTTTTAAATGTAAATGTGGTCCTCTTGATATTATTGAAGATGGTAAAGATGGATATTTGATAGAGTGTTTTGATAGCCAGTCTTTTATAGAAAAATTAAACTATTTAATGGATTATGAGGAGGTTAGGATATCTATGGGGATAGAATGTAAGCGAAAAATGGCAAACTATTCACATGACGTGATATGTAAAAGATGGGAACAATTATATCGAGACTTAATAAATAAAAGTTATATATATGAGTAAGAGGGTGCTTTTTTATTCAAGCGTAACCTCAAAAAAGTTGTTTGATACGCAAAAATTTTATCGAATAGATATTGATATACTTAGGGATTTAGGATATACTGTGATCTTGTCAAACAAAGTCTTTGACGTTCTCTCATTTTGGAAATACGATTTTGTATTTGCTTATTTCTATCGAAAAGCTTTTTTGGTAGCTTTGTTTGCACGGCTTTATGGCAAAGATACTTATTTTACTGGGGGAATTGATGACTTAGATGAAAGTTATGCTTCATCTAAACGATATCTTATTCAGAAAATATTATTCAATTTATGTTACCTAATTTCTAAATCTTGTATTATAGTATCTCATTCAGATTTAAAAAATATAAAGAAGTGTTTATGTTACAAAACACTTAAGAAAACTTCCTTTTCAGAACATGCAATTAATACTGATGTTTTTTCTAATTCATTAAGTAAGAAGGATTATTTTCTATCCATTGGCTGGATGGGAAGCATAGAAAATGTGCAAAGAAAGGGGATTGATACTGCCATTAAACTTTTTGCACGAATAAGAGAAATACCCAAATTTGAACACTATAAATTTTTTATTATTGGTAAAGAAGGAGATGGAACCTCATATCTTCAGTCGTTGATAAAAAAGCTAAATTTGAATGATTCTGTTAAACTGATAGGGGAATGCCCAGAAAATGAAAAGATAATGTATTTGAAGCAAAGTCGGTATTATTTTCAGCTTTCTAAATATGAAGGCTTTGGGCTGGCTGCATTAGAAGCATTATGCGCAAATTGTATCCTAATTCATTCTGGTAAGGGAGGATTATCTAATCCTGTCTATTCAAATCAACTTCTCTTTGATATTGATAATGTTTTTGACAATGAACTCTCTGTGCTAATTGAGAAGATAAGTTCCTTTAGTCCTCCAATCCTAAATAATGATATACTGTTGTATTATGATATCCAAAGAAGAAAGGAAGATCTCAAAGCAATTATTTCAGATGAATGTAAATAGAGTTAATATTTAAATCATTATGTCAGTATTCAAAGACAAAGTTTTATTAATTACCGGTGGAACTGGTTCCTTCGGTAATGCTGTTTTGCGTCGTTTTCTTGATTCCGACATCAAAGAGATCCGCATATTTTCCAGAGATGAGAAGAAGCAGGATGACATGCGTCATCACTTGCAGAATCCCAAAGTGAAGTTTTACATTGGGGATGTGCGTGACAAACGTTCAGTTGATGATGCAATGAACGGCGTGGATTATATCTTCCATGCCGCTGCCTTGAAACAAGTTCCCTCATGTGAATTTT
>ENA-OWPM01002285-OWPM01002285.1-human-gut-metagenome-genome-assembly--contig:-NODE-2285-length-12058-cov-6.979005_pt1 | contig 12058 bp, 7 predicted proteins | sample MGYA00248267_ERZ651852 | MGnify/ENA primary metagenome ERZ651852 (study PRJEB26924, sample SAMEA4378228) | human gut metagenome | biome: human gut; feature: human-associated habitat; material: faeces...
CCCCCCCCGCGCGGCGCGGCGCGCCCCGCGTCCGCGGTCTGCGCGCAGCACTGCACCACGGTCGCGCGCAGGCGCGCGGCGCGCGCCTCGGTCGCGGCGCGGTCGTCCGGCGCGAGCAGGCCGGTGTTGACCAGCACGTTTAGTTCCGCCGCCTCCGCCGCCGCGCGGCACAGCGCCGCCGCGCACCCGACGTCCGAGCGCAGGAGGGGGCTGGCCGTGCTCAGCGCAGCGGGCAGCAGCAGCGCCACCTGCTCGCAGTGCTCCAGCATGGCCAGCGGGGCAAGGCACGCCGTGTGCGCCGCGTCCGCGAGCCGGGCGGCGCGCCCGGGGTCGTCCTTCGGGATGGCGTAGGCCCGCTGCAGCGGCAGAAAGCCCGCCGCGTCCGCGTCGATGAGCGCGAGCAGCGTCGTGCGCTGCGCGTCGCAGCTGGCGGCCAGCGTGGCGAGCGCGTCGTGCCGGTCGGCATAGCGGGGGTTGGCTGCCGTCACGTTCGCGGCCATCGCGGCCAGGCTCGCCGCCAGCGCCCCGGCGAGCGCGGCCGCGCCACCGCCGCCCGGTGCGGGCTGCGCGGAGGCGAGCTGCGCGGTGAATTCGGAAAGGGAGCGCCCGGTCGTAAGCGTCTGGTCGGTCATATGGAAAACCTCCTTGCGGGATGATGATCGTGTGGTGTCGTGTCCGTCCCGCGCCCATGGGCTCCCTTGTGGAAAGGGAGCTGGCAGCCGATCGGCTGACTGAGGGATTGATACGTTGATTTCTGCGCCGGCTTCGTATCTGCAACCCCTCCGTCACGGCGCAGAGCGCCGTGCCACCTCCCCTTACACAGGGGAGGCATTGCCTGCCTCGGATGAGATCTGGCATCGTCGGGTGCGTCACCGGCACACATATTATATTGTATTATACCGCGCGGCGGGGCGGTTGAAAAGTGGGCGCGGGGCTTTTTGCGCGCTTTTTGGGCATACTGACCCAAAAGGGAGGAATGACCATGCAAGACGGTTTCCTGCGCGCGGCGGCGGCGTCCATCCCCGTGGCCGTGGCAGCCCCCCGGCGCAACGCGGCGGCGGTCTGCGCGCGCATCGACCAGGCGCACCGGGCGCGTGCCGCGCTGCTCGTGCTGCCGGAGCTGTGCGTGACCGGCTACACGTGCGGCGACCTGTTTTTGTCCGCGCTGCTGCTCGATGCGGCCGAAGAAGCGCTGCTGAACATCTGCGCGCACACGCAAAACTGCGACCCCGTCGTCGTGCTCGGCGTGCCGCTGCGCGCCGGGGGCAAGCTGTATAACTGCGCGGCCGTGCTGCACCGCGGGCGCATCCTCGGCGTCGTGCCGAAGACGTGGCTGCCGAACTACGACGTGTTCGCGGAAAAGCGCTGCTTTGCCTCCGCGGCGGCGTACCATGGGCCGGGCAGCGTGCCCGTCGGCGGGCAGGACGTGCCGTTCGGCACGGGGCTGGTGTTCGCCTGCGCGCAGATGCCGGCGTTTCGCCTCGGCGTGGAGCTGTGCGAGGACGTGTGGGCGCCGATACCGCCGTCGGTGCGGCTGTGCCTCGCCGGGGCGACCGTGATCGCCAACTGCTCGGCCTCGCCCGAGGCGGCCGGCAAGCCCGCCCGCCGCCGCACGCTGCTGCGCGCGGCCAGCGCGCGCGGCCTCTGCGGCTATGTCTACGCCAACGCCGGGCCGGACGAGTCGAGCGCGCGCGCCGTCTTTTCCGCACACCACCTCATCGCGGAAAACGGGGACATCCTCGCCGAGCACGCGCCGTTCGCGCCCGAGCCCGGCCTGCTCGTGACGGAGCTCGACCTGCTGACGCTCTCGGCCGAGCGCCGGCGCAACACGACCTTCGTGCCCGAGGGGTCGGGGGCGCGCGCCGTGCCGTTTTCCATGCCGCTGCGTCCGACGGCGCTCAGCCGCGCGGTGTCGCCGCACCCGTTCGTGCCGGACGATGCAGCCCTGCGCCGCAAGCGCGCAGAGCTCCTGCTTTCCATCCAGGCGCACGGCCTGCGCAAGCGCCTGCTGCACACCGGCAGCCGGGCGGCGCTGCTGCCCGTGACGGACGATCTCGACAGCGTGCTCGCCCTGCTCGTGCGCGCGCGCACGATGGATCTGCTCGGCCGCGCGCGGCACGATGTCCTCGCCGTCACGCAGCCGGGGGGCGACCGGGCGCGCGTGCTGCGCCTGTGCAAGGCGCTGGGCGTGTCCGTGCGGCCGAACGCCGACCGCGCGGGGCTCGCGCGCACGCACGCGGCGCTCCCGCTCGCCGCACCCGACTTCACGGCCCTGCTGCTGGGCGAGGCCGTGTGCGCGCCGGAGGCCTACGGCGTCAACGCCGCCGTGCCGCGCACGCTCGTGCGCTGGCTCATCGCGGCCGAGGCCGAGCGCGCCGAGGAGCCCCTGCGCGCGGAGCTGCGCGCCGCGCTCTCCGCGCCCGACGCCGACTGCGCGGGCGTTTCGTGCGCGCTGACGGACTTCTGCTTTTACCATCTTGTCCGCTGCGGCGCGCACCCGCGGCGCATCCTGCGGCTGGCCCGCGCCGCCTTCGGTGACGCGGCCGCGGATGCCGACATCCTGCGCGCCATGGCGGCGCTCACGCGCTGCCTGTTCCGGCGGCCGGCCGCGCTGCCCGACCACGTCGCGCTCGGCAGCAGCGCGCAGGCGCTGCACTGGCCGCCGGACGCGGCGGGATCGCTCTGGAGCGAGGAGATCGACGCGCTGCGCCGGGAGCTTTCCTGAGATCAATATTCAAAAATGCGTGCATGACTGCATATCCTGCCGCCGCTCTGAATGCCGGAGCGGCGGCGTTTTTCGCATATCTTTCGCGCTTTTGTGCATATCACCGAAAGAAAAGCGTTTCTCGCGTGAATTTTATTCAAAAAGAGGGTTGACATTTGCGCGAAAAAGGTGAATAATATGCACATCTTATGAATGAATAATCAATGGAGGCAACCATGATGAAAAAAGAAGATATCAAAAAAGTCGTCCTTGCTTACTCCGGCGGTCTGGATACGTCCATCATCATCCCCTGGCTGAAGGAAAACTACAATAACTGCGAAGTCATCGCCGTGTCCGGCAACGTCGGCCAGGCCGACGAGCTCGACGGCCTCGAAGAGAAGGCCATCAAGACCGGCGCGTCGAAGCTCTACGTGCTCGACCTGACGGACGAGTACGTCGACGATTACATCATCCCGACCATGCAGGCCGGCGCCGCGTACGAGGAGTACCTGCTCGGCACGAGCCACGCGCGGCCGTGCATCGCCAAGGGCCTCGTCGAGATCGCCCAGAAAGAGGGCGCCGACGCCATCGCCCACGGCTGCACCGGCAAGGGCAACGATCAGGTTCGGTTCGAGCTGGCCATCAAGCACTTCGCGCCCGATATGCCCATCATCGCCCCGTGGCGGGAGTGGGACATCAAGTCGCGTGAGGAAGAGATCGCCTACGCCGAGGCGCACAACGTGCCCCTGAAGATCAACCGCGAGACGAACTACTCCAAGGACAAGAACCTCTGGCACCTGAGCCACGAGGGTCTCGACCTCGAAGATCCGGGCAACGAGCCGCAGTACGAGAAGCCGGGCTTCCTCGAGATGGGCGTCAGCCCCATCGACGCGCCGGACGCCCCGACCTACGTCACGCTCGACTTTGAGCAGGGCAAGCCCGTCGCGCTCGACGGTGAGAAGATGAGCGCCAAGGACATCATCCTCAAGCTCAACAAAATCGGCGGCGCCAACGGCATCGGCATTCTGGACATCGTGGAGAACCGGCTCGTCGGCATGAAGTGCCGCGGCGTGTACGAGACGCCGGGCGGCGCGATCCTCTACAAGGCGCACAGCGTGCTCGAGACGCTCTGCCTCGACAAGATGACCATGCACGAGAAGCAGAAGCTCGCCGTGACCTTCGGCGAACTGGTGTACAACGGCCAGTGGTTCACGCCGCTGCGCGAGGCGCTCAGCGCGTTCGTGACCAAGACGCAGGAGCACGTCACCGGCACGGTGCGGCTCAAGCTCTACAAGGGCAACATGATCAACGCCGGCGTCTGGAGCCCGTACTCCCTGTACTCCGAGGAGATCGCCACCTTCGGCGAGAGCGACTACAACCAGGCGGACGCCGCCGGCTTCATCCAGCTCTACGGTCTGCCGATCGCCGTGCAGGCAAAGGTTGACGGCAAGAGCATGTAAGCGGTACAATAAATATATAGAAATGATTTTCTCCCCGCGCCGGGCCTCCCGGCGCGGGAAGATCGTTCCAAAAGCCTCGCAGAGTTTGCGCCCGCAGGCGCAAAGAAATTCCGATCATTTTCTCCGGCGGCGTGTACGGCGGAGAAAATACCGCTCGGCTCGCAAACGTGCGCGCATGGCGCGTGCGCTGCAGCGAGCCGCAGCTTTTCCACAGAGAACCCAGCGAAGCGGTTCTCTGTGGAGACAACTGACGAAGGGAGACCATCACCATGGCAAAAATGTGGGCGGGCCGCACGGCCGGCGTGACCGATCCGGTCGCGGACGATTTCAACTCCTCCATCCGCTTCGACAGCCGGATGTACCGCGAGGATATCACGGGCAGCATGGCGCACGCGGCGATGCTCGGCGCGCAGCACATCCTCCCCCAGGCGGATGCCGATGCCATCATCGACGCGCTGCAGGGCATCCTTGACGATCTCGACAGCGGCGCGCTCGCGTTCGACCCCGCGTGCGAGGACATCCACATGTTCGTCGAGCAGGTGCTCACCGCGCGCATCGGCGACCTCGGCAAGAAGCTGCACACCGCCCGCTCGCGCAACGATCAGGTCGCGCTCGACCTGCGCATGTACCTGCGCAACGAAACGAGCGAGATCATCGCGCTCACAAAGGACGTGCTCGCGGCGCTCGTCGAGCAGGCCAAGGCGCACAAGGGCGACATTCTGCCCGGCTACACGCACCTGCAGCGCGCGCAGCCCATCACCTTCGGCCACCACCTGATGGCCTATGCCATGATGCTCCTGCGCGATATCGACCGCATGCAGGATGCCGTCAGGCGCATGAACGTCTCGCCCATCGGCTGCTGCGCGCTCGCCGGCACGACGTATGACACCGACCGGTTCTTTGAGGCCAAGCAGCTCGGCTTTGACGACGTGGCGCGCAACAGTCTCGACGGCGTGTCCGACCGGGACTTCTGCGTCGAGCTGCTCGATGCCTACGCCATCGAGATGATGCACCTCTCGCGCCTGAGCGAGGAGCTGGTGCTGTGGTCGAGCTGGGAGTTTCAGTTTGTGCAGCTCTCGGACAGCTACACGACCGGCTCGTCGATCATGCCGCAGAAGAAAAACCCCGACATGGCCGAGCTCGTGCGCGGCAAGACCGGCCGCGTCTACGGCGACCTCATCGCCATGCTCACGGCGCTCAAGGGCCTGCCGCTGGCGTATAATAAAGACATGCAGGAGGACAAGGAGGCCGTGTTCGACGCGGTGGACACTGTGAAGATGTGCCTGCGCGTCATGGCGCCGATGCTCGCCACCATGACCGTGCGCGCCGACAAGATGCTCCACGCGGCGCAGACGGGCTTCCTGAATGCGACCGACCTCGCGGACTATCTCGTCACGAAGGGCCTGCCGTTCCGCAGCGCGTACAAGGTCTCCGGCCAGCTCGTGGCCTACTGCATCGCGCACAACACCGTGCTCGAAAAGCTGCCGCTCGAGACGTTCCGCACCTTCAGCGACCTCTTTGACGACGGCGTGTACGATGCCATCGACCTCACCAACTGCGTCACGCGGCGCGTGTCCTACGGCGGCACGTCCGTGCCGAGCGTCGAGGCGCAGATCGCCTGGGTCGCGCAGCAGATCGGCGAATAATCACAAACGTTTCCAACCGGTGCCCCATTTTTGGGACACCGGTTTTGTTGTCGCTGCGTGCACACTTCACAGTTTTGCAACAAGGCAGGAAATAAAAGGCGGTTAATTGAAGAAAAAAGGAAAACACTTGCACAGGCATGCAGAATTGATACAGAAAAGCGGAAAAAATGCATTGACATCTCCTACGCGGATGTTACAATAAAGTTACAGATTGGTATTGCAGTTTTGAGCATTTGTAACATTTGGAAAGGAGTGCAGAGATGAAACTGAGAACGCGCAAGGTGTTGACCCTGCTGCTGGTGGCCGCCATGGTGGTAAGTCTGGCAGTACCGGCATTTGCTGCCGACGGCGGCTACTCCGCGACGCCGTATACCTACGACGCCGGAGACTACACCTTCGGCAAGATCTCGCACGCGGACAAGGCGACCGGCCAGCCGGACGGCCTGGTCGACTACACCGGCAACGGCACCGTTGCCGTGACCGGCACGGTCGAAGGCGCCGACGGGCAGGGCGACCGCGGCCAGAGCTACTCCTGGGCCGCCATGGCCTACGGCGACTATGTCTATGTCGGCACGTGCTATGCCGCCATGGGCAAGACCCTCTCGGCCATGGACAGCGTCATGGGGCACAAGTTTGACGAGGAGGTCATGCGCGCCGAGCTCAACGCCATCTTTAACGGCACGTTTTTCTACGGTGAGGAGGACGGCGGTGTTTCCGACGGCATCCTTGTCAAGATCAACGTCCACACCGGCGAGGTCAAGCTGCTCATGGCAAACTCCCTCAACGGCGTTGCGCCGCTGTTCCGCAATGCGATCCGCTATCAGGACAAGCTCTATTTCTGCGGCAGCGTGACTGCCAACGGCCGCGCCGGCCTGCCGAGCATCTATGAGGTTGACCCGAGTGACGACAGCTTCAAGTGCGTCTATACGGGGCTTTCCAATATGCAGGAGTACGTACAGGCGTACAAAGAGGGTGTCTGCACCGGCATCCGCGGCATGGCGGTCTACGACGGCAAGCTCGTCATCAGCAACGTCGGCGTCGACGGCGGCTACCTGCTCATCAGCGACAACCCGTCGAAGGGCTTCACGAAGATCGCCACGCAGTCCGATCTCTATAACTATCCCGCCGTGCACTACAAAGACAGCGTCTACGGCGGCGGCATCTGGGAGATCGTCGAGTACAACGGCAGCCTCTACGTCGCCATGTGCACCGGCACGCCCGCCACGCGCGTGGGCGACAATATGCGCTCGTTCGCCATCGTGCGCGGCGACTGCTCCGGCGACTGGAACGACCCCGACGCCTGGACGTGGACGCCCGTCGTCGGCGACCAGGCCGACGGTGCGAAGTACACCTTCGGCATCGACCCGGCGCGCACCCGCGCCGCGGCCTGCAATATGTGCATTTATGACGGCTATCTCTACATCGGCGAGTACAACGACGAGGAGATCCCGCTCGAGGAGCTCATGTTCAGCCAGGACTTCGGCTTCCTCGCGCGCAACCTCGAGCAGTCGGTGAATCTCTACCGGATGTCCATCGGCGCGGACGGCACCGAGCAGATGGAGCTCGTCGTCGGCGAGCCGACGAAGATGTTCCCGGCCGGCGGCATCCTGTGCAAGCGCTCCGGCTTCGGCGACTATGAAAACCAGTACTTCTGGCAGTCCAAGGTGTTTGACGGCAAGCTCTTTCTCGGCACGTTCGACACCAGCTCCCTGCTCGAGCCGCTCGGTCAGTTCACCAACGGCGACCTGCTGCATATGTCGCGCGACGAGTGGGCCAGCCAGATCGGCTACCTCAAGGTGCTGCTCAAGCTGCTGCTGAATAAAAACACCGGCGACGGCACGCTGCTCGCCGCCGACGCCGACACCGACGCCGCCATCGACGCCGCCGTCGACGCGGTGAACGAAGAGGCGGACAGCCCCGAGACCTTCTCGCTCACGGACGCGCAGTATGACACGCTGCGCCAGGGCATCGACGACGGCGCTTACGCCGCGGCCTACAGCGTGTCCACGCTCGGCAGCCTGCGCCGGCTCAACAGCCTGCTCGCCAAGCTGACCGACCTCGTGGAGACGAACGACATCGCGGGCTTCGTGGACATCTATCAGCAGGCCTGCGACCTCTACTCCGGCATCAGCGACAAGCTGCCCGACTCCATGAAGGAGCTCTACGAGATGCTCGTGCGCATCACGGAGCTGGAGAACATGAAGGATCTCGTCATCTGCCTCAACAAGCTCTCGACCGCCACGCGCGGCTTCGGTCTGTACACCATCACGTCCGAGAACGGGAAGCTCACGCTCGACACGCTCACGCGCGACGGCTTCGGCGATCCGTTCAACCACGGTCTGCGCGCCTTCGCCGCGAATGACGAGCAGGGCTGGATGGTCATCGGCACGGCCAACCCCTTCATGGGCACGCAGCTGTGGCGCACGACCGTCGACATGACCGATCCGATGGATCGCTTCACCGATCTCGACCCCAACGGCTGGGCCTACCCCAGCATCGAATACTGCGTGCGGCATGGTCTCATGTCCGGCATGAGCGACACGATCTTCTCGCCCAACACCGTGACGACGCGCGCGCAGCTCGTGCAGGTGCTGTATAATTTCGAGGGCAAGCCCGACGTGAGCGATGTGGCCGTGCCGTTTACGGACGCTGCGTCCGGCTGGTACCGGGACGCGGTCGCCTGGGCGTACAAGACCGGCGTCGTGGACGGCATGTCGCCCACGACCTTCGCACCGAATAACACCGTGACGCGCGAGCAGATCGCCGTCATCCTCGTGCGCTATCTGACGAAAGTCTGCGGCGTGGAGCGCACGTGGACGCCGGATGACCTGTCCGGCTTCGCCGACGGCGGCAGCGTCTCCGGCTGGGCGCGCGCCGGCATGGCCGACGCGGTGGCGCTCGGCCTGTTCGGCGGCACGCAGGACAGAAGCGGCCAGGTGTGGCTGCGGCCGGGCGAGAGCGCGACGCGCGCCGAGATCGCGGCCGTTCTGGCGCGCTTCGGGCGCAACGTGGCCCACCTGCTCTGAATGCAGACCGACCCGCCGGGGATCCCCCGGCGGGTTTTCGCTTAATTTTTCTTAAAGCTGGCAGTTTCCTCTGTCCGCGCACGCCGCGAATGTGTTAGGATAGACCCCAGAGGTGATACCATGGAAAACCCCGAGACCCCTGTCCGCATCCTCGTCGTGGACGACGAGCCGGACATCCGCAATATTTTACACATTCTGCTCTCGTCGCGCGGCTACGAGGTCGACGAGGCCGAAAACGGCCTGCGCGCCGTGGAGCTCGTGCGCGCGCAGCCGGACTATGACCTCATCATTCTCGACATCATGATGCCCGGCATGGACGGCGTGTCCGCCTGCGCGGAGATCCGGCAGCACAGCGTCGCGCCGATCCTGTTTCTGACGGCGAAGGCTCAGCCCGCCGACATGAGCGACGCCTACGGCAGCGGCGGCGACGACTATCTCATCAAGCCCTTTTCCAACCACGAGCTGTTCCTGCGGGCCGACTCGCTCATCCGCCGCTACCGCGTCTACCACGGCAAGGGCGACGCGCCGACGGTCATCGACGCGCTCGAGATCAACCGCGACAAGGGCACCGTGTGCAAAAACGGCCGCTCCGTCGAGATGACCAAGACGGAGTTTGAGCTGCTGCAGTACCTGATCGCCAACCGCGGCGCAGCCGTGTCCGCGCGCAAGCTCTACGAGGACGTCTGGCACGAGAAGTTCCTGCCCAGCTCTGCCAACACCGTCATGGTGCACATCCTCAAGCTGCGCAAGAAGCTCGAGGATGACCCCGCCAACCCGACGCTCATCCGCACGGTCTGGGGAAAGGGGTATCAGATTGATTAAAAAGTGGTGCTCATCGCTCAATGCGCGCATGATCTTCGTGCTCCTCGCGGCGCTGGCCGTGGGCGTGGTGTGCTATTTCGGCATAGACGCGCTCGGCACGGAGGCGATCGAGCACTGGTATCTGAGCGATGACGCCATCGCCGCGCGCAATCTGGAGCACGAGCGCAGCCTGCAGGAATACGTCAGCGCGCACGGCGTGTCCTCGCGCGACACGCTGGCCATCGAGCAGTGGTCGCGCGGTGAGAAAAAAGCCAACGTCATCGTCTATCAGGCGGAGGGCAACCCGTACGAGGCCGGCTCGTGGGGCATGAGCGAGCTGCTCGACGACACGACCCAGAGCGACATTGCCGACATGGGCTACAGCTTCTTCACCCTGCAGTTTGCCGACGGGGAGTACCGCGTCGCCGTGTGCGACTATTCCGAGGCGTGGCTCTACAGCTATGTGCGCTTCGGCGCGCTCGTGGTGGGCTTCGTGGTCTATTCGTTCATCGCCATCGGCTTCACGCGGCGGCTCACGCGGCGCGTCACGCGCCTGTCGGAGGCCGTCGGCGCGGCGGGCGCGCTCAACCAGACCATCCCCGTCGTCGGCACGGACGAGCTCGCGCGCCTGGCCGCGAGCGTCAACACCATGCGCGACACGATCCTGGAGCGCACGCGCAACGAGCAGACCGCCTGGCAGGCCAACAGCGACCTCATCACTGCCATGTCGCACGACATCCGCAACCCCCTCACGTCGCTCATCGGCTATCTCGACCTGCTCGAGATGAGCCAGGACCGTCTGCCGGAGGACCTGCGCAGCTACGTGCTCGCCAGCCGCGACAAGGCCTATCAGCTCAAGGACCTGACGGGGGAGATGTTCCGGTATTTTCTCGTCTTCAGCCGCGGCGAACAGGAGACGCACCCCGAGCCCTACGACGCGCAGATCCTCTGCGCGCAGCTGCTCGGCGAGTGCACGGCCGAGCTGCGCAGCCGGGGCTTTGACGTCAACCTCCTGCTGCTGACCACGCCCTGCACCGTCACGACCGACGTGCAGATGCTCAAGCGCGTGACGGATAACCTCCTGTCGAACATCGAAAAGTACGCCGACCCCGCCGCGCGCCTGACCATTCTGGCCGAGTGCGAGGGCGAGCGGCTGCACGTCTGCTTTGCCAACCGCGCGCGCCGCGAGCTTGCGCGCGTCGAGAGCAACCACATCGGCCTGCGCACGTGCGAGGCGATCCTGAAGCTGCTCGGCGGGCAGTTTTTCACCCACCGTGCGGGCGATGATTTCTCGGCCGAGTTCGTCCTGCCGCTCACGCCGCCGGACGCGGCGCAGGGCTGAGCGGATCAATCCCTCAGTCAGCCTGACGGCTGCCGGCTCCCTTTGCACAAGGGAGCCTATGAGGTGCGGGACGAACGCACGGTGCACCACCAGCGGCGCTGGAGGAAACCGCGGCTTTTCTGCCATGATGCTGGTCGAGCGGCACAGAAACGGAATCGCCAAGGTGTGTGACGTCAGGAAACACGGCATCCGCCTCGCTGCGCTCAGCACCTTTTTCTCGAGGGCAAGGCTTGGGTGCGCAGCGCAGGCAACGCTGTACCCGCCTCTCTACATAACAAATCCGCAAAAAAGATCCCCGAAACGAAGGCTTAATAGTGATAAGGTACTATTTAGCTTTGCGAGGGGCAGAGAACGGTGTGACCGTAAAGGTCACGCCGTTTTTCTGCGTCCAAGGGTAGATTCTGCGATCATGGGTTCTGCCAGCACGGGGATCTCCACATCGTCCACGAAGTTGAAGAAAATCTCCACCTTCTGTCGGCGCTTGCCGCTGGACTTGTCCGGCGCATGAATGACGATCTTCCTGATATACTCGTTGACAATCGTCTGCGTCAGTTCGGTGACGTCCACATACTTTTTCGTCAGCGCAATGAAGGCGTCCAGATCGTCGCCCATCGCCTGCCGCTGCTCGACCCATTCTTCCGTTGTTTCAATTTCGAGCTTTAACCGTTCCTGCTCTGCTTCATAATCAGCAGTCATCTTCTTGTACTTTTCCTTGCTGATCTCACCGAGGGCATAGTCCTCATAGAGCCGGGATATGACCACATCGAGGGTGGCAAGGCGCTTTTTTGCCTGCTCCATGCGCTTCTGATCTTCCCGGATGTCCCGTTCCTGATCGGCGCGGCGATAATGCAGCCATTCCTCTTGAAAACCCTCCACGTCCTGCCGAATATAGGCATTGACCGCACGGATGCGCTCCAACACCAGTTCCCGCAGTACATCTTCCCGGATATAGTGGGCAGAACAGGTGCCTCGACCGCTTTTGTAGCTGGAGCATACATAGTGGTCTTGCTTGCCGTCAAAGTTCTTGCAGGTAGCAAAGTGCAGCTTATTCCCGCAATCGGGACAGAACAGAAGCCCGG
>ENA-OWPM01002290-OWPM01002290.1-human-gut-metagenome-genome-assembly--contig:-NODE-2290-length-12038-cov-7.850705_pt1 | contig 12038 bp, 14 predicted proteins | sample MGYA00248267_ERZ651852 | MGnify/ENA primary metagenome ERZ651852 (study PRJEB26924, sample SAMEA4378228) | human gut metagenome | biome: human gut; feature: human-associated habitat; material: faeces...
CTGTGATCTCTGCACCCCTGTTTATCACGATCACATCACTTACCGATAAGGAATGGCCACGGAAATCTTCCGGGCGGTCAATGTTAAAGCGTTCAAAAATATTGTCTAACGTGATCGTTGGCATCCACGGTGCTGCATAAACCATCCGGTAATCCTTTCCGTCGATGGTATAGCCCAGGCTCTTTGCGGATTCCATTCCCAGCGCCTAGAGGGGTCTGACCATCGAAAATAACCGGAAAGATAATAATCTCCACATAAAATAATTCTAAAATTTGTATAACATAGAATTCCTTACCCACACATAAAACCATCCCAGCTATATGAATAATGTACATAGTCAGGATGGTTTTTATCATGAATGGTTGCTATTACAGTTGTTCTATTTTACAATGATGTTCTTTTGTGTCTTTATTATAACTGATTCCCACACCCAGGATTTGTCCGGTGTATCTTTCCTTTTCCCCAGGCTTTCCCTTAAAGCGGAGCGCATACTGTTTTTCCCTGATCTGCCGGATTGCTTCTTCCGGTGAGTGACCTGCCTTTAATTCCAGGATCAGCCCTGTATCTGCCGGGTTTTCCGGATAAAAAATAAAATCTACAAATCCTTTACCTGCTTTATCTTCACGTTCTACCCGGTATCGGTCTCTGGCAGATAAATATACCAGATTTACTACCGCAGCCAGTTCCGTTTCGTTATTATACGAAAGAATCGGTGTTTCTGTATTGTGTGCCAGCTGCAGGATCTCAGCCATCCGGTCTGTGTCACCAGAAAGAGTTGCTTTTAGCATCTGGTCAGAAATATTAGCCAGACGATAGACATAACCCAGACTTTTCTCACTACGCAGAAGTTCTTCGTATTTGAACATTAATTCCCTGTTGGGAATAAATACTTTTCCCTTTGTATAAGTCAGCAGTCCATAGACCACCATAGCCGAATAAATCTGGTTTTTGGTTCGCAGATCCATGGCAGAAGCTGCAAACTCCTCCACCCGGGCATCGATTCCCTCTCCTGAAATCATCAGCGCCAGGTCATCCCGTATGTGCTCTATATCATTTCGTATATAATAAAAAATTTCATCATAAGGTCCGGAGCTTGTCCAATAATTCGACAGCTGATTGAACCGTAGCGCCATTACCACAGATCTTGGATTGTAGAGACGCCTGCCGGAGGCAGTAAAATATCCATCATACCACTCACGTAACCCCTCTCTGGAAACCTGCGGATCTTTGCATAGATGGAGATATTTATCATAGAGAACATCTACTTCCTCATCCGTGAAGCCAAAATATTCCCCGAACATTTCCATAGAAGTCATTTTAAACTCCGTGAACATATTCAGTTCTGAACCGCTGGAATATTTTGCGATGGGAAGAATTCCAGTAATATATGCCAAGGCAACATATTCCTGATCTTTTAACAGCGATTTCAGGAAAAGGATATATTTTTCCTTTTCCCCATCCGTGATAAACGAAAGATGAAATACTGCATCCCATTCATCCATGACAAATACAAACTGTGTATCATATTTCGCAGAAATTATAGCCAGGAGATCCCAGACAGCAGTTTTATTGGTAGTGGAAATATCCGGAAAAGCGGCTAGCAAATCATGTTTCAGACCTTCAGAAATACGTCTGATATACTGCTGATAGGAAGTGCAGTTTTCCGGAAGACGGCTAAAATCAATATAGATCACATTGTAATGGTTCAGGTATTTTCTGTATCTGCTTTCGTCAGAAATATACAGATTGTCAAACACATCAGCACTGTCCCAGCCTTTTCCAAGAAAAGCCCCTATCATATTTGCCATGATTGTTTTTCCAAAACGTCGCGGTCTGGTAATGCAGATATACTGTGTTTCCTCCTCAATACAGTCAAAAAGATCCCTTAAGATATTGGTTTTATCTACAAAATAGCTGGTAGCTGACATTTTTTCATATCGTTTATAAGGAAGAACACTGTTCAAGTAAAAGCCCATAGATTTCTCACCTCCTGCATAATCTATATGCTTCATATGATCGGTAAATTGTTTCACTACTCTCAGTATAACAAACACCGTAAAGACTTACCAGAGGAAAATACCGCCGTTTATATAAAAGTGACCGTGTCTTTAAAAACCGGCAAAAGCCTTGATTTTATTCAATGTCATTAACTTTAGCAAAAGCAGAAATCGTAATTATTATAAATTATGATTCCTGCTTTTTTACTTTTGATATGGGCATACTTATCCCTTGTTTCTACTATTCATATCTTTTTAGCTAATACGCTCTTTTATGAGTATTTGAATATTTTCCTGCTAACTGGCCTTTCGTTCTTTTGTAATGACGGTCAGGACGAATCGGAACAAGATTCTTACTGATATCTTCATATATCTGTTGAAACAAGATACTTTTCTTTTTCTCATTCGTCTCAAGAAGAATATAGATCAGATCATTTTTTAAGATTCCAATACTAACTGTCTGATTGATCATCATTTTATGCTTTTTCTCTGTCTCTTTCTGATCCAGTTCACGTTCTGCGTCTAATATGATATCTTCAGCTAAATTACTCAGATATATGGTACTGTATATATCCTGTAATAACAGAATCGCTTTTGTCCCTGTGAAATTTTCTAATTGTAGCCGACTTTTTAAGGTTTCGTATGCAGTTTCTATTCCCCATATGCCGATATTTTAGAAATGCCGACTTTTGACTTTCTGAAATATTAGATTTATAGGACTTTATAAATATATCGGCATTTCTTACTATAGAGATGTAACCAGTTATCACTGTAGCTAGTCCATCTGCATTCACATCTTTTCAGAAGAACGAGGGCAATGCACCTGTATCAGGCAGGATTGCCACTTCCTACTATATCTGAATGGCTTGGTCATTCGAACATAGAAATGTCTCGTTTCTATGTAAAGGTTACTGAAGCAATGAAGAAGGAAGCACCACATAAGCTTAGCGATAGTGATAGTTCCGTCTTTAAGGATTATGTGGTGTTCAAGTATGCCAATGACGAAGATATTATCAAACGGCTTTGTGGATTGAAATAAATGCCGATAGTTTATTACCGTGCCTGACATCGGGTCAGGCATGGGATCTTATAGAAAATTTATCGGCATTTCTAAAATATCGGCATAATCGACCATCTCATATGATATAATTCTTTAATTTCGTTTGTAGAGAATTCAATTTCTGAGAGATTCGTGGCTAACACTTCTAAGCTTTCATTTTCTAATGGGATTTTTATCATACGTAATGAAATTTCTCCCAGTTCTTTCATACGTTCTCCATCTATCGTCCCTTCATAATGTCTGATTCTTGACTTATCAAGTTTTATTTTAACCAATTGATCATTTTCCGACAGACTGCTTTGTTCTTTTTTATAATCACTGCTTTTTAAACGTACGATAAATTTAATACCTTTATCCATCATATGTATAAACGCAGGTGTAGAAGGATATCCTCGGTCCATGATAATGATAAATGGAATATTTCCTATTGTTTCCGGTATTCGCTCTAATTGCTTTTCTGCCAGGCGCATCTCATCAAATTTTACTTTGTTACAATCACTTTCTAGTATCATGCGATTCATTACATCATAGATACAGCCTAATCCTATTTGAGCCTGGGGTTTTGTATTTTTTCGGCTTGCAGAACCATACAGTTCCAGCGTTTCAGCAGTGGTAGGAATATTAATGTCTGAGCCGTCTGCTGCTAATATTAAATGACCTTTATAAGTTGAAAAAGAAGAATCCGCATAGAAGTTGCGGTTATGATATTTATACAGTTCTAAAAAAGCATCTGGATTAAGTTTCATACGCTGTTTCAGATATCCTGGTTTGGAAATGAAAGTTCCTGGATGAGCAATTTTCATATAATTTCTCAGTTCCAATGCCAATGTCAGCCCCTTTCTGTTTATCATTGTGAAAGGAAGATCCTGAAGAGGCATTTTTCTGGTTCTGGTAAAATGATTTTGGTTACCAGACCGACAAAATGCCCTAAATTCATTAGAATTCATTTTTTCTATATCCATGAATGTACGTTTTTGAGAATGTTTCATGAGCATCACATCCTTTTCTGCGGCAGGTTCATGGTTTCTCTTTACAATATAAGCATATCAAAAAAAGCAGAAGATATCTAATCCTTTTGGAATAAATATCTTCTGCTTTAAGTTAATGACATTGAGTAAAATCAAGGGTTCCGAGAGGCTACCGTAGAAATGGAAGTAAGCCCGTTGAGGGCATTGACACACTTCATAAATGCTCCAAAGAATAGTAGGTTTGCTATGTAGAAATGGAAGTAAGCCCGTTGAGGGCATTGACACGGCTCTGGCTTTGGCGCGGTTCTCTGTTTAATAGTAAATGCCTGGGTCTGACCCTGTGAAGTACAACTAAAAAGGATAAAGCAGAGCTAAAAGATCTAAACACTTCCGGGGTCAAATAGATGTCGGAGTCTGACCATATGAAGTACAACTAAAGAGGATAAAGCAGAGCTAAAAGATATATAAAAGAATTATAAAATGATTTAAGCGTCAAAAGCCCGTACCTATTCAGTTAGATTTGTACCTTAAAAATTTAACACATGATACCATACCCATATCATCCATTATCTGTTAAAATTCATTAGGAAAGTATCAGATTCAGAGCAGATAAAAAGAGCAGTTGGGTGTGTTGCAGTAATGTAACGTGCTAAGCGTAGACAGCAAGGTAGTAGGGATGGTAACAATAAATGACTCCCACATGACATGTATATTAAATGCGTTTCATGGGGAGTCATTTTTTTATGCAGTTTTCTGTACAGCCAGAGCCTTGATTTCTTCTAAGGTCAGGTCTGTAAAAACGGCAATATCTTTGTAAGTGAGTTTACCGGAAGCCAGCATACGCTTAGCAATTTCTACGGCTTTTTCATGAGAACTTTCTTTTCGCATATTTTCCATTTCTCTGCACATAGTCAAAACTCCTTCCTCATCTTCTTTGAAATAACGTACCCTGTCAGCAAGTATTTTATAATACATATCTTTCGGATCGGTACAGGAAAAATCGTGCATTAATTTTCCGAGTTCTGTTTCGTCTTTGATTTGGGAATTTACATAAATAATATGAGCTTCATCTCCAAATGGTTCACCGGTTTCCTGGACGATGCGGTCAATGTGATAGATTGGAAGCCCGGATTTTAATACATCATTTTCAGTAATAAAAATCACATAGGTTTCAGTGAGGGCATCATATTTATCACCGGCTTCAGTTATATTGGCATCTATAAGACTGCTGTTATATCTTGCACGTTTTGCACCAGCACCACGATCACTTCTTTGGATTTCTATATTATAAGTGCGGTTATTAGTATCGACAGCTAATATATCCAAGCGAACAGAACGTCCCTGTAAATTTTTTATATCATATTGTCCCTGCACAGATTGTACTTTAAGGTCATGCCTTTGTAAAATGATTTGAAGTAGAAATTCAGCACATGCCGTATCTTCAAAAACTTTACTCATAAAATCATCATCTAAAAGACGGAAACCTCTAAGGCGTTGCAGATCTTCTTTATGTTTTTGTTCAAAATCTAGTGTTTCTTCTGTATTATTCATCGTGAAAACACCACCTGCTTTCCTTTAGAATGGGATATAGTAAACATGAATTTCTGTATCATTATTTTAACATGGTAGATAGTAATCCTCAATACCCGAATTTTGAAATGCCAAATACCGATGAAAAATAACAGTCTATAAATCCTTTTCTTTTTCAAGCTCTTGTTCTTTCTCACGATTCTTCCCAAGAATCATATCAATATTAGCAGACACAGGCTGGCGCTTTAGAGAACCCGAAAGCGGATGCTTTCCTGATGTTTCATTATGCAGCAGATATGACATATTATACGACAGATTGAAAAAAGATGTAAAATAGCAAGATTGCCTGATGGAAAATATTTATTCCATCAGGCAATCCTATGTAAACATTTCTTTAGTTTTGATTATTCTGCAGATTCTTTAGAAACAGAATTTTTCTTTTTTCTGGATTTACCAGAAATCATTTTATGACCGGAGTAGACAGCCATAATCATGCAGAGAAGAAAGCTGAAAGCAAAATATTTGTGAGCAGTTTTCATGTTTTTATAGCCGGTATAAAAGGTTCCAATCATGGCTGCCAATGCACCAAGTGACCAATATTTATGTGCTTTCATTTGATATACCTCCTGCGTTTTTTTATATAATACCTCTTTTTAGAAAGCATGAAAACAGGAAATTTATAAATTCTGTTCTTTCTCAATCTGCTGTTCCTGTTCGTAGCTCTTCCCAAGGATCATATCAATATTGGCAGACACGGTACGAAACTCCCGTTCATAATTCCGGCGGTTAGAAAAATCTTCCCGTTGCATATTTCGCAATTCAATAAGTCGGTCTTTTTCAGCATAGAGGGCTTTCGTGGAAGGCAGCTTATTTCCGACAGATTTTTCTTTCAGTGTTCGGAGAGCTGTATCATAAAGAGAAACTTTTTATTTTTATGGTAATAGCTGTTTAGTTTCTGACATTCAGATTACAAACCTGTTTGCGGCAGAGTTATTGATGCCGTATGAAGTCTTTCGGAAAAATTTCTTTGCACATATGAACGAATTGGAAATAACTCCCGGGAAGGTACGGTTGGATGAGGCTATCCGTCTGATTGTTTGTCAGATGAGTGATTTTTTGGTTCCTTATGCGATTAGCATAAATTAAGTCTGCGAAGCAAACGATACTCCTTGGGCTTTGCACAAGGAGATTCATATTCCTTGTATCGCACGGCGTGTTACTGGACGCGGAGTGAACAGTAACCAGTAAATAAACAATTTATTGACAAATAACTGACCAGATGTAATAATACCACTCAGAGATAGTATTTGGACTCAAAACTATACTCTGGCTGAAATCACTGGAATCTTATATAAAAGCAGCCAGCCGGAATCCGGAAACGGGAACGGAGGGATGTATGTAATTTTAAAAGATACGAGCCGGTATTTATGATACAAAAAATCAGATTTCCAATAATCTATGGAATAGTAAAACATATTTTATGTATCAGAAACAGGACTCAATATACAGGGAATCAATCAGAAGCGTTTCAGGGTCAAGGTGTATCCTGATGTGCTTTTTTGCAGATCATAAAGGTATATTTCCTTTTTATGGTGCTGCTTGACTCTGATTTTTCCCGCAGGAAAGGACTATATAAGATGACAATAGAAATGTTAAAAGGAAAAATCCACAGAGCAACTGTTGTCCAGGCCGAACTGGATTATGTGGGAAGCATTACTGTGGATGAAGAACTGCTGGAAGCTGCCGGAATACTGGAATATGAGAAAGTTCAGATTGTAGATGTGAACAATGGCAGTCGATTCGAGACATACACAATCTGCGGAAAACGCGGAAGCGGTATGATCTGTCTGAACGGAGCAGCAGCAAGATGTGTAAGCACAGGTGACAAGATTATCATCATGGCTTACGCAGGATATGAGCCTGAAGAGGCACGCATTCATAAGCCTGCAGTTGTATTTGTAGATGAAGAGAATAAGATCAGCAGAGTGACCAATTATGAGAAACATGGTCTGCTGAAAGACATGGCCTGAAAACGTTGATATCAGATTAGAGGCTATCATAAGATGAAAGTGAATTCAGAAAAGAGGCTATCTCAAAATCTATGATACCGGTCCATTGACCGAGAAAGAGGAGATAACAATGCAGGTAACAAAAACAGTAGAAGAAACAAGAAAACAGATCAAAGCATGGAAAAAAGAAGGTAAAACTATAGGTCTTGTTCCAACAATGGGATTTCTTCATGAGGGACATGCAAGTCTGATCAAAAAATGCAGAGAACAGAACGACATTGTAGTTGTGTCTGACTTTGTCAATCCAACACAGTTTGGTCCGACAGAGGATCTTGAGGCATATCCAAGAGATTTCGAACGCGACAGCAAACTCTGTGAAAGTCTTGGCACAGACCTGATCTTCTGCCCTGAACCTTCTGAAATGTATCATGATCCCCATGCATTTGTAAGTATCGATACATTATCTGAGACACTTTGTGGAAAAACACGTCCTATCCATTTCAAAGGTGTGTGCACAGTTGTAACCAAGCTGTTCCATATTGTAGCCCCGGACAGAGCATATTTCGGACAGAAGGATGCTCAGCAGCTGGCCATCATCCGCAAAATGGTCCAGGATCTGAATTTTGATATAGAAATCGTAGGCTGCCCGATCGTCCGTGAAGAGGACGGACTGGCAAAATCCTCCAGAAATACATATTTAAGCGATGAAGAGAGAAAGGCTGCTCTCTGTCTGTCCAGATCCGTAAAACTCGGACAGGAAATCATTCACGCAGGTATTTCCGCAGAAGAACTTCTCGGCAAAATGCGTGCAGTGATCGAGGCAGAGCCTCTGGCAAAAATCGATTACGTTTCCATGGTAGATGCACTTACCATGCAGCCTGTGGAAAAAGCTGATCATAATGTTCTCGTAGCAATGGCTGTCTATATTGGCAAAACAAGACTGATCGATAACTTCAGCTACGAGGTATAATATATGGAAAATATTTTAAAGAAAATAGGAAAAATCAGCAGTTTTGCATCCAGATATATTGGAATCATCATCATTGCCTTTTCATGCCTTGCCTTTTTCTGGAGGGATGGATTTGCATGGATGACAAATTATACATCTGTTTTTCTGGGCGTGATCATGTTTGGTATGGGACTGACCATACGTCTGGAAGACTTCCGGGCAATTTTTTCCAGACCAAAGGAAGTGATCATTGGCGCAGTTGCACAGTATACGATCATGCCAGTCGTAGCCTGGGTATTGTGTAAAATTATGAATCTTCCCGCAGATCTGGCTCTGGGTGTGATTCTTGTGGGATGCTGTCCTGGTGGAACAGCCAGCAATGTGATTACCTATATTGCAGGCGGTGATGTTGCACTTTCAGTAGGAATGACCATCGTTTCCACTCTGGCTGCTCCTGTTATGACTCCATTTCTTGTGTACATTCTGGCAGGTGCCTGGGTGGAAGTATCCTTCTGGGCAATGGTACTTTCTGTTGTAAAAGTAATTCTGGTTCCTGTACTTCTTGGAATCCTTCTCCGTACACTTGCAGGAGATCATGTAGATAAAGTTTCAGATGTTATGCCATTGATCTCTGTTGTAGCCATTGTTATGATCATTGGCGGAATCGTGGCAATTAATGCAGAGAAAATCTTAAGCTGCGGAGTTCTGGTCCTTGGCGTTGTTGCGGTCCACAATTTCTGTGGTATGATGCTTGGACTCCTTGCAGCAAAAATTTTCCATGTAGAATATACACGGGCAACAGCTATAGCTATTGAAGTGGGCATGCAAAACAGCGGACTGGCAGTTTCTCTGGCAGCAGCTAACTTTGTAGCCAATCCACTGGCAACTCTTCCAGGTGCTATTTTCAGTGTATGGCATAATATTGCAGGCTCCATCTTTGCAGGAATCCGCCGTTCCGGCGTAGAAAACCGGACACGCACAGGTGAAAATGGTGTGTCTGCAGCATAAATAACAAGGGAACGTAGAAAAAAAATCCCCGGAATCCTTGGCTTAACAGTGATAAGAAACTAACACATTGGGGTCAGACCATCCGCTTTTTACAAGAGCAACCGTAGAACTCTTTGCAAAAGAAGGAGCAAAAGTCATAATTGTTGGAACAAAGGAAGAACTGGGAGAAAGCTGTGTGAATGAAATCAAGTCAGCCGGAGGAGAAGCGATTTTCTGTAAAACAGACGTGACATCTGATGAAAGTCTTGATAACCTGGTTAAAACAGCTCTGGACGCCTACGGAAAAATAGACATTCTCGTTAATAATGCAGGAGTAGGCGGAACAACTGCCGATATGGATCAGATCACAATGGATGAATGGAACACTGTTCTTGCAACAAATCTCACAGCACCATTTGTTCTTTGCAAGAAAATAATTCCTATTATGGAAAAACAAGGAGCTGGAACCATCGTCAATGTAGCTTCCATGGCAGCAACCGCAGCAGGCCGCGGAGGGCTTGCTTACACTTCTGCCAAACATGGCCTTCTTGGACTCACCCGTCAAATGTCATTGGATCATGGACGTACAGGAGTGCGTATAAATGCTGTTCTTCCAGGACCGATTGCAACAGATATGATTGCACGTGTGCTTGCAATTCCACAGCATCCGGTAACAATGAAGATTGGAATGAGTCCGGCAAAACGTCCTGGAGAACCTATCGAAGTAGCACAGGCTATTGCATTCCTTGCATCAGACGAAGCTAGTTTCATCCATGGAGCGGCTTTGGCTGTAGATGGCGGATATACGATATTTTAAAAATAATTGATATGCATTGGAAAAAGGAGTCATTTGGACTCCTTTTTTTCAGTACGTAAGACTTGACTGCGGAGATATCTCAAAACATGGTGACCTTAAGGAAAGTCCCCCAAATCTGACATCCTATGAAAAACGGAGGCGAGAGAGTTATGTTCGATACCATTCATCATATTGCAATCATTGGAAGCGATTATGAAAAATCAAAACATTTTTATGTGGATCTGCTTGGGTTTAAAGTAATCAGAGAAAATTATCGAAAAGAACGTGATGATTACAAGATTGATCTGGCATGTGGAACGCAGGAAATAGAACTTTTTATAATAAAAAATGCTCCAGCTCATGTAAATTATCCGGAAGCATTGGGATTACGCCATCTGGTATTTAAAGTTAAGAGTGTAGATGATACAGTAAAAGAATTGAATGGGAAAGGAATTGAAACAGAGCCGGTACGCCTGGATGATTATACCGGAAAGAGAATGACATTTTTCCATGATCCAGATGGACTTCCATTGGAAATTCATGAGTAGAAAATAGCATAGAATAAAAAGAGACAGATGCAGGTAATGAAATACTCCCACATCTGTCTTTTTTGCGCAAAGATTTATTTATCGGAATGTCGCAGACAGCTTTTTATAAAGGCAGCAGCTTTTATCATTTGTTCTTTTTCTTCATTTCTTTTAAAATCGGGTCTGTAAAATTCCTAATTTTACCATCAATGCTTCCTGCAAGATCTGAGAAAAGTTAATGTTTTCACGGATTGCAGCTTCATTAAGCCATTCTGGGATGCTCAATGTTTTCTTTACTGCACGAGAACAATTCGCTCTGCGATATTCCGCCATATCAAATTCTACGATCACTAGAGTTCCATCTTCTGGATCTATAGCATCAAGAGCTGAGGCTTCTGGTATTGGTTCCTTTTCATTTTCTCTTGCGGTCAATGCCAGTCCAAGGGCATCCACAGACATTTCATATGCTTCCTGCATATCTTCGCCCTGTGTCATACATTCTGGAATATCCGGAAATGTAACCCAAAATCCGCCTTCCTCTGCTTTATGAAATACTGCCGGATAAAATAATCTATTCATATAAACACCCTCCATTTCAGGCGGCAGGGCTATTTAAGCCCCGCCTGTTTGAGTATTGCCTGCGCCAATCCCTTTTTCAGATCTTTGGAGTGATAAGGAACGATTACCGTTCTTCCGGTTTCTTGGTTATTCAGTTTGACATGAGAGCCATTCTGATTTACCGTTTCGAAACCATTTTCTTTCAGGAGAGTTAACATCTCCTTAGGACTCATTGGCATCTTTTGTATCTCCTTTCCTTATCATACTTATATTGTAATACGTATTTATACGTATGTCAATTGCTTCGTATATTTTTTGTATTGTATATTGTAGCCTGGTGGAAAGGCAATATGTGGGTTTATCGATACGGTGAGATTTCATACAGCTCTGCGGTGTCGGAAGGAACTATTCATGCTATACAAGGATTGTACGTCAACTGGAGAGAGCCTATACTTTGGCTTCCAGCTCTTTCCGTTCTCTCTGGCATTTGTACAATCTGTATGCATAACTGGAGAAAGTAGCATAAGAAAAGAAGAGATCCTGTCAGCGGTTGTAAAAAATGGGCAGTCATATGAGGAGATTATGAACTTTTTGAATGCAGAATCAGATGGAGAAAAGACGGAAAAATAGAATTATTTTGAGTCGCAGATATAGCGA
>ENA-OWPM01002297-OWPM01002297.1-human-gut-metagenome-genome-assembly--contig:-NODE-2297-length-11990-cov-2.655551_pt1 | contig 11990 bp, 9 predicted proteins | sample MGYA00248267_ERZ651852 | MGnify/ENA primary metagenome ERZ651852 (study PRJEB26924, sample SAMEA4378228) | human gut metagenome | biome: human gut; feature: human-associated habitat; material: faeces...
GGGGCGGCGCCATGATGTTCAACGATATCGTGGTTCAGGAAGAGGCTATGCCGATTATCAAGGAATTGGGCGTAAGCTATAAGGAAGGTGCTAATGGTACGTATATCATGGATTCGGTACATACCACTTCTGCTTTGATTTATCAGGCGACGAAGGCGGGCGCTACGATCTTTAACTGCTATTCGGTAGAGGACGTGGTGTTTCATAACGATGCCGTAGCCGGTGTGGTAGTGAACTGGGCTCCGGTAATCCGTGAAGGGATGCACGTGGATCCGTTGACGATCATGGCTAAGGCTGTCTTGGAAGGTACGGGGCATGATTGCGAGATTGCCCGTGTGGTAGCCCGTAAGAATGATATCCAATTGAATACACCGACCGGAGGCGTGATCGGCGAGCGTTCCTTGAATGTGGAGCTGGGTGAGCAGACGACGGTGGAGAACACGAAGGAGATCTACCCGGGATTATTCGTTTCCGGTATGGCCGCTAACGGCGTAAGCGGTAGCTTCCGTATGGGACCGATCTTTGGCGGCATGCTGATGAGCGGCAAGAAGGCTGCTGAGTTGATCTGCGAAAAACTTGGGAATTGAAAATTGAAAATTGAGAATTGAAAATTATAGATTGTTGTATCTTTAATTTTCAATTCTCAATTCCCAACGGTTTTTCCTTGTCTCAAGAATAAGAATCCCGTTATGATCAACGCCGTGGATAATCCCGTATAGAATACGGAAATGAAAGAATTCGGCAGTAAATGGAACGTGCGGATCGTGATCCCGAAAGCGATCATGAAGATCATGATAATCCAACCTTTCACGTCGAAGAAAGAGAACGGGCAATGTTTCCCGTTTTTCCGGGAGATCCGTTCGGAATGTTTATAGAAAAGCCGTTTAAAGACCAAATTGAAGAAAAGCAAGAAAACGATGGTCGCTTCCCCGATCTTGAATAACCAATAATGGGTATCGTTTAACCATGTGACGATACCGATGCGTAAGATATTGATACCGGCGAAAATCCATACGCAACCGGCGGTATATAATAATATCTTTTTATTTACTCCAAACTTCATCTATCTTTTTATTTACCGCAAACTTACAACATTCATGTAAAAAACGGAAAAATATCCTTATCTTTGTGCCATGCGTGAGAAAATGAAACAGAGGATTGTACAATACGTGGTGCTGATGGCCGGCATCTTGGCGTTGCTTTCTGTGGTTATCCCTCACCATCATCACCGGGACGGGATGCCTTGTTATCAATCCTTGACCGCGGAGCAAGCGCATGGCGATAAAAGCACAGATACGCATGATTGCGGTTGCGACGGGCATAACTTGGCCTATTTCAGTACGCATATTTTTCATTTTATGGATGGAGATGTGGATATACATCTGATGCCGTTACTCGTCTTATTTGATTACATTTATCCACCTGAACCGGCGTTTTGCGGACAGCTCCTTGATCACGAGAACGCCCCCTACATTGAGTCGCTGCACGACGCTTGGATAGTGAGTGCCTCGGGACTTCGTGCCCCTCCTATGTCTTGATATCTCGTTTGTGAGAGTGGGTGAGGACAGACTTGCCCCTATCTATTTATTATTAACGATATCAAGATTTTTTACACAATGAAGAAAATATATTTGGTAGGTGCGATGTGCGCTTACCTGTTTGCCGGTTGTGCGGGAAATGCGTCGCAAGCCGGACACGATGAGCATAATCATGAATTAGAGGCTCACGACCATGAGCATGAAGGTGAGGATCACGATCACGATCATGATCATGAGGGACATGAACACGAAGGCCATGACCATGAGCATGAGTCCGGTGGTACCCATCCCGGCGAGATTGTCTTTAAGAAAGCCTTAGCCGAGGCCGTTGGTTTGCAGACCGTAACGGTTAATCCCGCTCCTTTCACGGATGTGATTAAGACGAGCGGACGAGTAATGGCGGCGCAAGGGGAGGAGTCCGTGATCGTCGCTACCGTCCCCGGCGTGATCTCGTTTGGTAGCTTGCCATTCGTGGATGGTACGGCGGTACGCAAGGGACAGGCCGTGTTGAGTATCGCTTCCAACGCCCTCTCTGATGGAGACGTGGCGGCAAAGGCTAAATTCGCTTATGAGACGGCGAAAAAGGAATACGAGCGTATGCAAGCCTTGGTAGGCGATAAGATCGTATCCGCCAAGGATTTCGAGCAGGCCCGCTTGAATTACGAGAACGCCAAGGTCGCTTATGAGGCGATAGCGGGAAAACAGACGGCGAAAGGCGTGTCTGTAGTCTCTCCCTTGAACGGTTACTTGAAGAACATCCAAGTGAAAGAGGGTGATTATGTATCCGTAGGTCAGCCTTTGGCTACGATCTCGCAAAACAATCGTTTGGTATTGCGTGCGGACGTGTCTGAGAGGTATTACAACGATCTTCCCATGATCCAAACCGCTAATTTCATGACTCCGTATGATAACGCTCTCTATAAATTGTCTGATTTGCGTGGACGGTTGTTATCGTATGGAAAGGCTTCCGATATGAACTCTTTCTATGTACCGGTGACTTTCGAGTTCGATAATAAAGGAGCGGTTATCCCCGGTTCTTTCGTGGAGATTTTTTTGTTGACAAAGCCGATGGAGAATGTCTTGAGCGTGCCTGTCTCCGCCCTTATCGAGGAGCAGGGCGTTTATTCGGTATTTATCCGTCTGGATGAGGAAGGCTATAAGAAGCAATGGGTGACGCTGGGAGCGAATAACGGCTCGGAGGTACAGATCCTTTCCGGATTGAAACCGGGCGATGAGGTCGTGACCCGTGGCGCTTACCAGATCAAGTTGTCTTCCGCTTCTAACGCGATACCGGCTCATAGCCATAGCCATTAATAGGAGGGATGTTGCATGTTAAATAAGATAATTTATTATTCATTGCACAACCGGTTGGTAATCTTGGTTTGTGCGCTATTGCTGATGATCTGGGGTACGTACACGGCGTTTAATACGGACGTGGATGTGTTCCCGGACTTGAACGCCCCAACGGTCGTGATCATGACCGAGGCGAACGGTATGGCTCCCGAGGAGGTGGAACGCTTGGTGACATTCCCTGTGGAGACTGCCGTGAACGGTGCGATGGACGTACGGCGTGTGCGTTCCTCGTCTACCACCGGATTCTCCGTGGTTTGGGTAGAGTTCGATTGGGGTACGGATATTTACCGGGCTCGTCAGATCGTGTCCGAAAAACTGGCTGTCTTGGGTGAGAGCCTTCCCGAGAACGTAGGTAAACCGACCTTAGGCCCGCAGTCATCCATCTTGGGTGAGATGATGATCCTCGGTTTGACCGCCGATTCCACGTCTTTGTTGGACTTACGTACGATCGCCGACTGGACGATCCGTCCCCGTTTGTTGTCTACGGGCGGTGTGGCGCAGGTGGCCGTGATCGGTGGCGATATTAAGGAGTACCAGATCTTGTTGGACCCGGCTCGTATGAAGCACTACGGTGTAGGGTTGAACGAGGTGTTGGATGTTTGTCGGAATATGAACCGGAACGCCAATGGTGGTGTATTGTATGAGTTTGATAATGAGTATATCATCCGGGGAGTCTTGTCTACGTCGAAGGCGGAGGAGATCGCTCAGGGTGTGGTGAAGACTGTGAATGAGTATCCGGTTATGCTGGGTGATATCGCTACGGTTAAGATCGGCGGTAAAAGCCCGAAGTTGGGAACCGCTTCCGAGCGGACAAAGCCAGCCGTGCTGATTACCGTGACCAAACAGCCGGATACGAGTACGGAGAAGTTGACGGAGAAGCTGGACGAGATTGTTGTCGATTTGCGGAAGAACTTGCCGGCGGATGTACATGTCTCTACGGATATATTCCGCCAGAGTCATTTTATCGATAACTCTATTAATAATGTAAAGAAGAGCTTGTTTGAGGGTAGTTTCTTCGTGGTGATCGTCTTGTTCCTGTTCTTGATGAATATACGTACGACAGTGATCTCGTTGGTAGCCTTGCCGTTATCTTTACTGGTCTCTATCATCGTATTGCATTACATGGGATTAACGATTAACACGATGAGCTTGGGAGGTATGGCGATCGCTATCGGTTCCTTGGTGGATGACGCTATCGTGGACGTGGAGAACGTGTATAAACGAATCCGGGAAAACCGGCTCTTGCCTCCGGATCAGCAACGCTCTACCTTGGAGGTGGTTTACGACGCTTCCCGTGAGGTACGTATGCCGATCTTGAACTCTACCTTGATTATCGTGGTGAGTTTCGTGCCCTTGTTCTTCTTGAGTGGTATGGAAGGCCGTATGTTGGTTCCGCTGGGTATCGCTTTTATCGTGGCGTTGTTTGCTTCTACGGTAGTGGCGCTTACCTTGACCCCGGTGCTTTGTAGCTATTTGTTGAACCGTAAAGCGACGGGAATGAAGGAACTGCGTGAGGCTTGGATAGCCCGGAAGTTGAAGGTGGTGTATAAACGGGCTTTGGAGTTAGCGTTGGCTTACCAGAAATGGGTACTAGGTACCACGATCGCTTTGTTTGTGGTCGCCTTGGTGATATTCTTTCATTTGGGTCGTAGTTTCTTGCCCCCGTTCAATGAGGGTTCTTTTACGATCAACGTAAGTTCACTTCCGGGAATTTCCTTGGACGAGTCGGATCAGATCGGACGCCGTGCGGAAGCGTTGCTGTTGCAAGTGCCCGAGATAAAGACTGTGGCTCGGAAAACCGGTCGTGCGGAATTGGATGAGCATGCCTTGGGCGTGAATGTTTCCGAGATCGAGGCTCCTTTCGAATTGCAAGACCGTAGTCGGGATGAGGTGATGAATGATGTCCGCAAGAAGTTATCTACGATCAGCGGCGCTAATATAGAGATCGGGCAACCTATTTCCCATCGTATCGACGCTATGCTTTCCGGTACGGAGGCGAATATCGCTATCAAGCTGTTTGGTACGGACTTGAACCTGATGTTTACGGTCGGTAACCAGATCAAGGCCGCTATCCAAACGATCCCGGGTCTGGTGGACTTGAAGGTAGAGCAGCAGATCGAGCGTCCGCAGTTGACAATCACCCCGAAACGTGAGTTGCTGGCTAAATATGGTATTCCCCTGCCAGAGTTCGAGGAATATATCAATGTGATGTTGGGTGGAGAGGCCGTAAGTCAGGTGTACGACGATGGCAAGAGCTTCGACCTGACCGTGAAGACCTCCGACGCCAGCCGTGCCACGATGGATGATATTAGCAATCTGATGATCGATGCCGCCGGGCAGAAAGTGCCGCTAAGCTACGTGGCCGATATCCGTTCGGTGACCGGTCCGAATACGATCAATCGTGAGAATGTGCAACGTAAGATCGTGATTAGTGCCAATGTATCGGAACGTGACTTGCGGGGTGTCGTGAATGATATTCGTAACAAAGTGGATGAGAGCATCAAGCTTCCGGAGGGGTATCATATCGAGTATGGCGGCCAATTCGAGAGCGAGGAGGCAGCTAGCCGCACGTTGTTATTGACGTCTCTTATGTCATTATTGGTGATTTTCATGTTACTATACAATGAGTTCAAGAACGTGAAGGAGAGCGGCGTGATCTTGTTGAACCTACCGTTGGCGTTGATCGGTGGCGTGATTATCCTATGGCTTACTTCCGGCGAGATCAGTATCCCGGCGATTATCGGTTTCATTTCCTTGTTCGGTATCGCTACCCGAAACGGTATGCTACTGATCAGCCACTATACGCATTTGCGTGGAGAGGGAATGGGATTGCGAGAGTCCGTGATACAAGGTTCCCTAGACCGTTTGAACCCGATCTTGATGACGGCGTTGAGTTCCGCCTTGGCGTTGATTCCATTGGCGTTGAATGGCGATCTTCCCGGAAATGAGATCCAAAGCCCGATGGCGACGGTGATCTTGGGTGGTTTATTAACCTCTACGTTCTTAAACGGATTCATCATCCCGATTGTTTATCTGATAATGAACAAGAATAAAGAATAAGTTTTATGAAATCATATATTATAGTCGCCGCCTTGTCTGTATTGACAGGCGGCCTTTCCGCCCAGACTTCTATAGAGGACGTGCTCCGGAGCGTGGAGGCGAACAATAAGGATTTACAGGCGAACAGCCAGTTGCTCCAGTCGCAGAAGCTGGAGGCGAAGTTGGATAATAATTTGCCAGACCCTTCGGTCTCTTATTCGCATTTCTGGGGGAATAAAGAAGGGATGGGATTCACGGGCGAGTTCGTGGCTTCCCAAAGCTTTGATTTCCCGTCTGTATATGTCCGGAAGCATAAGCTGACGAAGGCGAAATCCGCGGGTTTGGATCGTCAAGGGATGGCTTTTCGTCAGCAAATCTTGTTGCAGGTGAAAGAGGTTTGCCTAGATTTGGTGCTGTTGAACCAGCAGAAGAACCTATTGGATACCCGTCTTAGGAACGCCGAGCAACTTTCTGCTTTTTATGCGACTCGTTTGGAGAAAGGAAACGCGAATATCCTTGAGACAAACAAGATCGATCTGGAATTATTGAACGCCCGGACAGAGGCCCGGATGAACGAGACTTCCCGTATTGCCAAGCTGCAGGAGCTAGCTACCCTGAACGGCGGTATCGCTATCGAGTTTACGGATACGCCTTGCCGGATAGGGAGGTGCTTTCCTTTGATGAGCTGCGGACGGAGGCGATGCAATCCGATCCGCAATTACAGACCTTGCGTAGCGACCAGACGACAGCCCTTCGGCAGGTGAGCGTGAATAAGGCAAAAGGTCTGCCCGGCTTTGAGTTAGGGTATCGTATGAATCCCGCCTCGGGTGGAGAGCGTTTCAATGGTTTCTTGGTAGGAATCACCATCCCGTTGTTCTCGAACCGTAATAACGTGAAACAGGCGAAGGCTCAGGCCCGCTATACGGAGATGCAGTTGGAGAGCGCTTCTTTCACGGTAGAGAATGGGTTGAGGCAGCTATATGACCAGTCTGTCTCCTTAAAGAAATCTATCGATGAATATAAGGATGTGCTGAAAAGGCAGAATAGCTTGGTCTTGTTGAACAAGGCTATACAGGCCGGGCAAATCTCTATGATCGAGTATTTCGTGGATGTGACGACCTATTACCAAAGCATGCAAAACTACCTGCAATTGCAAAACCAATACCAAAAGGTCATGGCGCAATTGTATAAGTATCGATTATGATAAGGAACACAACTGTGTTTTCTCTTGAACACAGTTGTGCTTATCCACAGATACAGTTGTGTTTTCTCACGAACACAACTGTGTCTTTACGTTCTCTAAGGATAGCTTAAAGTCACGGATCAATTCTTTCATCACCTCTTCCACGGATAATTCCTCCCAGAATAAAGACGCTACCTGTCCGATCTCTAACTCGCCTTCCTTTAGGTCGCCCTCAAAGATTCCTTTCTTGGCACGTCCTTTGCCCAATAACTCACGTAATTCTTCCACGGACGCTCCCCGGGCTTCCGCTTCTTCCACTGCCGTAGCGAAATCTCCTTTTACCAGACGGGTAGGAGACAGTTTCTTTAATAATAACTTCGTATCGCCTTCCTTAAGATTCAAGCATAGTTTCTTGAAATTCTCGTGTGCCGAGCTTTCTTTGGTCAAGGCGAAACGAGTGCCTATCTGTACGCCGTCGGCCCCTAGTGCGAGTGCCGCTAGCATCGCTTGACCGTTTCCGATACCTCCTGCCGCCAAAAGGGGGAGGGAGGTCGCTTTCCGGACAGCGGGGATCAGGCACATCGTAGTTGTTTCCTCCCGTCCGTTGTGCCCGCCTGCCTCGAAGCCTTCGGCAACGATGGCATCCACTCCGGCCTCCTCGCATTTCGTGGCGAATTTAGAGCTGCTTACCACGTGAACGACCGTCATGTCATGATCCTTCAAATACTTTGTCCATGTTTTCGGGTTACCGGCGGAGGTAAATACGATCTTCACTTTTTCCTCCACCAATATCCGCATCAAGGTATCGATTTCCGGGTACATCAGCGGGACATTCACGCCAAAAGGCTTGTCGGTCGCCGCCTCGCATTTACGGATATGTTCCCGGAGCACTTCCGGGTGCATGGAGCCTGCCCCGATCAATCCTAATCCACCGGCGTTACTAACCGCTGAAGCTAGCCGCCAACCACTACACCAAACCATTCCCGCCTGTATGATGGGATACTGAATACCAAAAAGACTACAAATTCGATTCATATTATTTCTTGCGTTAATCTCGCTAAAATTAGTGAACTATTTTTATTGGAACAACAATTTCTTTGTCGAGGTTGTTGAATAGGCATATAACTTTAAAATATAAGAGATATGCCAGAGAATATAATGAAAACGTTATGGGATGAGAGCGATGATCTTCACGATGAGACCATGTCTACCAATTCGGTATTGTCGGATGATTACACGTCTAATGACATTCAAGATTTACAAGAAACGATCGAAAATGAAAATATCGAGGACGGTATAGAGAGCGATTCGATTGAACATTGAATGAAAGCATATTGGGTCCCCGAAGGGAAGATCTCCCTTTGGGGATCTTTTTTGTGTGAATTGTGAAAATCTTTTTCCGGATTCTAAATAATAACAATTTGAAATAGAATTGTAACGCAAAACTTCGTTATCTTTGTCCATTGTAATTCTAATATAACAATGGCATGAATAAAACGCTTATGGCCGCAGGTTTAGCGGTTATTTTGGGAGCTTGTTCCTCCTCAAAGAAAAGCGATGTAGCGGAAGGCGCTACACCCAATCCGTTTTTTGCGGAGTATACGACACCGTTCGGGGTGCCTCCGTTTGACCAAATAGAGGTGGCTCATTACAAGCCGGCTCTTTTGAAAGGCATGGAAGAGCAGTCGAAGGAGATCGAGGCGATCGTGGCAAATCCGGATGCGCCGACATTCGAGAATACGATCGTGGCCTTAGACCAAAGTGGCGAGTTGCTTACTAAAGTAATGTATGCTTTCGGTGGCCAATCCAGTGTGAATACCACGGACGAGATCCAAGAGCTCGAACGTGAGCTTTATCCCCTTTTATCCAAACATTCGGATGATATCAGCTTAAATCCCAAGCTTTTCGCCCGGGTGAAATCCGTATATGAGAATCAGGCGAGCTTCCATCTGGATAAGGAACAGAAGAAGCTGTTGGAGGAAACCTATAAAAGCTTTGTCCGGGGAGGAGCCAATCTGCCGGAGGATAAGCAGGCGAAGTTGCGTGAGCTGAACGAGAAGATATCCATGCTCCAACTTACTTTCGGACAGAATACCCTGAAAGAGACCAACGATTTCCAATTAGTGATCGATAATAAAGAGGACTTATCCGGTCTGCCGGAAGACGTGATCGTCAAGGCGGCGCAAACGGCCCAAGAGAATGGTCTGGATGGTAAGTGGGTGTTTACCCTCCATAATCCGAGCGTGATGCCTTTCCTTCAATACGCCGATAAGCGTGATTTGCGTGAGAAGATCTTCAAGGCGTATACGAATCGTGGCAACAATAATAATGAGAATGATAATAAGGAGGTCGTTAAGCAGCTGGTTGCCGCTCGTCTGGAGAAAGCCCGATTGATGGGATATGAGGATTATGCCGCTTTCGTATTGGAAGAGAATATGGCGAAGAACGAGAAGAACGTGTATGACTTGCTCGATAAAATCTGGCCGTCTGCTTTGGCGAAAGCGAAAGAGGAATTGGCCGATATCAACGCCGAGATCAAGAAGGAAGGTGGTAATTACGAGGCCGAGGGCTGGGACTGGCGTTATTATTTCGAGAAAGCCAAGAAAGCGAAATATAACTTGGACGAGAACGAGATGCGTCCTTATTTTGAGTTGGGACATGTACGTGAGGGCATCTTCTATGTAGCCAATAAATTATACGGTATCACGTTTACCGAGATCAAGGACATCCCGAAACCGGACCCCGACGCTCTCGCTTTCGAGTGCAAGGATAAAGATGGTACGCATCTGGGCGTGCTGTATATGGATTTCTTTACCCGCCCGGGCAAAGGAGGTGGCGCATGGTGCGGCGGTTACCGTTCACAAACGTATAAAGATGGGAAACGGGTAGCCCCGGTGGTTACTACCGTATTTAATTTCAGTAAACCGGCGGAGGGACAACCGGCGCTTTTGACAGCCGACGAGACTGAGACCGTATTCCATGAGTTCGGTCATGCCTTGCACGGTTTATTCTGCGACGTTCATTATTATGGCGTGTCCGACGTGCCTCGTGACTTTGTGGAGCTACCTTCGCAAGTCGATGAGCATTGGGCCGTTGAGCCGGAGGTATTGAAAGTGTACGCTAAACATTACCAGACCGGCGAGGTAATACCGCAAGCCCTTGTAGACAAGATGATTAAGAGTGGCAAGTATGGACAAGGCTTCGCTACGACGGAGTATCTGGCCGCCTCTTATCTGGATATGGATTATCATGTATTGAAAGAGATCCCTGCCGATTTGGATATCGAGAAATTTGAGGCGAAGGTCTTGGGCGATCGTGGTCTGATCCGTCAGATTCCGTCTCGCTACCGCTCCACTTATTTCGGACATACGATGGAAGGTGGATATACCGCCGGTTATTATAGCTATATCTGGGCGGAAGTGTTGGATTGCGACGCTTTCCAAGCTTATAAGGAGACGGGTGATATCTTCAACCCGGAGGTTGCCTCTAAATTCCGTAAATACGTACTGACCCCGGGCGGCATCGATGATGCTATGGATATGTACGTGAATTTCCGTGGTAAACAACCAAGTATCGATCCGTTGTTGGAGAACAGAGGGCTAAAATGAGAAGAATAATTAGAATAATTCATAACTCATAAATCAAAAAATCAGTAAAGATGAAACAATTAATTATGGCAGCAGGATTAGCCGTTATGCTTACTGCCTGCGGTACTTCCGAAAAGAAGACCGTGGAGGGTGAGAACCCGTTCTTTGCGGAATATACCACCCCGTTTGGAGTTCCACCTTTTGATCAAATCAAGTTCGAGCACTACAAACCGGCCCTATTGCAAGGTATGGAAGAGGGACGCAAGGAGATCGAGGCGATCGTGAATAACCCGGAGGAGCCGACGTTCGAGAATACGATTGTCGCTTTGGATGAGCAGGGTGCGTTGCTTCGGAAGGTCCAGATTGTTTTCGGTGGACAGAATAGCGTGAATACGAATGATGAGATGCAGGCGTTAAGCCGTGAGATGTCGCCGCTATTGTCAAAATATAGTGATGATATCAACTTGAATCCGAAATTATTCGCTCGTGTGAAGGCGGTATATGATAAGAAGGATGAGTTGGGTCTCGATAAGGAGCAAATGAAGTTATTGGAGGAGACTTATAAGGACTTCGTCAGGGGTGGCGCTAATCTTTCCGCTGAGGATCAGGCTAAATTGCGTGAGTTGAATAGCAAGATCTCCATGCTACAGCTTACTTTCGGACAGAATATGCTGAAAGAGACGAACGCTTTCAAATTGGTGATCGACAAGCAGGAAGATCTTTCCGGTCTGCCCGAGACCTTGATCGCTAACGCCGCTCAAGCGGCTAAGGATGCCGGGATGGAAGGCAAATGGGTATTTACCTTGCAGAACCCGAGCGTGATGCCGTTCTTGCAATATTCCGATAAACGTGAGTTGCGTGAGAAGATGTTCAACGCTTATATCAACCGTGGTAATAATAATAATGAGAACGATAACAAGGAAGTGGTTCGTGATTTGGTTGCCGCTCGTTTGGCGAAAGCGAAGTTGATGGGCTATGATGATTACGCTTCTTTCGTGTTGGAGGATCGTATGGCGAAAAGCTCGGATAAGGTTTATCAATTGTTAGATGAGGTTTGGAAGCCTGCTTTGGCGAAAGCGAAAGAGGAATTGGCCGATATAAACGCCGAGATCAAGAAAGAAGGCGGCAATTTCGAGGCCGAGGGCTGGGATTGGCGTTATTATTTCGAGAAGGCCAAGAAGGCTAAATTCAATTTGGATGAGAATGAGGTTCGTCCTTACTTGAAGTTGGATAATGTTCGTGAGGGTGCTTTCTATGTAGCTAATAAGTTATATGGTATCACGTTCACCC